>ENA-UEQM01000610-UEQM01000610.1-human-gut-metagenome-genome-assembly--contig:-NODE-610-length-20842-cov-8.641416_pt1 | contig 20842 bp, 17 predicted proteins | sample MGYA00242948_ERZ507948 | MGnify/ENA primary metagenome ERZ507948 (study PRJEB26167, sample SAMN06115440) | human gut metagenome | host: Homo sapiens | place: China:Hubei | collected 2015-07-28 | study... | reverse complement strand
AGTATTCGGCACCGGCACCTTGCCGGTCGGGTTCCAAGGGCGAAGCGCCTTGGTCGCCGAAGGCGAAATCCCGGTTCAAGAAACTTGTACGCGGCGTAAAGCTCTTAGAAATGTATGGGCTTCCCCTGTATTTGTTGAAAGCGCATCACTTCCCGTGCGACTGATAGTACACCGCGATCTTGGCATCCAGCGTACAGATATGCTTGTTCAGCCATGTTTTCAGCAGCTCGATCACCTCGCCGCAGAAGGTGTGCAGGTCTTTTTCAGCCTCCAGCCGGGTGGAAAAACTGTCCACCACGTCGCGCAGCGCCTGATGCTGCGCCGCATGATTCGCCAGCTCGGGATAATCGATGGAACGCATGAAAAATTCCTCGTCGTCAAAGTGAGTCACCGTGTAATCCACCAAAGCGGCGAACTGTTTTTCCACCTCTCCGCGCTCCGGCTCGCCTTTCAAGTAGAGGCGTATGAACTTGTTGATGCACTCGAACAACGCCTCATGCTGGGCGTCGAGGCTGGCGATGCCGATTTTCATCGGCACGGACACGGCGTTCTTATTTTCCATCGCAAAATTCCTTATCATAGCCTGCCGGATCGCGTTGACTTCAACGAATCCATCATCATTGTAATCCGAATAAAAACAGCAAAATTTTCTGGTTGCTCCGGCAATTCCCGCCATTTTTCCTATCTCTCACCAATGACAATATAGCATGAATTACGCCGTGTACAAGTTTTCCGAACACGACATGGACTCAAGGTAAAACAAAAGCATGAAAAAACAGATGGCCTTGCATTCCACGAAATTCATCTTATGGCTACGCTCAGAATCGATCTTATGGAAACTAGCCACAGATAGCTGTTCCCGGATATCTTCCAGCACAACGTACAGTACACTCCGCAAAAGATTACTGTACTGCCGCCCAAACACTTGAAACCGGTCAAACAAGCCCCGGCATCCTGTGTCACGGAAGATGCCGTCACTTCTTCAATGGATATAGAAGACCCTGATGTTGCGGATCATCCAGCTGAAGTTCTTCTCTGCCGGGTTGAAGCCGATTTCGAGTTCTTTGATCCGCTCCAGCTCGAAACCGGAGTGGAAGAGGACGCGGCGCTCCTGCCAGTCCGCCTCTGGCCGTGCGAATCCCTCGCCCGTGAAATGGTCGTCCCAGCGGGCGTTCACGCGGGAGTATTTGATTCTGCCCGACGTGAGTTGCCGAATTTCGAACGCGATCCCGGCGGCGCCGGCAAGCGACTCCTGCGGCAGCTGGAGCTTGTAAGCGGGGAAGGCCCAGCGGTCAACGCCGTCCGGAAACTCGACGGTGAATTTGACCGCCTTCTCCTCCGGGACCGCCGCAATCGTCATGCTTCCCGACGAATTGTGCGACCAGTTGTCCGGTTCGAGCATGGCCGGCATCGGCACGTCCCGGCTGAAATTCCCGACACGGCTGGCGAGAAAAAGCGGAATCACGAGACGGCTGACCGGCCGCCCGTTGAAAGTTCCGCCGAAGACGAGTTCACCGCGGTAGCCGCCATCCGCAATCTTCGGGGTGACGGTGAGTTCAACCGCGGCCCGCCCCATGGCGGGGACCGTGACGGAGTCTGAGAGTTCCGCCGTTCCGTCGCCCGCGACCGTGACGGTCCCGTTTTTGGCAACCGTATCGAAGTTGTGGATTTCGAGCGTGATCCGCACCGGCTTCTCCGGCAGGTCGAGCGAATCCCTGCTACTGCCCGGAGCGACGCCTTTAGGCAGGACCGCCCGGAGCACGATGGTTTTATCGTTGACGGTCGGCGCAGCGCCGGGCGTTCCAGCCGGAACAGCCGGAACCATCGGGGAGAGCCCGGCAAGCCCACGCAAATAGACCGGATTTTCGTCAAGCACAAGCTGCCCTCCGGAAATTGCAAGCGGCGTGCCGAACAGATCGACCGCTTTAGTGCAGCCCGTTTTCCCCGGAATGCGAAGCTCCTTCGTACCGCTCTCCGACCAAGCCAGCAGCGACTGCATGCCGTCCGCCTGGCGGTAAAGCAGCGCCCGGACGCCCGGAAACTTCAGCTCGCCCTCGATCTTCGCCTCCCCGAGCTGCGCGGTCAGCGTCGCAAACGCGGTGTACTGTGCCTTGATAGTATAATCGCGGCGCAGCATCCCCCACGCTTTGCTGCCGTTCCACTCGTTGACCGGCATGAGGTTGAACCAAAAAGCACGTGCCACTCCGAGCCGTTGCAGCGATGCCAGGACCTTCGGCACCTCGCGGGCGACGACAAGTTCCTGCCGGAAGCTGTGTTCTTTGAGTCCGGGCCGCAGGCCGGGCACTTCGGCGGTCCCCTCAGCTCTGGTGCCGGTCTCACTGAACCAGATCGGCATCGAGGCGGGAGCGCCGCTCTCTTTCAGCACCAGTCGGATCCGCTCAAGCAGTTTCGGAAAATTGTCTGGAGAAGCATAGGTGTGATAGCTGAACACATCGAAATACTGCGGCAAATCGCTTTTGAGCGCGGCGCTGCAGAAGCCGTCCGGTGTATCGACGCAGAACGGCCCGGTCAGTACCGTGATGTCCGGATTGCCCGCCTTGAAGCCGAGAAAGGCGGCCTTCATGGCGGCGGCATAATCCCAGGCGGCGGCGTCGGAGAAACCGATGTCCTGTTCGTTCCAGAACTCCCAGAAATCGATCTTTCCTCGGAAATGCCGCGCCAGGCGGCGGTTGAACTCGTAAACCGCGAACAGATCGGTTGGCATCCGCTTCTTCGGTTCGTCTTTCGTCCAGGCCGGAGCATCGTGATAGACGCTCAGTATCCGGAGGCCGGCCGCATGAACAGCGGCAGCCGAACGATTCCAACTGCCGTCGAAGCAGAATTCGCCGCGAACCGGATTGCTCGGCCCCCAACTCATCCGGTCGCGCAGAAAGCCGGTGCCTGCCCGGCGGCCGAGCTCTGCGATGAAGCGGTAACCGGCTTCCCCGGGATAACCGGCCGACGCGTTATCGCCGCCGGTCCAACTGATATGCGTGTCGAGATTGAACGGAGCATCCGCCGAAACCCGCCGTGCCGCCGGATCCGGCAATACCGCGAAGGCACACGCGCCCGACGCGGTCTTGAGAAGGTAATGGCCATGCGGCAGTGCTTCGAGCGTAAGCGGAGCATCTCCGGCGGGCCATTCACCCTGTGCGACGATCCCCCCCTTCCAGTTCTCAACTGTGTATGTTTCCGGGCGCGGCGTGTTGTTGACGAGACGGAAAGTCAGCGCTTCGCGATCCGTGAACGCTCCGCCCGGAGCATCCGCGCGGAGCTTCATCCGCGAATCAAATTCGGCGGCGGACAACGCCCCGGAAAGCAGCAACAAGCACACTGAAATCATGGGCATAAAGAAGGAACGGGACTTCATGAGAACACCTCTACTGTTGTGAATAATTGAATGTAACGGGAAAGAAGCGGTCAGAAAGCCGGACCGAGTAGACCGCCGCTGGTGCTTCTGGCATATTTGAATTTCGCGGGACTCGCGATAAGTTCCTGCCAGTTCTGCGAAACGATGTGCCCATCCGCCATAGCAAGATTCGCGTAGCCGCCGTGCAGCTGGTGCACGGCCATGTTCTCGAAGAGATTCCACGGATTGTAAAGCCAACGGCTCTGGCTGCCGTTGCTGCCGTCCGCGACGGTCGGAACGGCAGACGGCCGCTTCATGCGGGTCAGCTTATAGGCAACATCGTCGCCGGAGGAAGCGCGAAATTCTCCCCAGGCCGCGCTGACTTCAGCCGGAATTGTATGGCCGCGCCAAACGTAAAACATCCCGTAACAGTGAGAATAAGTATTGAATTGTAAACGATTCGCCCCGACGTTGGCCGGACAGATCAACACGTTCCATGGAATATATCCGCGGCCATCACAACTACTGTTGAAGCCACTGCCGGTATTCCCGGCGTAAGTCAACAGATCGGTCCATGGTTCCATGGCGCGGGGATATTTGATGTTGACCGGAATCCAATCGCCGTTGTCCGCCGCGTAAAAAAGATGCCCCTTCATAACCTGCGAAAGGTTGTTCGTACAGGAAATGCTCTTGCCACTCTCGCGCGCCTTGTTCAACACCGGCAGCAGCATCGCCGCCAGAATGGCGATGATCGCAATAACAACCAGAAGCTCGATTAAGGTGAAATTCCTGCTCTTCATAAACATTCTCCATCCTGTTCGGAGCGGGAGGGGCAAACACCTCCCGATCCTTTTGTTTTCTGTTTCAAGGGATTCAAACTGAAACCCCAACAACTCTTACGGTCACTTCTTCTTCGGCAGAATCAGTTCCGGTTTGATCAGAACATCCTGATAGCTCGCCTCCGGGTTGTTCATGCGCCACAACAGGCCGTCCACCGCGCGCGACGCGATTTCGGCAATATGCAGATCCACCGCCGGCAGCGGCGGATGAAGCTCATTCAGAAGATAGGTGTTGTCGCAGGAGATCACCTCAAGCTCCTTGGACCTGCGCTGCAAACCGGCGAAGTCCAGCGTGTGGCATACCTTGTACGCCACCTGATCGTTGAAGGCGAAGATTCCGGCCCGGTTGCCGAAACGCTCCAGCGCCTCGCGCAACGCGGCGGGAAACGCCTGCGGATCGTCGAGGTCGTTGCTGTAAGAAAGCTGCGCGAACTCCACGTCGGCTTCCGCCAGCCGCCTGCGGACGCCTTCCAGCCGGGGATGGCTCTCCGGGCGGTAGGCCATGCGCGCCTCCCAGACCAGCACCGCCTTCTGAAAGCCCTGCCCGATCAGGTAGTTGGCCGCCAGCTTCCCGGCCAGCGTTTCATTGGGCTTGAAGCTGTCCCACGGGCCGAGGTCGATCTCCTCGTGCATGATCGCCACCTGCGCGACGCCCTCCAGAATCGATGCGAACCACGGGCGGAAACAGTAGTGGTAAATCACCCCGGCAAAGCCTTCGATCAGCGCCGGATTGTCGTAAAGTTCTTCACAGGAGCAGGTCTCGAAAATCATCTTCTGCTCCGCAAGGCGCTTCATCACGCTGTTCATGATCTGCTGCGCCACCGGGTCGCCGACGTTGGCCGCCTCATACAGCACCATAACCTTGCCGGAGTTCCCGCTGCCGCTCCGGCGCCGCCGGTAGTTGCGCGCCTTGAAATCGGTCTTCGCCGCGATCGCCTGCACCTGGTCGCGCAGTTCCTGCGAAATCAGCGGCGAATTGCGCAGCGCCAGCGAAACCGACTGCGCGGTGATTCCGAGCATTTCGGCGATATCCGTCATATTTCTGGGTTTGTCTTTGGTCGCATTCATCCGTGAAATTCCTTTCGCTGCTTTTATTATACCTCAAAGCGGCCCGAATGTCAACAGTAAATTAAAATTAATTTTAAAATATTTGCAAATTAATTTTAAATTCGCCGCGAACTGGGCGCTTCGACGAAACTGCGACTTTTTGGATTCCGCCGTTTGTGAAACCCGGGAAAAAGGAGTATATTGGAAACGTGTACCAATCCTATAATTCCGGAGTGATTCATGACGCTCAAGAAACAACTCTATTCGCCGGAGGAGATGACCGCAGCGATTTCGATGATCGCGGCGGCGATCCGGCGGGATTTCGACACCGACGGTTCCGTGCCGTATGCGCTGGTCGGACTCTACAACCAGGGCGTGCCGCTGGCGGAACGCATCTGCGATGAAATCGAGCGGGCCACCGGGCGCCGTCCCGAACACGGCCGTCTCGACATCTCCATGTACCGCGACGACGTCGGGCTGCGCAGCGGCCTGCCGCTGATCCGCGAAACCGTGATCCCCTTCAACATCGACGGGCACAAGATCATCCTGGTCGACGACGTGCTCTCCTCGGGCCGGACCATCCGCGCCGCGCTGGACGCGATCACCGATTACGGGCGGCCGAACATGATCCGGCTGGCGGTGCTGGTCGACCGCGGCGATCCCGAATACCCGATCCGGGCGGACTACGTCGGCTTCAAGCTCGACCTCGACCCCGCCCACAAGGTCGCGGTGCAGTTCGACGAGGACGGCGACGAAGCCGGCATCTTCGAAGTGAACTGGCAGCAGAACCGTTAAACCGATAGTTATAGAAGGACACACCGCCCTATGGAGTGGACCAGAAAAGATTTGCTCAGTCTCTACGACCTGAGCGCCGAGGAGATCACCTTCCTCCTCGACACCGCCGAGGAGTTCAAGAAGGTTTCGGAGCGGAACGTGAAAAAAGTTCCCGCCCTGCGCGGCAAAACCGTCGTCAACCTCTTCGTCGAACCCAGCACCCGCACCCGGGTCTCCTTTGAACTCGCCGAACAGCGCCTCAGCGCCGACATCGTGAATATGCAGGCTTCGAGCAGCAGTCTGCTGAAGGGCGAAACCCTGCTCGACACCGTCCGCAACATCGAATCGCTGCAGGTCGACCTGATCGTGATGCGCCACAGCGCCCCCGGCGCGCAGGCCTTCATCGCCAAGCATTTGAAGTGCGGCGTGGTCAACGCCGGAGACGGCGCGCACAGCCATCCGACCCAGGCGCTGCTGGATATTTTCACAATGCGCGAGAAGAAGGGCGCCCTCAAGGACCTGAAGGTCACCATCGTCGGCGACATCCTGCACAGCCGCGTCGCCCGCAGCAACATGTGGGGGCTTCTGAAACTCGGCGCCAAAGTGACCCTTGCCGGTCCCTCCACGCTGGTGCCGCGCGAATTTGAAGCGGCAGGCGTGCGCGTCTGCCACAACCTCAAGGATGCGGTGCAGGACGCCGACGTGGTCAACCTGCTGCGCATCCAGCATGAGCGCCAGAGCGCGGGCTTCTTCCCGAGCACCGGCGAATACGCGAAGTTCTTCGGGCTCAACCGGCAGAACCTGCGCTGGATGAAGCCTGACGTGCTGGTGATGCATCCGGGGCCGATCAACCGCGATGTCGAACTGACCAGCGAAGTGGCGGACGGTCCGAATTCCGTGATTCTCGAACAGGTAACGAACGGGTTGGCGGTCCGCATGGCGGTCCTCTTCCTGGTAGCGGGGTGTGTGAAAAAATGAGCAGCTTTATTTTCAGGAATGCCCGGGTGATCGACCCGGTCCGTAAAATCGATTCCAGGGGCGATGTCGGCGTGATCGACGGCCGCATCGCGGAGGCCTCCGAAGTCCGGGGCGGCGAGGTGATCGACCTCGGCGGCAAAGTGCTGAGTCCGGGTTTCATCGACCTGCACGTGCATCTGCGCCAGCCCGGCAACAATATGGCCGAAACCATCGCCTCCGGCACCGCCGCGGCGGCTGCGGGCGGCTTCACCTCGGTGGTCGCGATGCCGAACACCAATCCCCCCGCCGACACTGCCGGGGCGATCGAATTCCTGCGCCAGACCGCCGCCAAGAAAGCGGTCGTGCGCGTGCTCCCCTGCGGCTGCATGACCAAAGGCTACGCAGGCGAGGAGATGGCCGGAATCGGTTCGCTGAAGGCCGCCGGAGTGGTCGCGCTCAGCGACGACGGCCGCTGCATTCAGGATCACGCGCTGATGCGCCATGTGGTTGAATACGCGAAGTCTTTCAACCTGCCGATCCTCGACCACTGCGAGGACAAGTGCCTCGCGGCGGGCGGCGTGATGCACGAAGGCAAGTGGTCGGTGCTGCTCGGCATGAACGGCATCTCCGGCGCTTCCGAGGAGCTGATGATCGCGCGCAACATCATTCTCGCGCGCCAGATCGGCTGGAAAATCCACATGCAGCACGTCAGCGTCAAGGAGAGTGTCGAACTGCTGCGCAACGCCCGCGCCAAAGGCATCCCGGTCACCGGCGAAGCGACGCCGCACCACCTGACGCTGACCGACGAGTGCATCAAGAAATACGACACCAATTACAAGATGAATCCGCCGCTGCGCTCCGAAGAGGACCGCCTGGCCCTGATCGCGGGCGTCGCCGACGGCACGATCACCGCGATCGCGACCGACCACGCGCCGCACACGATGACCGCCAAGATGGTGGAATTCGACTACGCGCCCTTCGGCATCATCGGTCTGGAAACCGCCCTGCCCGTCTCTTACGGAGAACTGGTCGCCAAAGGCGTGATTTCGCTGCCGAAGCTGGTGGAGCTTTTCACCGCCGGACCGGCCGATATCCTCGGCTTCGACGACTACAGCCTCGCGCCGGGAAATCCCGCCGACCTGACCGTGTTCGATCCGGAAGCGAAGTACACCGTGGACAAAGAACAGTTCAAGTCCAATTCGCGCAACACCCCCTTCGACGGCTGGGAAGTGCAGTGCAAAACCATGCTGACCATGGTCGGCGGCAAAATCGTGTACAACGAATTATGAAAACCGCAGCTGACATCCTGCCCGGAATCATCGAATTCCGCCACAACCTGCACCGGATTCCGGAGCTTGCGGGGCATGAAACGCTGACGCAGAAAGCGATCCGCGCCCGGCTTGAACCGCTGAATCTGGAGGTGCTCGCGCCCTTCCTCGGCACCGACACCGTCGCGCTGCTGCACGGGCGCGGCCCCGGCCGCAACGTGACGCTCCGCGCCGACATCGACGCGCTGAAAAACGCGGAAAATACCGGTGTGGAATACGCTTCCGTCCATCCGGGCATGATGCACGCCTGCGGCCACGACGCCCACACCGCGATGGTGATGGGTGCCGCCGAGATCCTCGCCTCGCGGCGGGAGGAATTTTCCGGCAGCATCCGCTTCGTCTGGCAGCCGGGAGAGGAAAATCAGTCGATGGGCCGCGAGTTGATCGCCGCCGGGGCGCTGGAGAATCCGAAAGCCGACCTCGTGACTGCTCTGCACGGCATGCCCGGGTTGCCGATCGGCATGCTCGGCTGCCGGACCGGTGCGATCATGGCTTCCTGTGCCCATTTCAAGGTCACGGTACACGGCAAAAGCGGCCACAGCAGCCGCCCGCACCAGGCGATCGATCCGGTGCTGGCGGCCAGTGCGATGGTCGTCGAACTCCAGAGCATCGTATCGCGCCGGATCAATCCGCAGCACGCCGCCGTGCTCAGCGTCTGCCGGATCGCCGGAGGCGACATCGCCAATGTGATCCCGGACGAAGTGGTGCTCGAAGGAACCGCCCGCTCCCTTGATCCGTACGACGACGAGATTCTCGAAACCGGTTTCCGTGAAATCGTCGAATCCGTCGCCCGCGCCCACGGTGTGACCGTCGACATCGACTATCACCTCGGCTATCCGGTCACCCTGAACCGGCCCGAAGCCACCGAGCTGGCCCGGCAGGTGATCCGCCGGACTTTCGGAGAAGCCGGATATACCGAGCTTCCCGAATCCTCGATGGCGGCGGAGGATTTCGCCTACTATTTGCAGAGATATCCGGGAGTTTACGTGAAACTCGGAACCGGGGAGAATTGTCCGGCGTTGCATAACTCGAAGTTCGACTTCCCGGATGAGGCGCTGAAAGTCGGCATCGAATATCTGGTGGAATTCGCCCTCGCCGCCCTTCGCTGAGCAAGCAAAGCGGCGGGCGGCAAGATGCCGCTGCCGGATGCGCGCTCTACGCCCTTCGGGGGCGCGCGGGCGACTGGCACAGGTAAGGCACCGATCGGTTTCCACAATATTTTTGCGGCACATAACAAGCGTGGTCAGCGCCGAGAACGAATGTGAGGAAATTATTTTGCAATTGCAAAATAACAAGGAACGATAGTGACGAAGCCGAACGTAATGAACGAAGCCCCCCCCTTACGTTTGGAAGGCGCCCGGCCATGGCGACCAGTTCGGACTTTGCGATGAATGGGTTCTAATCCACTACGGGTGGAGGGGGACCATTCCCGCCGAAAAGTGGCAGTACAATTTTGATGACGTTTCTAATCCACTACGGGTGGAGGGGAACGCCAACTACTACTAGGTCAAAGACGCGATCGAAGCCGGTTTCTAATCCACTACGGGTGGAGGGGGGACTGACGTTTTTCCGGACATTGTTCAGCAAGCTTGCCAGTTTCTAATCCACTACGGTTGGAGGGAGACATGTGAACGGACGGCAGGCTGGCGGTAATCTCCTCGAGTTTCTAATCCACTACGGGTGGAGGGGGACATGCCTGCACAGGGATACTCCGCCGCGCCGCAAAAGTTTCTAATCCACTACGGGTGGAGGGGGACTGGCGCATAATACGGCTTATAATACCAAGCCTGACCGAGCGTTTCTAATCCACTACGGGTGGAGGGGGACGCTTTTGAATATCTCCGCCGACAGCGTCAAATCTGGTTTCTAATCCACTACGGGTGGAGGGGGACGAAGCGTTACGGGGAAACAACGCCGATCATTTAGACGTTTCTAATCCACTGCGGGTGGAGGGGGACCAGCCAGATCAATGCTTTCTGGTTCAGCGGCAACAGGTTTCTAATCCACTACGGTTGGAGGGGGACGTCCGCCCACCCCAGTTGCTTTACCGGGTGCCTCAGTTTCTAATCCACTACGGGTGGAGGGGGACCGAAGGTGGTTCCGGGGAAGGTAGCTCCGGCGAAGGGTTTCTAATCCACTACGGTTGGAGGGGGACTCGACGGCGGGTTGCAGTCGTAGAACGCCTTGTTGGTTTCTAATCCACTACGGTTGGAGGGGGACACGTTGCCGGAGCGCGTGAATCTGCCGAGCGCCGACCGTTTCTAATCCACTACGGTTGGAGGGGGACGGCTGGCTCCTTAAGTGGGGACCGTTTCGCGGAATCGTTTCTAATCCACTACGGTTGGAGGGGGACCTCCCCGGCCAGCTCCTTCAACCGTTCGTTCTGTGGTTTCTAATCCACTACGGTTGGAGGGGGACAGGTGCGGCTGGAAGCCAGATTAGCAGCGTCAAAAGTTTCTAATCCACTACGGTTGGAGGGGGACCGTGCGGGGTCGGGTCTTCGGTCGTGCCGGAGCTGGGTTTCTAATCCACTACGGTTGGAGGGGGACGGCCAGCCGGACCGGTCGCGCCGGGATCACCCTTCTGTTTCTAATCCACTACGGTTGGAGGGGGACCTGGTCGATCACTGCCTGTCGCCTCTCCTGTAAAGCGGTTTCTAATCCACTACGGTTGGAGGAGGACCGGAGGCGGCACCGCGTGGCGCTTCAGCATCGCGTGTTTCTAATCCACTACGGTTGGAGGGGGACCTGCTGAACGATACCGAAGCCGTTAGGCGCGACTGCAAGTTTCTAATCCACTACGGTTGGAGGGGGACGCGGCCGATCGCGGCGGAAAATTCGGCGTTCGCTTGTTTCTAATCCACTACGGTTGGAGGGGGACCAGCAATAACGTTTAAGGTATTGCCGCTTTCCATTCGTTTCTAATCCACTACGGTTGGAGGGGGACGGTGCAGCGTATAGCGCACGATTTCCGGGTAGTTCGGTTTCTAATCCACTACGGTTGGAGGGGGACGACGAGGTCGCGGTAGTAGATGCGCCCGGTTTTGTTCGTTTCTAATCCACTACGGTTGGAGGGGGACGCGGTATCAGATGATCAAAGCAGAAGAAGCAAAACTTGTTTCTAATCCACTACGGTTGGAGGGGGACTAGGGAGGATGAAATGAGATATGCCAGCGTCTGCTCGTTTCTAATCCACTACGGTTGGAGGGGGACATGGCGGGCGGATCGTGATGGGGATCCGGCTGGATGGTTTCTAATCCACTACGGTTGGAGGGGGACATCGATGAATCGAGCATGATGGATTCCGCGCTGCTAGGTTTCTAATCCACTACGGTTGGAGGGGGACCGCTTGAACAGCCGCGAGCGTATCGTGTTCGGCTGGGTTTCTAATCCACTACGGTTGGAGGGGGACTGTGTCTCGTGATTGGATTATCTTTAAAGCCCCTGAGTTTCTAATCCACTACGGTTGGAGGGGGACGCAGCGATGCCGCCAAAGTCATGGGAGTTTCCCAATAGTTTCTAATCCACTACGGTTGGAGGGGGACCCGTAATGTTTTAATATAGCACACTGTCTTTTTGAGGTCAAATTATTTAGTTTTCAAACAGCTCGAGTACCTTTTCGTGGATTTCCACCTGTCGGTATTCAATCGTGCAACAGACTTTCCGCCAATGATTAAAGAATATTTGAGATATTCCCTTTGGCTGAACCTTGTTCTTCACGGCACAAGAATTTTTCGTTTTCAATGGAATAAAATGTGATGTGACTATTTTCAGCCCGAGTTTCTTCCAGAATATGTTTGATCTTTGCGTACTGCGCTACGGTTACAGTACCTTCAAAGACTGAATTCTGGTTCCAGAACAGGTACTTCTTCAACTGTTTGTGCAGTTTGACGCAGTTGTCGTGTTCCGTGTCATATACAATGATCACATACATATCAGTACCCTATCCGGTACGGAAGGTATTCGCGGCCTTCCAGCAGAAAATTGATCAGTTTATAGCAATCCAGACGCAAAAGCTGCCGATACGAGACGGAACGGTTGAGCGGCGCGTAATGAACCGTCCTGCGCAGTTCCTGATCCCACTCCTGAAGAATCCGCCGCCTCGCGTCATCGGTCAACAGAAAACCGTTGCTGTGTTTCCGAAAATCCCGGTCTCCGATCGCTCTGGAATCCAGCAACCGAAAAATCATCCGATCCACCAGCAACGGCTTGAACGGCTCCACCAGATCCAGCGCCAGCGAGAAGCGACGGGTCTGCGGAGTGTGCAAATAAGAGATTCCCGGATAAAGAGCCGTCCGATACAATTCACTGACACACGCCGTGTAAAGCAGGCTGTTCAAAAACGAAATCAGCGCATTCAACGGATTGTCCGGCGGATGATAGACCCGTTTAAAGTGCTCCGCCGGTTTTCCCAGCCAGACCGGCCATGATTGATAATAAAGCTTTCGCACATTGCCCTCCAGTCCCATCAGGCCTTCCGGCGTATCCTGTTCCGCCAGTTTCTGTTCCAGCTCCTTTACCGCGGCGATCGACTTCTCCAGCCCGCCTTTTCGACGCTGATAATATTGCAGCACCGAAAGAATATTGTGAAACACCGCCTCCAGCAGATTCCGGCAGATCGTCAACCGCTCTTCCGGATTCCGATAGGCTTCCCCCTGACGGATCACCAGATCGCCGCTGAGCTGTTCCGCGTGCGGCAGAAGCGTACCGGTATGATGGCCGTACCAGTTGAAAAAATGGACCGGAACTTTTTTACAGTTCAGAAAATTGATCAGCTTCGTATTCACCGAGAGTTCTCCGAATACATATACGGCGTCAATACTCTCCACCGGCAGCGCCTGAACTGCATCAGCTTTTCCCTCATCCAGCTCTTCGGCCTCCACTTCCGGGTCCTCCGTTTCCGGCAGGTTCACCCGTTCAAAACGCAAAGTATTGTCGCGCCGCCGCAACCGGCCCGACCGGGTCAGATAGAGATTCATGCGAAACAGATCTCCTCGTATGCGCAATTTTTACAGAATGGCCGCCGAACGGCAATCGGAACCGGCCCCTTCACCACCTCCTCACACTCAGCGAGGTCCTGCTTTACCATCTGTTCCGCCGCTTCATCCCAGGGAACCACTACTGTTTCACGGCGACGCGGATAGTGGATCACCGCCTCATGAGCCTGAATCCCGCGGCTGTTCAGCCAAGCCAGATAATAGCGGACCTGTGCCTCATCGCCGCCTCCCGGCGCCCTGCCCCGCTTGGTTTCATGGATCACCCCGTCTTTGAAATCAGCCCAGTCCAGCACACCGGCCTCACCGATCGGAATCTCCTTTTCCTGCCGGGTAAACGTTTCTTCACCCAACAACATACCGAGCTGAACCAGGTCGTTTTCCAGCTCCGGATGGATTCCGTGCCGGAAAAGCCACAGTTTGCGGCGGCACACATGCAGATAATTCAATTCCTTTCCGGTAAATTCCATCATCCTTACCTCTACCAGACCATCGAATCCACGCGAAACACTTCAATCGGCTCCGGGTAGTCGATCCAGCCGCATGGCACCAAACCGAGTTCGCTTCTGATCCGGTCAGCCGGTGCGACGGTCCGGTCGGTTTGCAGCGAGAGAAAACGCTTCCGCTCCTCTCCGGTACTGTTTTGCGACTTGATCCGGCGGTTCAGTTCACTCAACTCATCGTAAACCTCCTGTGATTCGACGACAATGATTTCCGAAGCCTTTTCGGAGTCGAAAAGCTCCGCGATGAACTGCGCTTTTTCAAAGGTCGCTCCGAGTGACTGCATTCCCACAACGTCAATCCGGAACAGCTGTTCCAGCAATCCGGCAGCAGTCAGCCCGGCAAAAACTTCCCGCTGAAACTCCGACAGGCTCGCAGTCAGCTCAGAATCATGCAAAAATCGCTCTCTCCATTCCTTGAAAAAATCGATTTCCAAATCCAGAAACTTCAATTCCTGTTTGAAAATGGCGTCAAACGGTTTCTGTCTCAGGCGGATGCTGTAATTTTTCCGAACCTCGATCAACTGCTCGAACGAGGTATCTCCGTTGGAGCAGACCAGCGCAAACACGCCGACTTCGCACGGCGTTTCCCGGCCGTTGCGGCCAACCCGGCCGCCGCGCTGCATCGTCGCGGCCAATCCCTGATAATCGATAAACGCGGCGTCGAAGTCGAGGTCTACGCCGACTTCGATCATCTGGGTACTGACCAGCGTCACCGGCCGGTGTCGCATCGCGTCGCGGCAGGCGGTGATCAGATCGCGTCGCAGCAGCGGCGGCACCAATCCGTCCAGCCAGACCATGATGCGCCCGGTTCCGGGAGTTTTCAGCTCCTCCAACTGCCGCCACGGGTTGTACGCCTGTTGAAAACGCTGCCGCAACGGCCAGCTTCCCTCCCCGATCAGGTTGACCACAACCAGCAGATTCCGGTCGGATTCCTGCTGAAACGTCTCAATTTCAGTTCCCAATTCCTGAAGCGTCAAAAAGCCCATCGAGCGATAGAGCCGCCGGTTGTCGATTTCGGCGGCGCGGTAAATTGGAGCGGTCGCCTCCGGCGGAATCCGGCAGGAATCCTCCAGATCCCAGAACTGGAAAGGTTCCAGCGGGGTCGCCGAACCGAGGATGAATCTGCACCGGGCCAGCCGCGCATACTCCCGCGCGATGCGGAAGAAGAACGGCAGAATCACCTGCGGCAACTTGTGGAACTCGTCGAGAATCACCACCGCATCACGCAGTCCAAGTCCCCGGATACAGCGGTTGCGGTTCGGATGGCACATCGCCAGCAACACCTGATTGAACGTGGTCACATTGTACGGCATCTGAAACGGATGTTCTTCGATGGCAAGAGCTTCGACATCACTGCCGTTGCCGCAGCGATCCTCCGGGGGCGTTTGAGCGTTGCCAATCTCGGTTTTATCGCGCCGGTGGGAGTTCCAGATCTGCGCCCGGCAGTCGGGAAAGTACTCCTCGAACACCTGATCCGCGATCGACAGTTGCGGAACCGCAAAAACAATCCGGCTCAATCCCTCACGCTGCCGCAGCAGTTCCGCCCCGCACAGCATCGCCTCGGTTTTACCAAGTCCGGTCGGCGCATCGATGAAATAGAAAACGCCCTCCTTTTCAACCGTCTGCAAAAACTCCCGCCGCAAACAGGAGCGGAGCCGGTTGACCGGCATTTCCGCCCCCTTGAATTCCCGGGCCGGGCGCAGCTTGAACTCCTCCGCCGGAAACCGCGCCCGCCATTCGCGTACCTCCACCGGCTTGCCCGACTGGCGGGCTGCCGAAGCGTGGTCCAGCAGACAGAGCCGTCCCAGCAGCGAACGACAGTGCAGATAGATTTTAAGCCGTTCCTCCGGCGAAATCGCCCGTTTCAGCCCCGTCTTGAATTGGAAGCGTTCCCGTGAAGCAGGCGGCGCCATTCTCCGGAACTTCTCCCATGCCCGCAGCAATACCTCCGCCGGAACTTCCGGCAGCAGTGACGCGATGCCGTATTCCGGGTCAAGGATGAATTCCCCGACCTGCCGGTCCACGGCCACCAGAGACAGGCCATTCAGGGAATCCGTGTTGAGCTCCTGCAAGTCAGTATGATGGGCTGCCCCGGCGTGAAGCGCGATCAGCGCCCACTTCTCCTTTGCCGGGCCATTCAGCTCCAACAATACGAGCGCGGCAAAAAGCCCGCCTGCCGCCGCATGGCGATGCGGAGACTCCCGGCTGTTCCCGAGAATGTACGCCTGCCACGCGGCAGTCGCCTTGCCAAGATCATGACAGGCGCACAGAACCCGTTCCTCCGGAGTTTCAGCGGCGAGCATCACTTCGGCCAGATGCTCGCGCAGGTCGGAATCCCTGCCGTGACTGTAAAGTTTCACCTTCTACTCCCCGGCCCTCACCCAGCCGCGCACCAGCGGTTCGGCCGCGATCACGCCGGGCTGGTCCGGCGTCGGATAAATCCAGTAGCCGTCACTGCGAATCCGCTCGAAGCACGAGCCGGGATTCACGATATGCCGCGAAAACGGTGTAGCTTCCCCCAATGCGCCGCCGTCGGTACGGAACGCCCAGAACGGGGACTCCGGCACCGCGTCTTCGATCCGCACATTCTGCACGATCGCCCGGCAGAACGACGCGCCGAGACATAGCGGAAACGCCGGTTTCCGCAGCGCCGCCGCCACCCGTTCCGCCTCATCCGCCGGAAGCGCCACCGCGACTTCATACGCAGGATCAAGGATCACCTGCTGCTGGAGACGCAGGTTGTCGCTGCGGTTGATCTCTTTGCAGCCGTTGATATTCCACGGCACACGTTTCGGAAATTTTCCGATCCAGCGGCACGCGACATGAAAATCGTTGGTCTCCTCCCAAGCCAGCAATTCCGGAGAAACCGGCCACGGCAGGCCGGCTTTGTCCCAGTTTTTCAACTGCTTCGCATCCGGCTTTTCAGCCGCCTGCGACCGGGGCGAGGCGAAACCGAGCGCCGCGCCGATGACTCCCGCCAGATTGCCGGGAGCCGGCCCCAGGCAGGAGTACGAGCCCATCGACTCGTAGACGTTGCGCCACATCGCCATCTCTCCGGCGAGTTCAAAGATCAGAATACTCATGCCTCCGCTCCCGGCAGCGCCACCGGGAAGTTGGCCGCCCGATGTTTCACAAACACATTGCTTTCGGAACAGCCCCAGCCGGAAAGGAAATCCGGCAGAACTTTCTCCAGAGCAGTGACCGCGCCGGAATGCGTGTTGATCCGTTTTTCCTCAAGCCGGTCGTAAAGCGATGCCGGATTCGCATAACTGACCTCCCCCTCCGGCATCCAGCCCAGCACGAACTGCGCGAACTGCGACCGCTGGGTGAACGACGGATAGCGGTCGCTCGAATAAGCCCGCCACATGCCATTGACCAGCGCCTCGAACCACCTGGCCGCCCCGCCTTTTTCCCAGTCGATCAGCTTGCTCGCGGAAGCGTTGACCCGCAGCATGTTGAGGTTGATCTCCCACAAGGCGAGAAAGAAGCCGTATTCCAGGGAGTCGACGGTAGCAGACCCGGCGGAATCCTTGACTTTGTTCTGCTTGTCCAGAGTCGGGAAAGCATTGTTGCGGCCGAGCGAATAGATTTCACAATCATGGAACGTGACCGGCCGGAACAGCGTATTGGCCGCATTCGTCACATTGAAGTTCTCGCCCTTGATCGCATGCACATATCCGAAAAGCGGCAGGTCGAGGGTGTTGTTCAGCGCGTCTTTCATATCCGGCTTGGAGATTCCGGCAGCTTCACGAATCTTTTTGAGGCGCAGATCAAAATTGCACGGATTGCCCGCCTCATCTTCTTTTTCATAAAAAACTGTCTCCGCGGCGTGAGGCAGATTCTCCGCCGCCGCATACGCCTTCAAACCGCGGCGCACATGGTGCTTGATATGGACGTCACTGGTAAATACCTGCCCGGTTTCATCGTTCATGCGCAGCGTACTGCTGTACGGATCGAGATTCGGGCGGGCCTGAATGGCTTCAAAACCGAACAGAATGTAGGCGTTGCCGGTTGCGGGAAGAGTGGACTGGATCTTAATCATGTTTCACCTCGTTATTGTCATCGGATTTCTTTTCAAAATAGGTCATACCGGAAATAAGGCCGCTGTTGAAGGAATCCCGGCGGCTTTCCGGTTCCAGGGACTTCAGGAACGGCAGCAGCCGACAGTTGAAAAGCTGTTCCTTATCAAGATTCATCAGCAGGCCGATTCCCTTGTTGAACACGTTTTGCAGCTCCCGGCCACGAAGCCGCGACGGATGCCGTCCCTGCGTCGCGGAAAAACGCCGTCCTTCCTGCTGTACCGACCAGCACAGCTCATTCAGCAACATCCCGGCCAGGGCGCCTCGCACGAAGATCGGGAACTCCGAATCCGGCACGCCCGCCCACGCCTGCCGGATAAAATTGTCCAGTTTGCTTTTCTGCTTGTCGCGCAGCAGGCCATACGCCTCGCCGATCAGCTCCGCTCCCGAAGGCACTGTTGTACTCATAGGGCCGAACACTCCTCTGCTAATAAGGTTAAATTGTTCTATCCGAACCAATTCCTGTTGAAATTCATTGGTAAGCAGCTTCGCGGGCTCCTCCCGCGCGGTCATGATCAAATGCTGCAATCGCAACAGCTTGCCGATCACCCGGAAGTAACGGCGGGCACCCAATTTGTCGATCAGCGCCTCGCCGCACTGGCTTCTCGCAAACCGTTGAAAATTCGCAAACACCTCCCGCGCCGAAATCGGCTGTCGCTGCAACGCTCTGGTAAAAACCTCCGTCCAATACCGGTAGACGCTCGGCGTATCGCCGGTCTGGCCGGTCAGGGCCGCTTTCATATAATCCACGACCGTATTTTCCAAATTGGATTGCAGCAACTCCGCATTCAGCACCTGCAGATATTCCAGTGAAACATCCGGGAAAATCTGCTGGATGATCCGCTTCTTCTTGGTGCTCCCCTCCAGATTGGTCAGAAAAACCGTCGCGGAGTAAGGAGTCGGAATGATTTCCGGGCGCAGCGCCTTGAGTTCCTCGCGTTCCTCCTCACTCTTTCCGCCATTTTTCTTCGCGTCAAAATAGAGGTTCTTTTTCTCGTTTTCCTTATCAATGAACTCTTTAAGCTCACTGTACGTCAGTTCACCCTCCGGCAGAAAAATCAGAGTCGACGTATCAGGCGACGGGGCAACCTTGCGCCGGTATTGCAGTTTTTTGCTCCACAGATCAAGCACATCCGCCCGGGTGTTCTCCGGGGCAACGCCCATCAGGCGCAAATACTCCGAACGACGGATCGCGTCAAGTTTGTACTCTTTTCCGAACGCATTGCGCCCCAAACCGCTGCCGGTCTGAAACTCCTCGGCGATCAACTCCAACTCAGACGTTGCCGGAGCCGTGAGAAACCCCATCAGCTCCCGGGAATGGACTACATCAATTCCCAGCGCCTCCAACGGAAGCGTCCCTTCCGTATCCTTATTCAGCCAGTGAACCAGAAAACGCCCGTCACTGAGCCGGCAGACCACAATCAGCGGCCATTTCTGCGGTGGCGCTTTAAATTTATGCCAAGCTGTCGGCAGTTTTTTTGTAGCCCGATTCTCCATCAGCGCTTCAAATGCCGGAATCTCGCTGCGCAACTTTTCCGCCGCAGCAGAATCGAACCCGGCCAGCCAATCGATAAACCCTCTGGAATACCGCAGGTAGATCGCGGATTTTGCGACGCCTCCGAAATTCGGAGAACCGTCGGAAAAATAGATGGAACTGCCGCTGTAAATCACAGCCTCTTTCAACGCAGCTTCACTCACATAAAGGCCCTGCCAACTGCCGTTCAGCTTGTTGCTGCCGTCCGCCGCGTCGTTATAATGAAGAAAATCCGGCGGCACTACACCTTCCCGAACCACCTCCCAGTTGACGATTCCCTCCCCGATCGAGGGTTCCGCGAGATAAACCTCCACTTCCGCCGGACCGCCGTCGAGATCGTACAATCCCTGCGTCAATGTTTCGTCGATTCGTTTCAAAAGCATATTCACTGCCTCCCGAGAGTCATAGTACCGAATCCCATCGAATTCATGCTCCCAACGCCGGTTTCCCAGACCAGACGGTGGACGGCTTCCGGGGCGGTGATGCGCAAAGGAGCGCGGAAAGCGCGCACGTTGATTCCCTTGATCCGGGTCAGCCGCGTCCGGTATGCCCTCCCCTCCATCAGCGGCAGAAATTCCACCTGTATCGGCAAAGCAGCCACCGCGGCGGCATCCAGCCCGCCGATCGACATCAGATTCTCGAAGATATCGGGACGGATTTCACGCAGGCGCAGCAGCTTATGCCGGAGATTTCCGGCGATCAGGTCGGCGCAGGAGGGAATCCCCGGCTCCGAATCGTCCGGCATCCGAAAATAATTTTTCCCGTCCTTCTGATAACGACACACGATGAAATCGGCCTGTCCGAACGGCCGGTAGGTCATGGTCGGCCGGAAATCCGGCGTTGGAACCATTCGGATTTCCTCCAGTCGGAACCGCTGTCCCCTTACATTCAGTTCCTTCTGTTTCTGAAGGGCTTCCGCCATGCCGTAGACCAGCTCCGGCCAGATCGATGCGAACCGCATCCAGATCCGGGAACCGAATTTCAGGGCGCCCGTCCCGTCCGGCAGTTCCGCGGCGACCGGTTTCGGATCGCTGTTGAACAGAGAAAATACAAAGAGCTTCAGACGGCTGCGATGGTTTCCGTCGTGAAGCTCTTCGGCCAGTTTCGGTTGTGATCGGCTCAGCGCCTGATACAGTGCGGAGGCGAGTTCATGATGGCAGTCACGGGCAAGAAGCCCGTCACCTACAGGAGAAAGCTGCAATTCAATTTGCATAAACGATCTCTTTCTGTTGAAAATACACTAAAGAAATATATTGAGCTATGAATATTCTGAGAATCAAGAAGCTAATATTTTTACACCTCCAACATCTACCCATGAAATCAAGGGCATGGAGACCATTAGTTTGCAAATGGGGTGGAGTGCAGATAATCAGCCCCAAAAGAACGTTTATCGGTGAGGGCGTCATATTTGACACAAATTATCCACAAGATATTTTTAT
>ENA-UEQM01000602-UEQM01000602.1-human-gut-metagenome-genome-assembly--contig:-NODE-602-length-21045-cov-205.877671_pt1 | contig 21045 bp, 14 predicted proteins | sample MGYA00242948_ERZ507948 | MGnify/ENA primary metagenome ERZ507948 (study PRJEB26167, sample SAMN06115440) | human gut metagenome | host: Homo sapiens | place: China:Hubei | collected 2015-07-28... | reverse complement strand
TAAGTCAAATCCTGGCTTAGGAGCTGTAAAGTTGCATGCCATATTGAAACAGATGTTTGAGGATACAGGCTGCTTCCCTGGTCGTGACGCATTTATTGAGATGCTGCGTAAGCATGGGCTCATGGTGCGTATAAAGCGCCGTAGGCGCTATAAGACAACAGATTCCGACCATAATTACCGCAAATATCCAAACTTGATTAAGGGAGTAGTTCCTACCCATCCGAACCAGATTTGGGCAAGTGACATCACCTATGTTGAAACCAATGAAGGTGTGTGCTACCTCTCGCTTATAACAGACCTGTATTCCCATAAAATCGTTGGATGGGCTGTTGGTCCAACATTAGAAACTGTATATCCATTAGAAGCGCTTAAAATGGCATATAAAAGCATTGATGAAGAAACTGCAAAAGGACTCATCCATCACTCTGACAGAGGAAGCCAGTATTGCAGTCAGAATTATGTGTCTATCCTAAAAAGTCATGGCTCACAAATAAGTATGACTCAAACAGGAGATCCTTTGGAGAATGCCATAGCAGAACGTGCAAACGGCATTTTAAAAACGGAATGGCTTTATAGGATGACAATTCCTACTCGTAAAGTATGTAAGAAGGAACTGACCAGGATTATTGCGTTTTATAACGACGAAAGACCGCATATGAGTATCGGTAATCAAACACCATCTGTTGCACATACTCAAGCGGGGCCACAGCAGAAAATGTGGAAAAATCCTTGGGAAAATTCTTCTAATTAGTTGAAAATGTGTATCTTTGCATTTGAAAGAATATCATCACCGTAACCTTTCTAGGGATAGCTCCTTAAAAAGAGTAACCTAGTTAGGTATAATGGGGATTCGCTGACAACCCATATAGTGATAAAATTAAAAATGCGTAACTCATTTAGTGATAAGAAAAATAGATAGTAACATATTTAGTTTAACCATCCTAAAGGTGACAACTTTTTCACGTATAAGACAGTCCACTTTGGGGAACTGCTACACGTATAAGACAAAAATCTCTGACTTTTTTATAATTTAACATCAAAAAACCTCTGACTTTTTTATAATTTAGCTTCAAATAACCTCTGACTTTTTTATAAAAAAGCTTAATTGATTGGCTTTTATTCAGATAAAAGTGCTATCTTTGCATAAAATAAGCTGCACTCGGCAATCAGAAAGCAAGCTTTCATTGCGCTCGTTTGCATTATCTTTGCATTGAAAATCAATAATATAGAGATATGAAGTATCTGAAAAGACAAATAGATAAAGAGTTTGAAGCGTGGAAAAGTTCTGTAGAGCATAAACCATTGCTTGTGAGAGGAGCAAGGCAGGTAGGTAAGTCAAGTGCCATTAGACACTTGGGAGAGTCCTTTCCTTATTTCTTGGAAGTGAACTTTGAGCGTGATAAGACTGTCAAGGAATTCTTTGATGGCGATTTAAACGTGAAGTTTATTTCGGAGCAATTGTCGGCATATTTCAAAGTTCCCGTTATTCCTGGCAAAACCTTGTTGTTCTTAGATGAGATACAGGCATGCCCTAATGCCATCCATAGCTTGTGGTTTTTCAAGGAAGATTATCCTGAACTTCATGTAGTGGCGGCTGGATCGCTATTGGAATTTGCATTGAAGGATTTAGGTGCTTATGGAGTAGGGCGTATCCGCTCGATGTTTGTATATCCGATGTCTTTTGATGAATTCCTTTATGCTTTAGGTGATGATGGATTGGTAAGTATGAAACGGAATGCAACCTCTCAAAAGCCATTGATGAATGTCTTCTATGAGCGATTAGTGGAGAGGTTTCGTTCATTCTTGCTTATAGGTGGTATGCCTGCTGCTGTGGCTAAGTACGTTGATACGAATAGTTATTTGGAAGTAGACTCTGTGCTTAGTGAGTTGAAGCAAACTTATATAGATGATTTCGTGAAATATAAAGCCAAGGTCAATCCTGTTTTGCTGCGTCAAACATTGTTTAGTGTGGCTCATCAAGTGGGGAGTAAATTCGTGTTTAGCCAAGTGGAAGGGGGATATACGACTGCGCAAGTCAAGAATGCTTTGGAGATGCTTAGAGATGCTGGTATCATTATACCTGTATGGCATACTGCGGCAAATGGCATTCCGCTTGGTGCAGAGATTAATCCGAAGTTTGTGAAGTATAATCTGATAGATCATGGCTTTCTCCTCAATCTGTTAGGAATAGGAGACTCTACTAATTCTATAGTGAAAGAACTATTGGTTGACAATGCTGCAGACTTAGTTGATAAGGGTAGTTTGACGGAGATGGTGGCAGGATTGGAATTACTAAAGTATATGTCGCCTAATGAGCGCCATGACTTATACTATTGGCAAAACTTGACTCGTGGAACCGTTTCGGAGGTTGATTATGTCTTGTCTCGTGGCATTGACATTGTTCCGATGGAAGTGAAGTCTGGTTTACGAGGTTCGATGGCGAGTCTTTATGTTTTTATGGAAAAAGAGCATATTAAGTATGCCATTCGCTGTTCTTTGGAGAACTTTGGGGAGTTTGTCAGCCCAAAAGGGAAGAAGATATTAGTCAATCCTCTTTATGCTATTTCTAACTTGTTTTCTTGTGGTGAAAGACTTCTGTAGGATTTTTTTCGTAAAAGAATTGCCATATTGCCATATAAGCTGGTAACAGCCTGATTGTTAGTTGATACCGATATTGCAATAGCTTTTTAATTGCCATAATCTGCCATATATTGCCATAAAAATAGCGATACTTAGGTGTTTTTGGTGATTTTTAGCGGTGTTTTTGAGGCAAAAGGCAGGAGGCATTGAGCAAAAAGGCGTTTTTTCGGTTCAATGCCTATTGTTTTTGATGCTGTTTTTCCCGTATAATCTCCAATGCTGTTCCCGAAATTGCGTCCCGACGTAGCATCTGGTACGTCCCGACGTGATAACAGACGCGTCACGACGCAGCGCCAGATACGTCGCGATGTAATTTCGGATACATCCTGTCCAGATTCAAGTGAGCCTCATTTGAACTATCGCAAGTGTTTCAACAATGATATGCAGTATCTGGTAATGTGTAGTGAGAATATTGTGAGGGATAACCCCAAATCGTGATGGATAGCGTGATGGATATTTCCGTTTTCGAAGTATCCATCATGCTATTTAAACGTCTGTATATTAATATGTTAAGAAGCTTAGGAGCACAAATCGTGATGGATGATAGATGATTACATAAAACTTATTCACGAATACGGCTGCATCGGGTTATAAATACGGCTGCGTCGGGTTACGAATATGGCTGCGTAGGGTTACGAATATGGCAGCGTCGGGTTACGGATATGGCAGCATTGGGTTACGAATATGGCTGCGTAGGCTAACGGAGACGTATCTGTAAGCTTATCGAGACGTCTGCATCAGCTAACAGAGACGTCTGAACTCGCTAACTGAACTACTTGAGTTAGCTGACTGAACTACTTGAGTTAGCTGACTGAACCACTTGAGTATTCTTCTTCATGTGCTTGCATGCAACCATAAAACTTTTCGACCTGTACGGTTTAAATTACCCAATATGCCCAGAAAGGGCAGAAGCTCCTAGCCCGTACTTAACCCACATGCGAAAGTTTAGTTTAGATAAATTGCATCAAATTCTAAAAAAAATGGCATGTAGAAAAAATAGTATTGATAATGAGCAAGATAATATCATCTGTTTTCGACGTTTTGTCGTATCTTTGCCACCGAAAAGAACCAATTAACGTATTGATTCTAAAAACAATATTTAAACCTATAAAAAATTTTTAAGAGCTTATGAAAAAGTTATTTACTCTAGTGTTTGCTGCATTTGTTGCAGTAAGTGTTTTCGCACAAAGTAGAATTACATTATGGGAAGGTGAGAAGACCTTGGATTCCGGTTGGCCTAATGTTGAAGTTAGTCTTAGTGGCCTTGCTACAGCTAAAGCTGGCGACAAAATTGTAGTAACAACATCTAAGGTTGATGCTTCTATTAATGCCAGTTGGGAATATGGATGTCAGGTATTCCTTAAGGTGAATAGCGGTGCTGATTATGGTTGGGAAGATATGGCAGGTACTTCTGCTGTGGGATTAAAAGAACCAGGAGAGGCAAAGTTTGAGATTACAGACAAGGCTTTAGAACAGTTTAAGAAAGCAACAAACTTCTATGTCCAAGGCATGTGTGTTGTTGTTTCTAAGGTTGAGTTCGAGAGTTCTGTAGCAACTACTTCTACTCAGGTTTGGAGTGGTGAGTGCGTATTTGGCAATTGGGCAGATGGTTTCAGTGTTCCTGCAGAAAAGTTTGCAAATGCTGCTGCTGGTGATGTATTGGAATTTATTTATACTACTGATACTGAGACGACAGAAAAATGGTGGCAGTTTAAGACTATCTTTGCTGATACCAAAGAGGCTTTGTCTTCTAATAAGGATGAATTAAATGAGTATGATTGTGCAAGTGTTGCAAGTGGCAGTACCTCTTATAAGATTGTCTTGAATGCTGGGGATATTGAGAAATTGAAGGTGAAAGGTTTGTTTGTAAACGGTCATTATAATATTGTTACTGCTGTTAATTTGATACAGCCGGTTAAGAATCCTTCTACAGGAATAAATAATGCGCTTGTAGCTCCAGCTGCTAAGAATGCTCCGGTTTACAACCTTGCAGGTCAGCAGGTGGGTGCATCTTATAAGGGTGTAGTAATCAAGAACGGTAAAAAGTATGTTCAGAAATAGTATAGAGTTATATTTTTAGTTTGTTGAAAAGAAAAGAGAGGGTATGTGAATGCCCTCTCTTTTTGATTTTATCCGTTTCGAACATTGATTAATGTTCAAGATATAGTCCGTTTAGCTTTTCCAGGAAAACACAAACTTCATCATTTATCATTTCCATGAACCCATGAGTCTTCTTGTTCGATACACCAGGATATGGAGTATAGTAATGCTCCTCAATCGGTTCTCCTTGGTTTCTGCCAAACATCAGGTAAGCTATGTGATGCTGCTTGAGTACTGTAAGCAATGTCTCTGAAAAAATACTGGAATCACCAATAGATTCTACTCCTGTTGTCAGTCCGAAGGCATTGTTGTGGTCTTGGGCAAAAGGCAGAGCCTGCTTCACAATCTCCTTGATGCTCTTCTGGTAGAGTGGGAGGTCGATGGCATTTTTGCTTTGCAGATATGTCACGTTGATCACATCAATCTTGTTGTCCGGATAGCGATCCATCAGATTCTTGCCCGGCTGGTAGGTTTCAGAATAACTATAAACTACATTCGTTACATCCTCGTCATCCAAGAGATCCTGTATCTTCTTGTAAAGACTGATATAGTCGTCTTTGCTGAGTTTACAGTACCATGTCTTACCGTCTACAGGAAGAAGATTGAGTACTACAGGTGCTTTGATACCATAACCATCTTGCAGTGTATCAAGATATTTGGCAACCTGTTTGGTATATTCCTCCAGCATATCATTATTGCCGTTATAATCAGGCATTGTCCAGTTCATGATGAGTAAGCCTCCCTTACGAAAGTGTTTCAGCACATCTTCCCGGATAGCCTTGAACGGAACACCGTCTATGTTCTTTGATTTTCCATTTTCAATGCCAGCCAACTCATATCCATTTGCAGCCGGTCTGTAACCGCAGAGAGTTTTCAAGTCGCATCGGTCGCTGTCACTTTGCCAGCGATTCCAGCCTATTCCGGTTAAGGTTCCATACATCTGGCCTATCAGCGTACCTTTGTTGGCATACGCCTTGATGTTGGTTTTCAGATTCTCTGTGCGGGTTGTGAGACCGCTCATGGCAATCTCGTCATACGATTTCTTTTTCTTCTCACCGCAGGATGAGAAGGCCACGAGTGCTGCAAAAATCAATATAATATATTTGATTCTCATGATCCGTTATTTGTATCCGTTATTCGTTATAAGCCTTCTTCATGGCTTCTACCACGGTAGGCAAAGTCCACTGTGGCACACTTCTGTCTGTTCCGTCGAAGATGCTCATCCAGTAGAAGGTGGCTACGCCGTAAGCCTTTGCCTGTTTCACGATGTCGGCAGCCTGGTCGGCAGCAGCCTGAATCTCGCTGGCAGAACTGGTTTTGCTGACGCTCTTGCTTCCGTGAGTACCGTATTCACCGATGATGCAAGGAATGCCCTTGCTGATGAACTTGCTGTTCAGGCGGGTGAACATATTCTTGATTTCATTGCTGCAGGAAGCATCCCACTTGCCTTTCTGGGCAAACCAGTCCCATGGAGCATAGGTGTGAACTTCTACGGCGATATGGCCATCCACCTTGTCGGTAGGGATGGCGAGGTTGTTCAATACGTCGTCACCATTAGCTGCAGCATAGGTATTGATGATGAGGTTGCGGGTCTCGTTGTTGCCACCGGTAGCACGTACTGCATTCACAAAGCTCTGGGCATATCCGTTCAGCCCCTTGTAGCTGCTAGCATTCTTTGGCGCATTCCAGGTGTTGTCGGCATCAAGCATCTCGTTGTAGCCTTCGAAGAGCAGGTGCTGGTCGTAGTTCTTGAAACGGGTGGCAATCTGAGTCCAGAGACTCTCGAATTTCTCCTTGTTCTCCTTGTAGTTGGCTTCATCAGCCTTGATCCAGTGCTTCACATCCTCATCGTCTGCACCTGTATCATGGTGAACATTCAGGATGCAGTACATTCCGTTATCAATCACGTAATCTACGATTTCCTGTATTCTGTTCATCCAGGCTTCATCCACGGTTCCGTCTGCCTTCATGTGCTGGAACCAGGTAACAGGGATGCGGACGGAATTAAAACCGTTCTTCTTCAGGAAATCTACCATCGGTTTGGTGGTAGGAACCTGTCCCCATGCTTTCTCGAAATCAGTAACAGAATTGCTGTTCATGTTCATCCACATGGCAACTACATCTGTGCAGTTGCCGAAGTTGGTACCGATGCCCATGTTCTTCACAGCATCTACTGCGCTTTCTTCAACGTAGTTGGCGTTCAGGTTCACTTGGTCGCGGGTAATCACGTTCTTGCTGTTCATAGCTGCTTTCCACCAGTCGTTGGATGGCATGTTGCTTCCATACCAAGGCATGAAGAAGCTCCATTTAGCACCAGCGTTCCATGCTTCATCAATGTCAGCTGTAGCAGTCTTGTTATCGATGTTAGTACCACATTCAGCCAGAGCTACGAGCTTGCCAGGATAGCGTGCCTGAATCTCCTTGAACTCCTGAGCCTGCTTGGCAGCATCATAACCGTAGAGGTCGCGACCGATGATATCTACATACTTATCGCCAGGATACCAGTCGGCATCATTGTTATAGGTATTGGCATCACCATTGTAATTCTGTGTGGTCCAAGCCCAAATCAGGTTGTGGATTCCCTTGTTCTGGAAGTAATCAAACATGGTCTGCCAAAGCTTTTTGTAAGTTTCAGCACCATCATATCCCCACCAGAACCAGGATTTGCCCCAGCTGGCACCTGATTTCAGACAGGCATTACCGGCAGCCTCATGGAAAGGACGCCAAACGGCAACAACGCCTGCATCCTGCAACTTCTGCAGAACTTCCACCACCTTGTCCATCTCCTGATAGAACCATTTGTTCTCCCAAGAGCCAGCAGTAAATACGTTGGCTGCTTTGAAGGATGTTTCTGATGGGGTGCAGGTCACACCGCTACCATCTGTTCCTGGAACTGTGCTTTCTGTCTTAGGCACGTTGAAGTGCCACATCAGCGATACCAGTCCGCCCTGGTCTGCCCAGTTGGTTACAGGAGTGATGTCGTTGTAGTTGATCCATCCGTTGGAACCCTGCTTAGGAACATAGATATGGATGAAATCATAGCAGTTGATGGCTGGATATTTACCTGTAGCCTGATAAATCTTATCTGCCTCTTGGGTGTTCCAATTGACGTTGGCGATGACCGAAGAGATGGTCTTGCTGCCATAATTCAGCTGCAGATATTTGTAGAGACGCTTGGTTTTCTCAGTAGCTGCTGGGTCAGCGAGATTTACATCGTCCACTTCGCTTTCGTGATAGATAGAGAAGGAGATGTTGTTGATCTTGTTGATGTCGTATGTTTCCCAGGCTCCGAAATCTTCCAGTCCTTTGAGATAGATTTCCAGTTGGTTGCTGGCATTGTGCTTCATGCTGCTGATGGCGTTGGTTTCGCCCGTCAGATTCCATTCAGCTTGCTTTCCTTCTGAATTGTTGATGGTAATTTTGTCACCATCGGTCTGTGCCAAGGCAGTGAATGAAATCATTACTGCCAGGAGTGAGAGTAATATCTTTTTCATTGTCTTGCTACTTTTAAGGATTTGTTATTGATTTTGATAATATAGACCCCATTTGTCAATTCACTGAGATTGATGATGGTCTTGTCGCCAACGGTGATAGGGGAGAGTTTGATGTTCTTCCCATCCAGTGCGAAGGCGCTTACCTTGTTGTTGGTACCGTCTACGATGATACGGTCACCTTCGAAGGCAAACTTGTTGTTGGTTTCTACCTGCTTGATGCCTGTCGTTGTACCATAAGTGAAGGTGGAAACCTTCCATAGTTCGTAACTGGCAGTAGTAGCTGTAGATTTTACAGTCATCTTATCATTTCCGAAGGTTACTTCCGGTAGAGTGCTCAGTGCAAACTCTATCTTGCTACCATCGTTGAATGATACGAACAGCGACTTGCCGTCTGCAGCTTTGGCAGAGATGCAGCTCAGAGCTATCAGTAAGGATAATGCTATTTTCTTCATATCGGGTTGATGTTTTGGTTTTAATTAAAAATGTGGCGCAGTTGATATAACTACGCCACAAATTTACGAATTATATTTCACATAAATGCTTTTTTTATGTTAAATATATCTATCTTATGGGAGGATAACAATCTTGGTAACTCCTGTCAAGTCGCCCTGAATAGCAAAGCCACATGAGTGTGCAACTTCTACAGCTGTTTCATCAAAAACATATTCAAGTTTACTTTCTGAAGGATTCCAATCTGCAATAGTTGTTATAGTTGGCCAACCATCTTCATTCTTATTGATCTGTACTTGTCCCTTGACGGTAGGGTCTTTGTAAACAATCAGTTTAGAACCAACTTTTACCTTTACTTTCTCAAATACGTCTTTGGTCAAATAGAATTTTCCACTGCCACTTGACCATGAGAAATCAAATGGATATGTTATTTTCCCATTATCCATATTCGTTACAAGTTCTGCGATATCCTTTTCGGCAGGAACCACCTTGAACTCAGGACCTTCAATCTTGTTGCCGTCTGGGTCTTCCATCACGATCTTGTATGTACCTACTTCAGCATTGGCAGGAACCTGACATACAATCTCTGTATTGGTACGTGAGGTATAGCGGTTTACCTTGTAAGAACCGATATAGAGGTTCTGGATGTTCTGGAAGTTCTTACCAGTGATGGTGATGGTAGAACCTGCGATAGCTTCACCTGGTGTTACGGATGCAATTGCTGGATCTGTAGCTGCCTTGATGCTCAATTGACCATCGATGTTGATAGTGGTACCATTCTTCAGGTTGAGCTTGAAGCCTGTACCGGCGCATGCTGCAGGAACTGTTACTGCGATGGCATTGGCATTCTGTGCTGCAAATTTCTCTACGGTCTGCTCTACATCGCCAGGGAAGGTGACGCTCTTCACGAGGTCGAGATCTGTACCCTTGATGATGGTTCTTTCACCAGCAGTGATGGCTGCAGGAGTACAAGCGGTAACGGTTGGCTTAACCAATGTATAGGCTACTGTTACAGTCTTGCCATTATCAAGACTCAAAGTGATGTCGCCTTCCTGTGCATCCTCTGGTACTGTAGAAGTAACCTTTGTTGTCTCAACCTTGTTAAGCTTAGATTCCTTGGCGTTAGGGAATGCGATACCTGTAATCAGATCCATATCCTTACCGCTGATAGTTATCTCTTCACCATTCTTGATAGGGGAAGGAGTTGCAACAAGCTGACTAGGAACTACGGTTGTAATCTCACCGAAAGAAATTCTTATACCGCTTTTTGTTACAGCTGTAATTTCACCGTCTGCTACCTTTGAAGAGATAATGAAGGTAATCTCAGAAGCTGTTTGTGACTTGAAGTCAGCTGCTTCTACGGTTGCACCATTCAACTCAATACTTGCAATCTGGTCAAGTGAAGTACCTCTGAGGACCTCTGTTTCACCAGCCTTGATGAGAGACTTACCGATAGCATTGTTTGCATCGATTTCAGGAGCATTGATACTTAAAGCACCTTCAGAATACATATAGTTGTTTCCATCGCTAATCTGGAATCTGCCTTCTCCTGCTTCTGCTGGGATAACCAACTGAATCTGATAGCGGGTCTGAGATTTAAAATTCTCGGCATCCATAGTCGCGCCATTGGCAAAAATGACAGATGTAATATTGTTGAGATAATCGCCTTCAATAGTGAGGACGTCTCCAACATTACCTACCAGGTTTTCCTTGTTTTCACCTACGTAGAAACCTGTGAATTTCAAATTCTCAATGTATGTGATTGGGGTAAGTGTCTTGATTTCACCATTCTTGGCGGTCTTCAATGTAACAATACCTGGTTCACATTTTTCTGCAGGAACTTCAATGTTGATTTCTGAGTTTTTTCCTGATGTAACAACATTAATGCTGGTAATAGCTTCTGCACCAGGAAGATCTATTTCTGTAATCTGGTCAAGATTGGCTCCTTTGAAAGTAAGGACACCCCCACGGAGTACAGGGTTTGGACCGTATGATAATACAGATATTTCATTGCCATACTGGTCGGTGTTCAAGTCATCACGGTCGCATGATGTGAACGCAAATGTACTGCATATCAGTAGCAGAACCAACCAGAGGAAAGATTTATTATGTCTTTTCATAATGATTGACGTTTATTGTTTTTGTTTGTTTGCAGTGCTGGCAGTTGGATGACTGCCAGCATCAGCAAATTTTATTCATTGATAGGGCAAACACGAATGTTATCAACGCAAATTGTTGGTGAGCATTCTACAGTAGCCTCTTTGTATGGTCCTGTATAGAGGAACATGGTCATACCTGTGAGATTCTCAAACTTCAAACCACCCAATTTGTTTCCATATCTGTCGTATGCAAATTCTGATAATGGAATAGAAACAGTCTGCCAGTTTCCTGAAGTGCTGAATGTGTTGTTAGTTGCTCCATACCATGGAGTCCAAAGTGCACGTGGAAACTTGTCATCTGCAAGATAGTTGTTGTTGCCTGTTGAGTATGTTACCTGGTCGTTACCGGTAAAATATACCTGTAATGACAAGCCTGTCCAATCATTAGGAATGTTAACCTCAAACTTCACTTGCATGTTGTCAACATCATCCCATTTCATCAGCGAGTTCAACTCAGGATAACCTGCAGCCGGCTCTGGCCAGTAGTTGAATGAGTATTCATCTTCAGCCCATGAATCGAAATTAACGGTCTTGCCTCCTAAGTAGTAGTAATTTCCGTCAAGAGGCTGAACTCCTTCAACATCATTCCTCATACGGTTACCATTTTGAATTCCATCACGCCAGCCATGACCTGTTGCTATTGCGTCATCTCCGTCATTATCCCAGTCGAAGAGTATGCAGCGGTCGTCACGGAAATAGAACTTAGACTTACCTTTTCCATACATGCTTTCTACTGTGACAAATCCTTTCTGTGCACCTTCTGGTACCACAAAAGTAACGGCACTCTTGGAAATGCTCTTGAAATCTGTAACATCTACGTTGCCTGGGAATGTGATTTTAAGATGAGCATTCTCGTAATCCAGCAGGTAGTCACCTTTCAGGGTTACGGTTTCGCCATCTTTTGCAAACTCATTGCTCAATGATGTTACCACCGGTTCTGGTACGAGCGTCTTGAAGTCATATTCAGTACACTCACCATCCTTGTTGTACATGTAGATCTTATTGGTAGGATTGTCAGTAAGAGTCTTTGGTACATCTACAATCAAGGTATGGTCTGTAATCATACTTGTATTCAAAATAGCCTGCTGGTCGTTGAAGAGCATTTTTGTTATACTTCTCAAGTTGTTACCGACCAGGCAGATACTTGTACCCATGTATGCTCCAGTTAACATGGAATCTTTCTTGGTTACATCGCACAGGCGAACGTAATCAATAGAAGGAGTTCCACCAGCTATTTCATATTTGTCAGGCTCATCCACACAACTTGTAATGCTGAGTCCTGTAAATGCTGTAGCTCCAAGAAGCATGATACTTAATATTTTATTATTTAGCTTCATAATTGTTCTGTTTTTGAGGTTTCTTATATTAATAAGTAAACTGAGAAATGTCAACATGCTGTGGTGCCTCCAGCAAATGAGGGTTCATGGTTGCATCTTCTGTAGGGAATGGGATGGTAAAACTGCTCACCTGAACGTTCTGATGCTTACCAGGATCATCATTGTATCTTACATCGCTGTTCAAGTTCCAAGGACCATCATAGCTACCCTTGTTGTACCATGTCTCATAGAGCGCATTCAGACCATAATACTCATTTCTCTTCTGTGCGTTCAACTCAGCAATTGTTGCATCAGGATCGAAGTAGTATCTGCGTACGTAATCATACCAGCGATCGCCCTCAAGTGCTAACTCCAATCTGCGCTCCTTCCATACATCTTCGAAACTGATAGATGTTGGGCGTTCGTATGTAGATACCGCACGGTTGCGAACTTTGTAGAATGCATCAATGGCAGATGCATCTGTTGTTGAGCCTGCATTGCCAATCTTGGCTTCTGCATAGATGAGATAAACATCTGCAAGACGTAACAGCTGAGTATAGTTACCATAAGCCATCACATCAAAGTCGCAGCCGATATACAAGTTATGGTCAGCTTTGTCACCAACAAGATGTTTTGCACATTGTGCTCCTGTTGGAGTCTGGAGTTCACCATTGCCTTGATGCTTCTCATAACCTTTATATACATGCTTCAAGAAGTCGAAACCACCGCAGTCTGTGTAGAAATAATCATATTTGTCACCAGCCATAATCATGGTAGCCTTACGGCGGATGTCGGTGTTGTTTCTAGTCTGGCTTGCAGGATTGTCTCCGAAAGCTTCTATCAGGTCTACTGATGGACCAGCCCATCCTCCCCAGTTATTTCCGGTTTCGTCAAAACCTTTAATACTGAGGTCACTTTGAAGCGTGTTCTGACATGTCCAAGGGTCACGTGAGGCACGCCAGTGCCATGCGATGAGTGATTCAGGACCTTTGTATGCGCTGTAGAACATTGCTGGGAAATTGGCTGCAGGTTCCAAACTTCTGCCACTATTGTCTATAACATCCTTTGCATATTTGGCAGCGTTGTCAAGATCTTCTTGGTTGCGCTGGTGATTGGTGGTCTTGATATATGCCACACTTCCCTGCTCATAAGTTGTAGTTGCTGGATCAAAACCAGACTTAGTCAGGTAAACCTTGGCAAGCAAGCCTTCTGCGCTGTATTTATCAATACGTCCAAGACCTGTAGGATCTTTTTCCGGTAACAGTTCAATGGCTTTTTTCAAGGTCATGATAATGTAATCGTATACATCCTCTATGTTGGCCTTATACTGGTCATTGTATGTACCGGCACCGATAATGTCTGTGTTGTTATGGATGATTGGCACTGCACCGAATGTACGTACAAGATAGAAGTATGCCATAGCTTTCCATGTCAGGCATTCTCCCATACATGCACTCTTAACGCTTGCGCTTGCGTTGGCACCTTTCAGTTTATCATAAATGGTGTTGGCGTAGGCATTTACTGTCCAAAGTGAATAAGACATATCTTTCAGGTTGGCATTATTGGCAGATACGTTACAGTTCCAGTATTGAGTATCTTCACTTCCCCACCAATAATAGTTTCCTGACATTACTTCACCAACTTTGAAGAAACCTCTTTGGAAATCATACCATGGCATACTGTACAGAGAATTGGCACCTTGATAGCACTCTGTATCACCATTATAGAACGTGTCTGCATTGTAGTTGGAGTTGTCTGGCTGATCCAGGAAGTCTCCGCAAGAAGACAAACTGAGGCCCAAGACGAATGCGCAAACGGCCGTTTTATATATATTGTATTTTTTCATAATTGTTTATTCTTTTGTTATTTAATTAGAAAGCAAGGTTGATACCGAAAGAATATACCGTTGGTGAAGGATAACGTCCGTTATCTACACCGAAGCTGTATCCCTGTGAATCGGATGTACTTGCACCTACTTCTGGGTCATAACCGTCGTAACCGGTAATAGTGAAGAGGTTCTGTATATTTGCATATACTCTCAAACTTTCAATATGAAGGTATCTTGCATACTTTTTAGGCAATGTATAACCTAAAGTAATATTCTTCATTCTCAAGTATGATCCATCTTCAACATATCTGTCACTGATTACGGTAGAGTTGCCTGCTGGGTCACCGATAGCAAGACGTGGAATGTTGGTTCCTGCGTTTACTACATAAATGTTGTCTACGTCATCATACCAGTTGTATACAGTATTGGCATTGTTGCCTTTATAACCATTCGTGTAGTCCTTGTTTGGATCAATTGGAGCCAGTACGGCATGATTCTTGACACTTGCACTCTGGTTTACCCAAGCGTTGTTCATCCTGCTCATGCTGATATTCAGGTAGTTCATAACCTTGTTTCCAACCGAACCGCTGACGAACAATGTCAGGTCGAAGTCCTTATAACGGAATGTGTTGGTCCAACCAAATGTATATTTAGGCTGTGGATTACCGATGTAAGTCTTGTCGTAATCGTCGATAACTCCATCAGGCTTTCCGTCAGGACCTGAAATATCCTTAAACTTGATATCGCCTGGCCATACGGTTGTTCCCTTATTCAGGGCTCCTTCCTTGTAGCTCTTAGGCTTAGGAGAGTTTTTGATATCTTCAAAATCCTTGTATACGCCATCGGTCTGATATCCCCAGAATTGATAGAGAGGCTTGCCGATGTTACTAACACAGACAACGTCGTTCCACTGGCCATAGCCAATGATGTTGGCATTGGTTGTGCCGCTGAGACCTACCAGTTTGTTCTTGTTCCAAGAAATGTTGAACTCTGTATCCCAAGAGAAGTTCTTGGTGGTAATAGGATGTGCGTTTACTGCCAACTCGAAACCGGTGTTCTTGATCTTACCGTAGTTACCCCAAGGAGCGTTAAGACGTGACGAGAGATTACCTTGCGTTCCCATGTATGAAGCCAACTGTAATGGCATCAACATATCGTTGGAAACCTTGTTGTACCAGTCGAGAGTGAAACCAATCTTATCATTGAAGAGTCCAAGATCGAGACCGATATTGGTCTGTTCCTGAGTTTCCCACTTGATAGAAGTGTTTGGAATATTGGTAGGACGGTACGCAACGCTTGTTTGACCAACAAGGAACTTAGTTACCGTAGAACCCCATTTATAAGCACCAATATTAGCATTACCAGTCTGACCCCAGCCAATACGAATCTTACCATTGCTCAACCATTTACCTGCGATGCTCTTGATAAACTTCTCGTTAGAGAAACGCCAGCTTGCAGCGAAAGAATGGAATGATGCCCAACGGTTTTCTGGACCGAAGTTAGAACTTCCGTCACGACGGAATGTATATGTTGCTAAGTAACGGTCATCGTAGTTGTATGTCTCACGTGTAAAGAATGATGACATGGTTGTAACACCGAATCCTGACTTGATGATAGGAGTGCTGGAACCCAAAGATGGCAAATGGATCATATTGTTTGGCAAATTAGAGTTTTCCTGATAGGTATAATCCCAGTCACTGCGCCAAGCTTCCTGACCCAGCATGGCTGTGAAAGAATGCTTTTTGATACTTCCATTATAAGTAATGTAGTTTTTAAACTGCCAATACTTGCTTGTATTCTTCTGCCAACTTGCTTTGTTTGTATCCTGGTCCCAGTTTCCTAAGTGCATTGTAGGTGTGAATACCTCTGCATCACTCCATGACAAGTCGTAACCCAACTCTGTATGCCAGGTGAGGTTCTTTATAGGAGTAATGTCTGCAAAAATGTTACCGGTCAGCTTGTTGCGCTTCATGGTGATATCCTTGCTCAATGCCTGTGCAATAGGGTTTGGTGAAGACCAGCCGTCACGTACTACAGATGTATAGTTTCCGTCTACGTCATAGATTGCAATATCTGGAGGTGTAGTCAATGCGTATGTAATAACACCTTCTGTACCATCAGCATGGAGCAGGCGCTCCTTGGTTCTTGTGTATGTAGTATTCATACCTATCTTGAACCATTTCTTCAGTTGAGCGTCCAGATTGGCACGTACGTTCAAACGCTTGAAGTTAGAACCGATGATAGTACCATCCTGATCCATCATACCGCCACTAACATAGTACTTAACCTTCTCTGTACCACCTTGTGCAGCAACCTGATGCTGGTGCTGGAAAGCTGTGCGGAATACAGCGTCCTGCCAGTTGGTTCCTCGACCCAAGATAGATGGGTCTGAGAAATCAGGACGTGCCTGATCCTGTGAAATCCATCCGTTGTTTACAAAATCATTATAATATTCTGAGAATTCACGAAGATTCAGAATGTCAATACGCTTTCCCTGGTATTGCCATGCTGCCATGCCGTCGTATGTAAATTTTGCTTCTCCAATCTTACCCCGTTTGGTTGTGATAAGTACAACACCATTTGCACCCTGGGCACCATAGATGGCTGTAGCAGAAGCATCCTTCAGAATTTCCATACTGACGATATCGGCAGGGTTGATAGTTGACATTGGTGATACGGTAGAAACAGAACCGTTTCCTAAGGCATCTCCCAAACCTAATGAACCGCCGCTTGAACCGCCGCCCTGGAAGATGACACCATCAATGACATAAAGTGGTTCTGCACCGGCATTGATTGTTGACTGTCCGCGAACTCGGATTGAGGTAGAAGAACCTGGAGCACCTGAAGTCGCTACAGATGTAACACCGGCAACGCGACCTTGGAAACTCTGGTCTAAGTTTGTGATAATAGAACCTTTGATTTGGTCTTCTCCCATGGAAACAGAAGCTCCTGAGATATCGCTCTTCTTCATGGTACCATAACCTACAACTACCACCTCGTCAAGACTGTTGTTGTCTTCTACCAAAGTGATGTCGTACTTGCTTTGGCCTCCTACTTTGAAAGTTTTGGTAACATAGCCTACGTAAGTTACCTCTACAGTCTGTCCGGCACCTACATTCAGTGTGTAGTTACCATCAAAGTCTGTCACTGCGGCATTTTTTGTGCCTTTCACTTTTACTGTTGCACCGATGATAGGACCCATTGCATCGGATACGTTACCAGTAATCTTCTTGGTCTGTTGCACAGCCTGATTCGTTGTGATCTGGGCTGCGAAAGTTTGCTGAGGGGAGATGCCGAGAAGACTCAGGGCAGCTACACTAGCAAGCAACTTTTCTCTACTTTTAAAGTTCATACAATTTTTGTTAGTTGGTTAAAACAGTTTGGCTCTTTCACTTATATGATTGATACGGGAAAGAATCCAAATCGGATTATTGCTCTCTGATTATTCCTTCGTCATCTTTTTCTGATGAGAAGAAAAGGCTAGAGGCTAGCTCTAGGTTGCATTTACTTTTTCCATTGTTGTGATTATATTTATTTGTTTTTATATTGTTGATTCTAAACCTTTAGGCTATTTTGTAAATCTGCTGCAAAGATAGCTATTTTTTGCAAAATAGCTTGTACATATTTTGCTGATTACTAATACTTTTCTGCTTTATTGAAAATAAAATGTAATTTTCGTCATATTTATTAAAGATTAAGTGTTATCGTTACAATTTATTTACTTGATGGTTGATTTATATTGATTATTCTATTATTTATCTATTATATATAAGGTACGCGTACATTATTTATTATATGAATTGTCATAACCTTTTGTGCTTTGTTAATTGGTCTTTGGGTGTTTTCGGTCAATTCTTGAGTTAAATAGAGTGTGTATTTTGTTGTTTTCTTTGCTTTTTCTGACTTGATGTGCATCAATTCTTATTTCTTTTTTCAGATATTTCCAAATATTTTTCTGCCTTTGCAACAAAGTATGTTTATTCAGCAAAATAATACACGGATATATCGGAAATTATGCCTAACTTTGCAACCGTAAAACAGAATGTTTAACTAACAAGATTATCAACGACAATATGGATCATCGTATAGCAAATGTTTTTAGGTTAATAATTATAGGTGTTCTGATGAGTGTGCTGGGGATTTCAAGCCTCAGCGCACAAATCAGAGGAAATAACATCGTTGTAATGGTAACTCCTGACCATCAGGACTGGAATTACCGGGTAGGCGAGAAGGCTAACTTCATGGTGAATGTGAGAAAGAGCGGTACGCTACTCAATCAGGTGAAGGTAGATTATGAAGCTGGTCCGGCGATGTTTCCGGAGGTGAAGAAAAGTACCACTCTCAAGGACGGAACCATGAAATGGTGCGGCAGTCTGGACAGACCGGGCTTCTACCGCCTCAAGGTTATCGCTCATGTAGATGGAAAGGATTACGAGGGACTTTGCACGGCAGGTTTCTCTCCAGAGAAGATCCAGCCTTTCGCACAGGAACCTAAGGATTTCGATGCTTTCTGGAAGAAGGCACTGGATGAGGCAAGACAGTATGACCTCAATCCTACCAAGGTGCTTCTGCCTGAGCGTTGTACCAAGGATAAGAATGTATATGAAATCAGTTATAACAACAACCGATGGGGCTCTAAGATGTATGGCATCCTGAGTGTCCCGGTAAAAGAAGGTAAGTATCCGGCTTTGCTCCGTGTACCTGGTGCGGGTGTACGCCCTTATGCCGGCGATACTTATACGGCTCCTGCTGAGTGCATCGTTCTGGAAATCGGTATTCACGGTGTTCCTGTTACCATGCAGCAGAAGATTTATGATGATCTTGCCAATGGCGAGCTGAAAGGTTACTGGGATACCAATCTCGAGAATCCTTATCGAAATGCTTACAGACGGGTAGTAACCGGTGCTGTTCGTGGCGTGGATTATATCGCTTCGCTCCCTGAGTGGAACGGAAAGACTATCGGTGTAACGGGTTCATCACAGGGTGGATTCCTTTCCATCGCTGTGACAGCTCTCGATAAGCGAATCACATTCCTGGCTCCTGTTCATGATGCCATGTGTGATTATGAAGCTGAAATTCACGGAGTTGCAGGAGGCTGGCCTCACTACTTCTATAAGGAAGACAAGGCACAGGGGGCTGCATGGAAAGAGCAGAAACTTACGGATTTGGAAAAGGCAAGACTCGAAGGTGCACGCTATTATGATGGCGTCAACTTTGCCCGTCGCATCACCGTTCCTGGCTGGTACAGTTTCGGTTATAATGATGAGGTGGTTCCGCCAACATCATCTTACGGCCTTTATAATTCGGTAAAAGCGCCTAAGACCTTGAGTCTGTACCAGATGACCGGTCATTACTGGTATCAGGAGCAGTGGGATGAGTGGCAGGCTTGGATTATTCAGCAATTAAAGAAATAGATATATGATAGGAAAAAGAATTTTGATTGGTGCAGCTTGCCTCATGGCGATGCAAGGAGCAATGGCACAGGTTGATGGCGTTACGGGCGCATCAGTCCAGACTGCCAATACTTCCTGCTGCAAGGGTAAAAAGCAATGTTGCAATACTCCGGCAGAGCAACTGAAGGTCAGACTGCAGAAATTACTGAACAAGGGAATCATGCTCGGTCATCAGGATGATCCGGTGTATGGTACTACTTGGAAATGGGATGAAGGAAAGAGCGATGTATTCCTCACTACAGGTGATTATCCTGCTGTGATGGGCTTCGATCTTGGAAAAATAGAGTTGGACAGCAAGGAAAACCTTGACGGCGTGTCTTTCGATCGTATGCGAAAAGAAATCATTGCCCAAAATGAGAGAGGAGGCATCGTCACATTGAGTTGGCATCCTTGGAATCCGGTTACTGGCGAGAATGCCTGGGATCCGAAAGGTGATGCTGTAGCTGCTGTCCTGGATGGAGGCGCCCAGCAACAGAAGTTCGACGGATGGCTCAAGAAGGTTTCCGATTTTATCCTTTCTTTGAAGACAAACGATGGTAAACTGGTTCCTGTCATCTTCCGACCATGGCATGAAATGAATGGCGGATGGTTCTGGTGGGGAGCTAGCAGTTGCACACCTGCACAATATAACCAATTATACGTAAAAACCCTAAATATACTTACTAAAGCAGGGTGCAATAACATCGTTTGGGCTTGGTCACCAAATCTCAGCGACGAGAAGACGGTAGAAAAATTCCTGGAGCGATTCCCGGGAGAAAAGTATGTGGATATGCTGGGTGTTGACGTCTACGAGTTCGACAACAGCGATGCCAACTATCAGCAGAACCTTGCTGCTACGCTCGATGTGCTGATGGAGGCAGCCAAGAAGGTGGGTAAGATTCCTGCCCTCACCGAAACGGGTTGCCGAGGTATCGCCAGCAAGAAGGACTGGTTTACCCAAACCCTTTGGCCTGTACTTCAGAAGTATCAGTTGAGTTATGTACTCTTTTGGCGTAATGCCTGGGATAAACCTCAGGAGGAAGCCTATCTTCCTGGAGTAGGCGATGGTGCTATCGTCGAGGACTTCAAGGTATTCAAGAAGGAAAAGAAAGTCCTCTTTGCCAAAGACATTGTAAAGGTAAAAAAGTAAAAAGGTAAAAAAGTAAAAAAAAGATATATTATGACTACATTTCAAGACAAAGTGAAAGCACTCCGCGCTCATCATGAGGAATTGTTGAGCCGTAAGAATGAACCGGTAGAGTGGGGAAATGGTATCTATGAAAAGTATAAGAACCCAATCCTCACCGCAGAACATACTCCATTAGAGTGGCGTTACGACTTCGATGAGAAGAGTAATCCGTATCTCATGCAGCGCATCATGATGAATGCTACGCTCAATTCGGGTGCCATCAAGTGGAATGGCAAGTATCTCCTCGTTGTACGTGTGGAGGGTGCCGACCGCAAGAGTTTCTTTGCCGTAGCAGAAAGTCCTAATGGTGTTGACAACTTCCGTTTCTGGGATGAGCCTATCACCATGCCTGAGGATGTTGTTCCTGCTACCAACATCTATGATATGCGACTCACAGCTCATGAGGATGGCTACATCTATGGCGTGTTCTGTGCTGA
>ENA-UEQM01000601-UEQM01000601.1-human-gut-metagenome-genome-assembly--contig:-NODE-601-length-21066-cov-59.541426_pt1 | contig 21066 bp, 15 predicted proteins | sample MGYA00242948_ERZ507948 | MGnify/ENA primary metagenome ERZ507948 (study PRJEB26167, sample SAMN06115440) | human gut metagenome | host: Homo sapiens | place: China:Hubei | collected 2015-07-28... | reverse complement strand
TTCTTAGCACGCTTCAGGAAGAAACTTACGGTCATCGGGATGATAGGCCAGATGCAAGGCATGACGAGCGCAAGCAGGCCGCCCACAAAACCGATGAAGAAGATATAGAAGAGCGAATGGTTGGCGATGTCGTTAGCTCCGCCAAATGCCTGAAGTTCTTTAACGACTGGTTTCCATAAATCCTTGACGTTCAGATTTTCCATAGCTGATGCCAAAGCTGCGGAATCTACAGGCTGAGTAGCGCTGTCGGTCTGAGCCAGAGCTGCAACCTTTGCCAGCGAATCGGCCTTCATCTTGGCTGCAAGAGCAGGATCAATCGCCTTTGCGTTCAGCGCATCTTTTGCCCCAGCTGCAGGAGCATCAACGGCTGGTGATTTGCCACTCTGCTTAAAACCAGCCTCGCTTGGTGGCATACAGTTCTGGTCGTTGCAGGCGCCATACTCCAGATAGGCATCAATATGATAATTTGGTTGGGTAAACTTCACCTTCTGCACAAAGGTAACGCTTCCCTCAAAATAACGGAGTTTCATCTCGAAGAGAGGGTCGAACTTTGCTATTTCTCTGCCGCGTGGCTGAAGTTTTCCTACGAGCTCAGCTCCTTCAAGCTTGTTTACGTTGAACGAAGCTGAAATAGGTCCGTCGCCTCCCAATCCGGTAGAATAGACGTGCCATCCCGGTTGGATTTTTCCGCTAAACACGATTTCGGCCACAGCACTTCCGTCTGTTTTCAGCGAGCTGGTGAACTTCACAGGGTTCATCATCTGCGCCTGGGCCAACATTACTACAAGGAGTAATTGAAAGATTAAAAATACTTTTTTCATTTCTATTTTTGAATTTTATGTTGCAAAGTTACTAAAAACTAATCATATTACGTATTCAAAGGGCTTTAAGGGTACTCGGTTTTAATATTTTTAAGAAAAAATGCTAATTTTCTTTGTTTTACTTGGCTCTTTCGTACTTTTAATGTAATTTTGCGGACGGAAAAAAGCAATCCTAAAATTTGGAAACAGAATAAAATGGCAAAAAAGAAACTATACTTGTTCAGCCTCTTTGTGGCCACGTTGAGTGTGCTGCTCTCTACGGTGGTGATGCATCATCACCACATGGGGCGTATTTGTATGGTTGTAGAACGTTGCCAGCAGGATGGTAATTTCAACGATGAGCATACTGAACATCATGAGAAAGAAGCCGATAGTTGCCGCGTGCATCAGCTGCACCATTTTGTAACCGGCTGCAAGATCATGAAGGGCATTCAGAAACAGCTTTTCGATGGCAACCATCTGCTTTCCATGCTTTCTTCTGAGTATTTGTTTATCCCAACCTCGTCGCTCATTAGCGTGCGCTGGCAGCAGTTTGCAGCCAGCCTTCCTTGTGTAGATGAAGCGCCTTTTAATAGGCGAGGACCTCCTTCTTTTTGTTGATTTTCTGTAGTTAGAGCAACCAGGATGCAGCTTTTGCAACCGGGTTGCAGGGAAAAGTGCGTACTTTTGCACCCGAAGTTTCTCGGGGGCGTACTTTTGCTTATCCGTAATTATGAATCAATAAAAAGAAAAAAATGAAAAGAATTTTGGTGGTTGCTGTTGCGGCAATCTTAGCCTGGTGTGGTTTCACCCTTTTCTCAAACCACGCCGGAGCAGAGGCTCATGCTGCCGAACACGGACATGAGCATGAACATGAACATGAAGAGGTGGATTTCGACAACATTCCGCTCTCTCAGAAACAGGTAGATGCTGTAGATCTGAAGATGGGCGAGGCGGTTGACCGCGTGATGGATGCTACGATTGCAGCCAACGGTCAGCTCGTTTTGCGCGCCCAGAGCAAGGGCGATGTGGCTTCGCTCATGGGGGGCGTAGTAAAGGCTATCTATGTAAAGGAAGGACAGAATGTGAAGCGCGGACAGGTTGTGGCTCTGGTTGAAAATACCGATGTGGTCAGTCTGCAACGAGAATATTATTCTGCCAGCAAGGAGTGCGAACTGGCACTTGCCGACCTGGAGCGACAGAAACTGCTGAACAGGACAGGAGCTGGCGTCAAGAAGAATGCGCAACAGGCTGCCAAGGAGTATCATGTGGCCCATGCCAACCTCATCGGCATCGGCAAACAGCTTGCCCAGATGGGCATTTCTACCGCCGCCGTTGCCAGGGGTAAGTTTAACACAGCCTTCCCTTTGCGTGCTCCGATATCGGGTACGGTTTCGCAGATTACAGCCAGTCTGGGCAGCTTTGCCGATATGCAGACGCCGCTCATGAAGATTCAGAACAACCAGGCTGTAGAGTGCGATCTGAACATCTTTGAGAAAGATCTGCAGAAGGTTAAGCCGGGCGATAAGGTTTATCTCTCGCTTACCAATCAGCCGGGCGTGAAACTCGCAGGTCATGTTTACGGCTTAAACCAATACTTTAACGATAATTCGAAATCTGTTGCTGTTCATATAAAAATAGATGCGCAGTCGCTTAAAACCAGCGGGATTCACGGCTCAGCCCGACTCTTCGACGGAATGTATGTAAGCGGTAAGATAGCTACGGGCAGCCAGTCGTGCATCGCCCTTCCTTCCAAGGCAATCGTCACTACCGACGGCAAGCAGTTTGTCTTCGCTCTGAATGGCAAACCAAAGAAGGGCGAGTACAGTTTCTCCCGCCATGAGGTCATTACGGGCGTTTCGGACGGAGCTTATACCGAGGTAAAACTCTGCAAGCACCTGAAGCAGGAAGGAAAGAAGATTGTGACAGAAAACGCGTATTATCTGGCTTCGCTCACGGGCGAGCATGCGGATGAGCATTAATATAATATAAGGTAAGCTTTTTCATCAATAAAGAGCTTTTAAAAGAAAGACAGATTATGTTTCAGAAACTGATTACTTACTCCATCCGCCACAAGCTGGTGGTGGGAGTATTCACGATAGCCCTCATCGTCTGGGGCATCGTATCGCTCATCCATCTTCCTTTCGATTCCACACCAGATATTACCGACAATCAGGTTCAGGTCATCACTCAGGCGCCTTCGCTCGGAGCGCAGGAGGTGGAGCAATACGTTACTACTCCGGTGGAAATGGCACTCGCCAATATCCCCGAACTCAAGGAGCGAAGAAGCATCTCGCGAAGCGGACTCTCGGTCATCACCCTCGTCTTTGATGATGATGCAGATATCTACTGGGCACGTTCGCAGGTGAGCCAGATGCTGACCCAGGTGGAGAAAGATTTGCCCAAGAATACGGAAACCGAGATGGGACCGATTGCTACAGGACTGGGCGAGATTTACCATTATACCGTGCGCGCCGAGAAGGGTTACGAGCACAAATATTCGCTAACCCAGCTGCGAACCATCCAGGACTGGATTGTGAGAAAGCAGCTCTCGGGAACCCCGGGCGTAGCGGAAGTGAGCGGCTGGGGAGGCTACGTGAAGCAATACGAAGTGGCCATCAATACGGATAAGCTCAACGCCAGCAATCTTACCGTGAGCGACGTGTTTGATGCGCTCGAAAAGAATAACGCCAACACGGGCGGAAGTTACATAGAGGAAAACTCCAACCAGTATTTCATCCGCGGTATAGGCGTGGTGAAGAGTCTGGAAGATGTGGCGAATATCGCCGTCAAGACCATGAACGGCACTCCTATTAAGATAGGTGATGTGGCGAAGGTTCAGCTGGGGCACGCCACCCGTTTCGGAGCCGTTACCCGAAATGGCGAAGGCGAAGTGGTAGCCGGAATTGCCATCATGCTGAAGGGCGAAAACTTTCAGGAGGTTATCAGGAATGTGAAGCTGCGCATAGAGCAGATTCAGAAATCTCTGCCCGAGGGCGTGGTCATCGAACCGTTTATCGACCGAACCAACCTGGTTGACCGTGTGGAGGGAACCATCGCCCGAAACCTGATTGAGGGCGGACTCATCGTCATCTTCGTGCTGGTTATCTTCCTGGGCAACTGGCGGGCCGGACTGGTTGTTGCGAGTGTCATTCCGCTCAGCATGCTCTTTGCTTTCGGCATGATGAAGACCTTCGGAATCGACGGCAATCTGATGTCGCTCGGAGCCATCGATTTCGGTATGATAGTCGATTCTGCCGTCATTATCGTAGAGGCTGTTGTGGCCCATCTGGGCGTGAAGAGTATTGAGCGGAGGGCGAGAATTTCTTCCGATACTCCCATCCGTTTCTCTCAGGCAGAGATGGATGAGGAGGTTCATGATTCTGCTTCGCGCATCCGCAAGAGTGCGGCATTTGGCGAAATCATCATCATGATAGTTTACATTCCGCTGATGACGCTTGTGGGCATCGAGGGCAAGATGTTCCGTCCGATGGCGCTTACCGTTTTCTTCGCCATTCTGGGTGCCTTCATCCTCTCGCTTACCTATGTTCCGATGGCAAGTGCGCTCTTCCTGAGCAAGAAGGGACATGTGCGTAAAACCTTCAGCGACAGAATGATAGGGAAGTTGCAGGGCTGGTACCGACCGATTCTTGAATGGGTCTTGGCGCGATATAAGGATGTGATTACTGGCGCCGTTTCGCTCTTCTGCATAAGTGCCGTAGCCTTCCATTTCCTGGGTGGCGAATTTATCCCGAGCCTGGAAGAGGGCGATTTTGCGGTAGAAATGACCATGTCGCAAGGCACGTCGCTCTCGCAGATGGTAGAGAGCTGCTCCAAGGCGGAGAAACTTCTGAAGGCTGAATATCCTGAAATCAAGCAGGTGGTGAGCCGCATAGGTAGCGCCGAGATTCCTACCGACCCGATGCCTGTGGAAAGGGCCGACATCATGGTGGCGCTCAAGCCGAAAGCCGAGTGGACTTCGGCAGAAACTACCGCCGAACTGATGGAGAAGATGGAAGAAACCCTGAAGACGATTCCGGGCTTGGAAGCTGAGATTTCGCAGCCTATCCAGATGCGCAACAACGAGTTGCTTACGGGCATCAAGCAGGATGTGGCGATTAAGATCTTTGGCGACAATCTCGATGTGCTTACCCAGCAGGCTGATAAGGTTTCTCGTATGATAAAGAATGTGCCGGGCGTGAGTGGAATCTTCGTTGAAGAGGTTTCCGGATTGCCTCAGATTCAGGTAAAATACAACCATGAACGCATGGCGGCTTATGGGGTAACTGTTGAGGAAATCAACCGCATTCTTGAAACCACCTTTGCGGGCGCTACGGCTGGAGCTGTTTACGAAGGCGATAAAAAAATTGACATCGTTCTGCGTCTTGACCCTGAGGAGCGCAACTTCCAGTCGCTTCAGTCGCTCTGTATTCCGCTGGCTGGTGGCGCGAGCATTCCGCTTTCCCAGTTGGCTGATGTGGTTTACGAACCGGCTCCGGCTCAGGTTTCTCATGAGAATGGCGCCCGTCGCATCTACGTAGGTTTCAACGTGAAGGGTAGGGACGTGCAGAGTACCGTGAAGGATATTCAGTCCATTCTTGATGAGAAGCTGAAGCTGCCAGAGGGCTACTATTATAATTATGGTGGCGAGTTTGAGAATCTTCAGAGTGCCGCCCAGCGCCTGCTTATCGTGGTTCCGGTAGCGCTCATCATCATTCTGCTGCTGCTCTATGCCACGGTCAAGAATCTGCGCGAGTCGCTCTTCGTGTTCTCCGCCATTCCGCTTGCTGCGATAGGTGGCGTCTGGGCGCTCTGGTTGCGCGGAATGCCTTTCAGCATTTCGGCGGGCGTAGGTTTCATCGCCCTCTTTGGTGTGGCGGTTCTCAACGGCATCGTGCTGATAGGTCAGATGAACCAGATGCAGAAGCAGACGGCTGCGGTTTCTGCGGAAGATGACGTAAGTAGGTCGGCTGTTATTCAGAAAAGAATTATTGACAGTTGCATGATACGTCTCCGTCCGGTTCTGATGACGGCTCTGGTAGCTTCTATGGGTTTCCTCCCGATGGCTTTATCCCATGGCGACGGAGCAGAAGTCCAGCGTCCTCTTGCCACGGTTGTAATTGGCGGTCTCATTACCAGCACGCTTCTCACGCTCCTGGTTCTGCCAGCCATCTACAAGATGTTTACGAAAAAGTAAGATTTCAAGATATGAAAATAATGAACAGAATAAAAATATCAAAAAATAGGGTGGTGGCTTGCTTTGCCGCCATCCTTCTCCTGCTGCCAGTCACAGCTGGAGCCCAGCATTTTGATGCTCATATTGCGGGCAGGAAAGTTACCCTGCAGGAATGTTTCGATTTGGCTGCCCGACAGAACCTTCAGATGCAGGCTGGAAAGAAGTCGGTAGAGCGTGCGCAGGTGATGCAAGGCACGGCTTGGGAGCTGGATAAAACCGAGGTTGCCTTCTCGCAAAACCCAGCCACGGGAGGCGAATCGGACAACGGCTTTACCTTTACCCAAAGCCTCGATTTTCCTACCGTTTACGCCTCGCGCCGCAACCAGCTCAAGGCTGAAACCCAGGCAGAAAAGAGCCGCTTGAATGTGGTCAACCAGCAACTGAAGGCTGAAATAGCCAACACCTATTATCAGATGCTTTATCAGTCTCACAGACTCCAGATATTGCTGCGAATCGACTCTGTATTAGAGCGTTACAGCAAGATAGCAGAAATGCGTTACAAGGCTGGAGAGAGCCGCCAGCTGGAATATCTCTCAGCCGACCGAAAATGCAACGAAAACCGCCTGGAAATGGCTGATGTGAAGAGCGAAATCGAGCGTCTGCAAATCGACCTCATGTCGCAGCTCAACACGCAGGAGCCCGTAAAACCGGCAGAAGAGAATCTCTCGGCCATCGCAGCCCAGAATCTCAATACCTATAATTATCAGCAGTCTGCCGACGGCATTTACCGGCAGGATAAACTCATCGCTCTTGATAAGGAAATCAAGGCAGTCAAGACAGGTTTTGCTCCGAGTTTATCCTTATCTTTGCGCACCCAATGTGTCATTTCCAGTTGGAATCCATACAACATAGACCGTTCGAGATTTGCCGAGGGCAATTTCTTCGGTTTTGAGATTGGCGTAGGCATTCCTTTATTTTACGGTTCTACGAAGGCGAAGGTCAAGGCAGCCCAGAAAGACCGCGAATTGGCTGAAATCGAAATGCGCCAGGAGCAGACAGAAAAAGAGCGCGAATACCGTCTCTGTACGAAGCGCCTGCAGGCAGCATCCAACCGTCTGAAATATTACGAGCAGAACAACCAGGCTCATTCTGCGCAGATTTCGAAATTGAGTGCGATAGAATATGAAAATGGCGAAATTTCGTATGTAGAATACGTGAATGCCATCGAGGAAACCATAGATGTTCTGATGAAGCATGCTGATGCGATTAATGAATACAACCAGGCAGTCATCGCCATCCAGCGGCTCACGGGCATGATGTAAGATTCTGTTCTGAGATATTTCTTTTTGATTGAAATGAGAATTAATCTCAGAACAGGCAGAAAGGAAGTAAAAGAATGAAATGATCAGAAAGGGGTGAACAGTTCCCATTTTCAGGCTCCAAATTTCACCTCTTTCTTTATCTTATAACGCCTATTTACCATAATACCGGTTAGAATTAAAAAGAGGAAAGTAAAAAAAGGGGGAATTTTTCCGTTGTCAGCCACTTATGGTTTCATTCCGATTAATTTCATTTTCTTCATTTCTAAATTCTCCCTTTACATGATATTCTGGTTCCTTCAGTTTTCCTGCGCTAAATAACACATTTTTGATAAACCACCAAGAAAAATGCTCAAAAAACTTTGCTTATTCCAAATAATAATCTTAACTTTGCGGCATAATTCTAAGGTAAAACCAAGATTGTCGGGCACTCAGAATCATCAAAGGTTTTATCTGCTTCGATGATGAGGATAAATATGAGTTAATCTGCAACAAACTGAAGTTCTGAGATGCAACAGAAAATTCCAATTGAAAATTTGTATTATCTGCTCTGTTATGCCTGGGGCGTAAGCGACCAGCTTGACAAGGTAAAGGTGGATGGCGAGAAATGCCATTCTCTGGAGGACCTATTGTCCATCAACCGAGTTATCTTTTCTACCTTGAAGAGACTGATGAGAATAGAGAGAATTGATGAGGATATCAGAGCCAGGTTGCGAAAGACTTTGGCAAAATTTCCTCATATTGAGGAGATTCGTGTTACAGAAGGTTTGCTGGGGCGGCTTCTTCAGCATAGGTTTAGCGGGTTTTATAAGCTGGTTCTTAATATCTGCCGGTTGATTTGGGACTCTACCCTTCCCTGCAAGGATAAGGATGGCAGACTGGAGTTTTTGGATTTCACGGAGGATGAATTCCGGATGAACTGCATCTTTGAGCGATTCCTCATGAATTTCTGCAAGCTGAATTGTCGGGATGAGTATCCTGAGGTGCATCGGGTATATATTGATTTCCAGCTTTCACCTTTCGGGATGATGTTTAAGGAGGCTGGCGAGGCTCTGCCGATGATGGAAACCGACGTGACGCTTTTCAATTCGAATACGCAGGAGAAGCTTATTCTTGATGCCAAGTTCTACCGCGAGGCGCTGGTTTCGAAGTTTGGCGGAAGGGAGAAGGTTCGCAGGGAGCATCTCTCGCAGATTCTTTCTTACGTGATGAACCAGGAAGACCGGAGCAAGCCGCATACTCTGAATGCTTGCGGAGCTTTGGTCTACCCTACCGTGGATGAGGATTTCGACTTTTCTTATAGGTATAAGGAGACGGGGCATCGCATCTTTGTGAGGACGGTAAACTTGGGGCAACCTTGGAGGAAAATAGAGGAACGGGTGAAGGAGATTGTGAAGAGAGAAGGCAGGGATGAATGGTGAAGATTGGCGATGAAGGACAAGCGATGAGGGACAAGCGATGGAATCGCTTGGAACGGGGGTGAGAGGGGGACTGCTCCCTTCTTTGCAGGAGGGGCGGGCTTGCAGGAGAAACGGGGGCGGGAGCTTTAATTATTTACTTTTTACTTATTTTATTATGGATAGAGATGAAGTTATAGCAAGAGGATTGAGGGTGCATGAAACCCAGCACTCCATGAAACGAAGAAGCCCATGGCATGATTACCATGGAAGGGTACTTATATGCTGACGCTTGTGGTGGAGGGACGCATGCCTCTGCTGGGGAAACTGTGGGGACGGGTGGATGCCCGTCCTGGGGATGGTGATGCGCCGAAAGTGATGCTTTCGGAACTGGGGATTGCTATCGCGAAGGAGGAGATTCCGAAGATTCATAAATATTACCCCCAGGTGGAGGTTTGGAGGGTTTGCATCATGCCTGATCATATTCACCTGATTGTGAGGGTGAAGGAGGACTTGAGAGGGGGACAAGCGATGGAATCGCTTGGAACGGAGGCTCGAGGGGGACAGGCTTCGGCTCTGGCTGGAGAGGCTAACTTGGCTCAGACTGGAGGGGCTAACCAGGCTCAAATTGGAGAGAATGAGGCGGGCTCGATTGGGATGACGGCGAAAAGAGAGAAAGAGATGGGTTCGCTGGGAATGGTGATAAAGGGGTTTAAGATGGGATGCAACAAGGCTTACTGGAGGATTTGTGGGATGAATACGGCACCAAGGAAGGGGCTCTTTGAATTGGGGTATAATGACAAGGTTCTGCTACATGAGAGACAACTGGAGGGATGGAAGAAATACTTAGATGATAACCCGAGAAGACTGATGGTGAAGAGGATGAACCCGGGGCTTTTTACCGTGATGCAGAATAAAGAGGTGGTGGGTCGCAGATGCCAGATGGTGGGCAACTGTTTCTTGCTCGATATTCCTGATAAGGTGGCGGTCGTTGTGCATCGCCGGTATACTGAGGTGGAATTGAGGTGCTTGCGCGAGGAATGGCTGGCTTGCGGAGAACGTGGTGGCGTGCTGGTGAGTGCTGCTATCTCGACAAAGGAGAAGGAGGTTTTGCGCGAGGCTATGAACCGGGGGTATCGTATCGTGCTCTTGAGGGAGAACGGTTTCCCGAGGTTGTATAAGCCTTGCGGGGAGAGCTTTTATGCCTGCTCTGAGGGGCTGTTGCTTCAGATTAGCCCTTGGGATTACCATATGGAGAAGAAGACTATTACCAGGGAGCAATGCCTGGAACTGAATGAGATGGCGGAAAGGATTGCGGAAGGGAGATAGGAATAAGGGAGAATTAGGGAGAGAGGGACAAGCCGATGGAGAGGGATAAGCGATGGAGAGGGACAAGCGATGGAATCGCTTGGAACGGAGGCTAGAGGGGAAGCCTGGATGCGGCTTAGGCAAAATCCAAGCTAAAAAAACACGCAGAAACAGACAAGAAATAAAATGGGAATTTTTCATTTTTCACCACAATAAAAAAACAAAATCTCCTTTTTTTATATCCATTTCTTATTATTTTACAATAATATTTTGTTAATTAAGATATTTTTATTACTTTTGTATCTGTAAAGCATCGTTTACCCTTGCTAACTATAAAATAACTATAAAAATGAAGCAACAGAAATTTGTTTTTTATAGATATAGCTTCCAGGAAGATCCTGATACTATACCTGAAAAGAGAGTAGCTGAAGAAAAAATCAGCACACATTTTGGTAACCTTTTCCATGTCGGAGAGAAGTTAACCATGTATATGAAAAAAGGTAAGGCTGATGTCAGCTTGCGGAATGATACCTTTGCCGTATGCAAAGATATTATCGTGTTTAGACTCAACGATGACAAAGATCTGAAAAGAACCTTGCCAACAGGTACCACAACCAACGCTGTTGATGACTATGCTGAAACCATAGAACAATCATTTCCCCATTGCCTAATCATCTTTATCAATCAGCCAGGATTGCATTATGTGGCCATAGAGAAAAAAGCAGGTGCGTTCTATGGAAAAATTGACAAGATAACCAAGATTCTAAAGCAGAACTTCGATCGTATGATCAAGCATCTTGGCTATATGGTCAACTTTGAAGAAATATATATGCAAGCAAAAGCATGGGATGTTGTAAAAAGAAAATGCAGAGAAAACAACGACTATGTAATCCAGGTTTGCCTGACGGCTAAACGTGATAAAGAAAACACTAATCATTCAGATTATACCCGCAACAGCAATATCAATGGCTTTATAGAAGATGGCATGGAGAATGATGCGAAAGAGGTGTTTGCCGGATACAAATATGATAAAAATGCTAGCGAACAAAGCATAAGAAACTCTATAGATAAAGTGTTCTATATCAACCAGTTTATAGAAAACAACGAGTGTGAGATAAAAGTAAAGTTGAGTAAAAGCGGTATTATCTGCCTCAACGAGGAAGTTGTGCCTATGTACTTTCTTCCAGAGAAAGCTATAGAAAACTTCCAGATAGGTTCTTCTATAAGTGCAACAGAAGATGTTTCCACTCTAGAAGAATGGCTCAAGAATAGTATAAATGACATAAAGAGAACTACAGATGCAACAACGCCTCCTAAAAAACTCACAAGACCTCGTAAGTAATTCTTTCAGGGATCATATCATCTTAAAAGTGATAGAGAAGAGTTGTAAGCAATATGAGAGCCGCATGAATACTATGCGGTTCTCTACTATCGAAATTTTCGTAGAAGTTGTAAACATGATAGACGAAATCAGAGAGTATTCCTTAGATTATGACTTTGAGAATGCTTTCGACAACCTTTTCTGTCGCCTGCGTGAATACGACTCTAGCGCAAATAATGCTGATGCAAAAATGGCTACAAGTGTCTGTATAACATGGGTAGCCTATCTGCTTTTCCAATGTTATGACAAAAAAGACGCCTACGACCATTGGGCACATCGTCTGACCAGGAATCTTAAAACACATGATATTGATTATCTCCAGATTCTCAGAGAAATTAATTCAAAACTACCTGCACATCAGCACGAAGAAATCAAAGCCTACATACTTGACTATATTGATAACTCCGACAAGTGGATGTCACAACTGATTACAGACACTATCACCTATGATGGCATGAACAGGAAACTCATCGAGGACCTGAAACCTCTTTTCTATACTGATAAAGACCTGATAGCTCATATCCTTGCCTATATAAAAGAGGTTAAAGCTGCCAGTTCTGATTCTGCTATAGCCAAGATTACGGTTAAGTACATCAGGGAGAAAAAGATTTCTGACTATGATAAATCTTTCAAAAGTTCTCTGTGGACGATTCTGAATGAACATGAATTGTATAAGACCTCGAAAGATAATTGGAATAAGTCAATAAACAAGACCATGAAACAATAAGCTTTCATCTTGCTTGTAGCCGAATACATTCCTCGTATTTCCAGAAAAATCTCTCGATTTTCCGAACAAATTCCTCGTTTTTTCGCTCATTTTCTTCGAAACATAGAAAATCTAGGCGGAAAAACGTTTTTTTCTTTTATAAGAAGTGAAAAACACAAATTCATCAGAGTTTATCCCCGTTTTTCCTCATTTTTTTCCTTTTTCATTCTTTTTTATTCCTTTTCATTCCTCTGCCTGACGAAAGAAGTCTTTTTCGGACATGAGCCATTCCTTTTTGCCTATCTTTGCATCGTCATTTGATAACGAGATGACTACCCATTAGGCGAGTTGCAAATCACAAAGTGGGGAATGATGGTACTAGAAAAAGATGGCGGGGATACCTCTTCGAACGTCATCGTACCAGAGAGGCTTATTTAATACTCAAAAAAATGAATATAGTATTAAATGGCAATATGAACGAAAGTTCCAGTAAGACAGAAAAGGGATTCTACCCCAACACAGAGTTGGGCATCGACCTCAAGTTGCTAACCAGAAAGCCTGGACGACTGACCGACGGCGAGTATCTGGATGGAGTCATCACCCACGACGGCGAAGACCACTTCACATTCGTGCAGAACGACTCCGAGAAGAAGAAGGAGAAGGTGGTGCAGAGAAATCCGCACGTGTATGAAGGAACTTACATCAACGTGAACCGCAAGAAAGACGGTACGCTCTACCCTACTTTCAACCGCCCGCAGTTCTCAGAGCGCTTCACCTTCCAGGACTTCTGCCAGGGTGCCGCCAACGAGCTGCGCATCATTAGCGGCAAGAGTGATGACAGATAAACGGAGTCGAGGCTTTCTAGAGGAAATGGGGACTCCGGGGGTGCCGGTAACAGGATTATCCCTACCCTCATTTCCTCTTCAAAACAGTCTCAAATCTCAGTCTCAGTTAGGATAAATGTCACAATCCAACTTCAAACCCGCTTCTTAAGTCTTTATAACTTATTGATTATTAATTAGTTATATATAATATATATAGGAAGCGAGACCATAAAAAAAACAACTGAGACTCTGAGACTGAGACTGCAAACAAGAAAAAATGAACATGAAATTTGATTTAACTCTCTAAAAAGCAATGGATTATAATATTTTTAGCAACATCGCTCCGGCGATGCCAAAACCCAGCAAGGGTACTGAATTTGTAAAATTTGCCATCTCTCAGGCATCAAAAGACATGCAGGAAGTGCTCATTCCGATGGCAATTCCGGCATTAGCAGCTCATCTCACAGACGTAAGATTCATGTATTCCGACAACAAATATTACGAAATGTGCGGGCAAATGGGCCATCTGATAGGTCCGTCGGGTATCGGAAAGGCACAGTTGGGTCATCTTGTAGAGGCCATCATGAGACCTTTTAGAAAGCATGATGAGACTGAGTTCAAGAAACTGGTTGACTGGCAGCGACAGATGAAAACCAAGGGCGCCAACAAGGAAAAACCGGAGCGCCCGGACGTGAGTTTCTGGTTTCCACCTTCTGATGTCACCAATCCTGCCTTCATCCAGAACGCTATGGCTTGCGAACAGTTGGGCGGAAGAACCCAGTACATCAATCTGCCTGAGGTGGAGATGGCCGACAGAATGTGTGGTGGGCATAAGCAGGTGAGCCAGATGGTAAGAAATATCTTCGACTGTCAGAGGGCTGGAGCCTTGCGCGCCACTGCTGATGGCGTAACGGGCAACCCTCTGCTCCGTGTGAACCTCACCTTTACCTCTACTCCCGAGGCGGCCCGACTCTTCTACAAGAAAGACCTGACCAATGGTTTCTTCGGGCGCATACCTTTCGCCTACAAAGCCCGTGGCGAGCGAAGCGGAAAGATTCCGCGACAGGGAACGTACAACAAAGATTTCCTTGAAAAGCTCGATGGCTATCTGCTGAGGCTGGACAACTGCAAGGGCAGTTTTGTGGTGAAGCCGCTCAACAAGATAGCCGATAAGCTGGCAGAGGAAATGGCACGCCTTGCCGACCTTGCTGATGATGATACGCTCTGGGAACTCTCCCACCGCAGTATCTTCTCGGCATGGAAGAAGGGAGCCGTGCTGTGGATTCTGAACGACCAGAACTGGTCGAAATCCATCGGCGACTTCGTTGAATGGTTCTGCTACTACGATTTGTGGTCGAAGGTTAAGGTGTTCGGCGACATGTTTAAAGCGGGCGATGGGCAGGAAGAGGCTCAGAGAAGCGGTCCGAAAAACATGCTCGACCAGCTGGAGAATTCCTTCAACGAACTGCAGTTGGAAACCCTGCGCCTGAGTTTGGGCAAGAATCAGGAAGGTACCAAGCATCAGCTCAACGTATGGAAGAACCGCCAGTTTATTACTTATGACAGCCAGACGAAACTCTATACCAAGACTGCAGAATATCTGACGGGTATACCGACCAAGAAAAAGAAAGGGAAACAGATATGATGGAGAAATATGAGATTCAGAAACTGCGCGAACTTCCGATAGAGAAGGTTGCGAAAGAGATGGGGATGAAGGTGGAGCACCATAAGGCGCTCTGTCCCTTCCATGACGACCACCACGCCAGCCTCACGTTCAACAAGACCAAGAACAGCTGTAGATGTTATGTCTGCATGAGGAGTTCCATCGGCACCATCGACCTGGTGATGCGATACCTGGGGAAGGATTTTCCGGCGGCTTGCCGATGGCTCGCAGGGGAACATCAGATTCAGCTGGAGGAGGATTCTTCTTCGGGGAAAAACTCTTCCTTTGGAGGCTCTTCGGGCAGAGAGGCTTCTTCGGGCTCTTCATCGGGTGGTTCTTCCTCGGGTAATAATTCGACGAAATCTTCCTTCGATGCTAGCAGGTATGCGAGATTCTTCGAGCATCCCTGGCTTAACCAGGCGGCTAGAAGATTTCTCTTCGAGGAGAGGAAGATTGACTGGAGAGTGGTGAACTGGTGCAGACTGACTTCCTGGACGGATAAGAAGGGCATCAACTGGCTGCAGATTCCTTACTTCGATACCTATGGGCGGCTTATCGGAATCCAGAACAGGAATCTGGATTACAAGAAGAAAAAATCTTCATCGGGAGGTGGTTCTTCTGACGAGAAAGCTTCTTCGGCTGGAAATCTTTCTTCATCGGGAGGTTGTTCTTCTGAGGGGAATGTTTCTTCTGAAGAAAAAAGTCCGAGCGAAGAAAAGGAGCAGGATGCTCCCCGCTTCCGCTTCCCTTACGGCGCAAGATGCAGCATCTATAATCTGCCGGTAGTGAAGAGACTGAAACCGGGCGAGAGGCTGTTTATTACGGAGGGGTGCAGCGACTGCTGGGCGATGCTCTCTGCCGGGCACAAGGCGATAGCCATCCCTTCTGCCACGCTCCTCAAACCAGAGGATAAGCAGCTGCTGGTGGATATCAGAAGACTGTATCAGGTGGAATTTCACATGTTTCCCGATCAGGATGTGCCGGGCGAAAGCCTCTTCATGCAACTCAGGGAGATGCTCCCTCAGCTGGTTCACCACCAGTTGCCACCGGGCTGCAAGGATTTTAGCGAATACTATCTTTTAGGGGCTGTTGCACCTTCTGGGAGCAAGGAGCCGAAGAACAAATGATTTAAAAATTGAGATTATGGAAGATTTTATAAACCGCACGTATACGAAGAAGGAACTGAGTCTGATGTACTTTCCTGAGAGTATGCCACGCACGGCTGTGAATCATCTTATGAGTTGGATTCGGCGATGCCAACCGCTCTGGAATGAGCTGCAGCAGATGGGATATGACAAGACTTGCAAGTCGTTTACTCCCAAACAGGTTAAGGCTATCATAGAATACCTCGGGGAACCGGGATAAGGGGGAGTTATTTGTGATTAGTGTTAACTTGGCGGGTGACGGACCAGCGATAGAATCGCTGGGAACGGAGGCTTTTTCAATGTTGAATGTTATGTGTTTAGAGTAAAAATGTTCCGCTATCGCATGGTATCGCATGCTATCGCACACCTGACAAATCGGGATTTCGTATCTTTGCATCGTGATTCAGAAAGCGCGCAAAATCACTTGCCCAGTTGGAGAAAAAAATCTCCCTAATTGGGAAAATAAAAAGGCCTCGGAAAGAGAAAGATGGAGCACAGAAAAATAAGACAACAGCCACGATTCTCACAGCAAGGCTTTTCAGAAAAACAAGAGTAATGAAACCAAGACTCCAAGCCTCGAAACGAGTCGTTTCGCAAAGTACTTCTTCTAAGAGAAATCTGAGGAAAGAGGAAAAAGCGAAACTTAACAGGGGGCAGAAAAAAAATCATGAACCAGAACATGAAGGCATTCATCCGGTATCTCATCGTGGCGATTTGCTCAGCCATCGTCACCTTCCTATCCAGTTCCTGCACGGCAGGACTCGTGATCGGAAAGAACCAGCGGCAACATCAGGAGAACAACATCTCCACCAAAGTAGATTCTACCTACTGCGTGCCAACCATCACCATCAGGTAGTTTAAAGTTAATAGTTGATAGTTTATAACAATTTAAAATTCAAAAGATTATGGCAATTAATTTGAAAGCAAAAGAGACCCTTATCCAGGTAGGCGAAATGAAGGGTCAGTACAGATTCATCCTCGGTACCGAACTTTACAACAAACTCTCCGAGAACAAGGTTATCAAGGAGGCTGCCCTCAGAAGCGGCGTTAGCGTGGGCGTGATGCAGGTTTGCTGGGATGCAGCAGGCGAGGTTATCAAGGCGTGGTGTACCGAGGGCCATTCCGTAGCCGTTCCGGGATTGGGAACCATGCGATTCGGCGTAAGAGCCAAGAGTGTGCCTACCGTAGGCGAAGTGGCAACCAGTCTGATTACCAACCGCCGCGTCATCTTCACCCCAAGCGTTGACATCAAGCGCGAGTTGCAGGATACCTCCATCCAGATTACCTGTTACGACCGCAACGGCAAGGTGCTGAAAAACGTTACCTCCGACGACAAGGGCGATGTGGAAGACCCAGACAACACCCCAGGTGGTGGCGGCGGTTCGAATACCGAAGGCGGCGGTACCAGCCAGGGCGGCGGAACTACCGGAGAAGGCGGAACTACCGGAGGCGGCGATAACCAGGGTGGAAATATGGGCTAGCAAATCTGCAAGGATTAAGAACCCTGATTCTACCTAGATAAAAAAAGCCCCTGATGCAAAGAAAAAAATGCATCGGGGGCTTTTATCTTATCCCATCACATAGAGAACGGATGTATAGAGCTGCATCACGAGAATGTAGAAAAGAAAGCACGGCGACAGGAGACGGATGCCTTGATTCATCGCATCATAAACCTGACTGATGCCCTTGATGCTCTCGCTCATGATGCCATAGCTCATGCTCATCACCACGACCGAAAAACAGATGTACGGAATGAGACTCTGCGTGAATGGACCCGGAAAGAGGGTTCCTACGGCATTCAGCAGAATGGCATGGGGCATGAGAGTGAGCGCCAGCAGGATGCCCATAAAAAAGACCAGCTCGAAGAGCATCAGGCGTAAGGCCGTGCGCTGGCGATACTGGGTATGGTCGAAATGGAGCACCCTACTCTGCCTTACCACCCCGATACTGATGCTGATGAGCACCAGCCATACGAGCCAGGCAGAGGTGAGATGGTCTACAAAATGGCCCGTAAACCAGCGGATGCCCTCGGGGCTGGTAAGCGAATGGGTGAACGACTCGGGCATCGCGGCCGTAAGCAGCCACGAAACCAGAACCACCCCTACTTCGGCTATTCCCAATGTTAATGCCAGATAGGCCAATACTTTCTTATACATTCTTTAAAATGAACTTATATATAAACTTTATTCTTCATCTGCCTGCAGATGGTCGATGTCGAGGATGCGCAGTTCACAGGCTTTCACCACCAGACGGGTGGCGTTGATGCCCATGCCGTGGTTACCGTCAGGAAAGAGTTTCTGAACCAGTTCTGCCTGGCGCTTCTCCAGACTCTTTACGCCGAAAGGCATTCCGCGCAGATTGGTTATCTGCTCCTTGGTATAGCCCAGCGCAAGATGGCGCAGGAAACGCTCGTCATACTCATCTATCTCGTAATTCACCAGAGCCTCCTGACGCATCAGCTGACTGTTTACGCTCCGCTTGAAACGGTCTACAATCTTCTGAAGGATAGGCTGGTTGAACACCAGTTTCTTACCGCCCATGCAGCTTGCCACATCGCCACGCGTAAGGAGTTCGCCACTCTTCAGAATGATACCGTCGCAGCCCGCATCGAGCACATCTACCCAGAGTTTTTCGTTCAGAATTTCTCCTGTAAAGATGAGCACCTTCACGTCAGGATACTGCTCCTTGGTCTGGCGGCAGATTTCTACGCCTACCGTGGTAGAACCGCCCAGTCCGAGGTCGAGCAGAACCAGATCAGGCAACTGCTGCTTGATGAGTTTCCAATAGGCTATTTCGCTCTCGGCAGTACCTATGATTTCAGCCTCGGGAATATCATTCTTGAAGATACCCTCTGTGCCCTTCAGTTCCAAAGGCACATCTTCTACTATGATGACTTTAAAATTTTCCATTTTTCTGATATTTTTATTCTTTATTATTTTTCTTATGATTTTAAACTTTCCCACTTCATGCGTGCCGGCAGCACAGCCTCTATCCTGAGGCAGCCCTTATTGCTCTGGCAAGCCTTGATGCCGCAGCCGCGGAGATTGGTTATCTCGCCCAGTTCCCTCACAATCTGCCGGCACAGGAGATAGCGCAAATCGCCCGTCAGAGGGGTAAAGAGCTGGGCATGGAGCGCAGCATCATAAGCCACATCCTGCTGGTCAACCCAATAGCGCACGTAGGCTGAACCCGGAATCTCAGCCACTCCGGCATGATAATCCTTGGAATTTCCGCGCATCAGAGAGACAAGATAGTGGTTCAGAAAATCATCTGCCTTGATGTTGCCTTCTACCTGCTCCATCGCCTGGGCGCTAAGCAGAGAATAGAGCGATTTATAATAATCTACCAGTTCCTTGAGCGAATCAACATCATCGGGCTGCGAATCGATGAGCTGGCGGATGCGCGACGGATAATACATCGTTTCGTGCTTGAGCGTGGACAGGCAGTTGTCGAGCACGGAATTGGAGATATGAAGCTTATCATTCTCATATTCAGCCCTATGCAGCTCATCGGTCAGCAGTTCCAGTTTCAGAGATTCCTGCTCAGCCTCGTCTGTCCGCTTAGCCTTGGTCTGCTCAATCATGGCAAACCGGTAGCTCAGCACGTGGCGGTAATAGAGCAGATAATAAGCCAGCGGCAACTGCAGCAGCAACAGGATGAGCAGCACCACGGCCACGGTCTTCGAGTTCTCGCTCTGCTGCATCGTGTGCACGTAATTATCGAGCGTATTATCGGCACTTATCTCGCGGAACAGCTGGGTATAAACCTTGTTGTTGCTCTGGTAGAGCGACCATTGGTGCAACGCCAGGGCAGCCACGGCACACTCGTTTCTCAGGTCCAGGATGACGTGATAATTGGTTGGCAGTCCGGAGCGTATCCAGGAGAGTTCTGCCGCCATTCCTACCTCCGGATGAGCCACCATGAGATACTTTCCGTCGGGATATTTCGATAGATAAAACGCGTTGAGATAATGGCGCGAAGAATCGGCAAAGGCAAGGGTACGCTGGTAGGTACGGTTGATATTGCTGAAGTAGGCACTATCTGCAAAATCGTCGGCACGCTGGAGATTGGCATCTACGTTCGTCTTGAGATGATTGTGGCGCTGGCGGATGCCGTTGGTCTTCTTTGCCTCACAAGGCTGGACCGAAGCCGACAGCAGCACGAAGAGCATGATGATGATGCCCAGCAGCTGATGGGTTCGGCGGGCGATGCCCTTAGGCAGACGGAAACTGAAGCGGCTCCCCTCGCCCAACTTGCTTTCTGCCTTAATCTGACAGCCGGCAAAGAGCGAACTCACCTTCTTATATTTCTCGATGATGCCCTTGCAGTTGAGCAGTCCGAAGCCATGACCGCCCGTATAGGTCCGGTCGAAGACATGAGCCAGCTGCTCCTCGTCCATACCCTTTCCGGTATCAGAGATGCTGATTTCCACGAAGTCTGAAACCTTGGCGCTAATGGTTACCTTTCCGCCTTCGGGTGTAAACTTCCGGGCATTATCGGCGATGGTATTGATCATGAAGAGCGTAAGGATGCGGTCGGCCTTGACCACGGCATCGGTTGGCTCTACTTCCAGTTTCACGCCTTGCATCTGGAAACTCATCTTGCCCTTGGCAACAATATCGAAAAGCTGCTGGAGAGGGAAACTTTCGATACGCAGGCTGAGTGAGCCCTGGCGCATCTGAATCCACTCTGTAAGCACGTTGTTATATTGGTTTATCTTTTCCGTGAGTTCGGCGATATACTGGTAGCGTTCTTGCCGCACCTCATCGCTTTCGCCCCCTTCGGAGAGTCGGTTTGCCTCATGAATCATGCGGTCGATGAAAGGCGTAATACTGTTTACGAGCGAAACTTTAGCCCGTTGTTCCAGATTGCGTTTCTTGTTTTCTTCGATGTGCAGACGGGTTACGTTCAGTTCATCCTGAACCTCCTCCTGCTTATCTTTTAATTCGTTGATTTTCTTAGTGTTACTTTCGTTCCATTCACGCAAAGGTGCAAGCAGTTCGTCCATCGACTGGTTCTTCATCTTCTTGCGCTTCATGTGGTCGAAAACGTAGAGCAGCACCACCACGAGCACAATCATCGCCACCACGGCAGCAATCATCACGTTGAGCTGCTGGGCGTTTTCGTCGAGTGCAGCCGCACGTGCTTCCAGCTGGCGGTCCTGGCGCGAACGGTCCTGCAAATCCAGATAGATATTGCGGTTATAATCGCTCTGCTGCTTATCATCTATAGCCGAATAAACCAGACAGAGTCTTTCACGTATCGACGCAACGAGGTCGGGTGCCTGCTCTATCGCCTTGTTGTCATTCAGGGCATGATTCAGGCAGTCGAGCGCCGAAGAATAATC
>ENA-UEQM01000595-UEQM01000595.1-human-gut-metagenome-genome-assembly--contig:-NODE-595-length-21359-cov-10.570482_pt1 | contig 21359 bp, 20 predicted proteins | sample MGYA00242948_ERZ507948 | MGnify/ENA primary metagenome ERZ507948 (study PRJEB26167, sample SAMN06115440) | human gut metagenome | host: Homo sapiens | place: China:Hubei | collected 2015-07-28... | reverse complement strand
AGGTTCAGTAAGGCTCGTACTCAAAGATATGCTTGCCTGTGATATGGCAATTGTATTGTTGCCTGACCTCGCTTTGCATATATCGGCAGATAAACTCTTATCAGCCTCCATCAGGGTATCTGTCTATTACCCGGTTAGCATCTGGAGGTTCCGCGCGTGATCGGTGCCGACGGTCGGCCTCCGGCGGCAGCTTACCGCAGGGAGTGCCTAAAGCCCGCAAAAAAGCGGGCTTTGTGCCAACCGGAGCGGTGTGCCGCTCCTGTACAACCATGCCTGTCTCCATCAGAGCTCCCCCACCCGGAGGGAAAACCGTTCCGGTTTTCCCGGATCTCAAGTACCCGGCGCCGGCACCTTGCCGGTCGGGTTCCAAGGGCGAAGCGCCTTGGTCGCCGGAGGCGAAATCCCCGATATTTTCATGCCGGGGGATTGCAGGATGAAGCGAGGCGCGGTATTTTAACTGGATACAAGATAAAGGTGTTGCTGAACATGATAAAGAACATTATTCTGGTCGGAGTGGGTGGGCAGGGAATTCTGCTGGCGGCCCGCATCATCGCTTCCGCGGCCGGACACGCCGGATACGACGTGACCACCAATGAAATTCACGGCATGGCGCAGCGGGGCGGCTCGGTGACCGCGCAGATCCGTTACGGCGAAGTGGTGCATTCCCCGCTGATTCTGGAAGGGACGGCGGATGTGCTCGGGGCGCTGGAACAGGTCGAGGCGCTGCGTTACGCGGCCTGGCTGAAGCCGGGCGCGTTGGCGGCGGTTTCGGCGGAGTCGATCATTCCGGTTACGGTTTCGAGCGGGCGCGCGAGTTACCCCGGGGATGTGGAGACGCGGCTCCGGGAATGCTTTTCCAATCTCAAATATCTCGACTGCGCCGGGATCGCGGCGCAAAAATTCGGCAATCCGAGGGCGGCCAACACGATTCTGCTCGGCGCGCTGGCGAACGGGCTTGACCTGCCGGAGCCGGCGTGGCGGGCCGCAATCGACGAGTGTGTGAAGCCGCAGTTCCGTGAATTGAACCGGCGGGCCTTTGAATATGGGAGAACGTTGTGAAAATGGAAAAAATCCGGTTTTTCAACCCTGAGATGGAGACGATGTCCGGCGATGCGCTTCATGCTTTGCGCGACGAACGGCTGCGCGGCGTGGTGCGGCACGTCGCGGCCGGCAACGGATTTTTCGCGGAGCGGTTCAAGGCCGCCGGGGTGGATGTGAATGAATTCCGCGGTCTGGAGGACCTTGCGAAACTGCCGTTCATGTGCAAGGAGGATTTCCGGCGCGAGTATCCGCTCGGCATGTGCTGCGTGGACCGCCGGGAGCTGGCGGAGATGCACATGTCCAGCGGTTCGACCGGAACTCCGGTGGTGATGCCCTATACTCCGGCGGACCTCGAGCAGTGGGCGGAGTGCATGGCGCGCTGCTATGCGATGTCAGGGGCGCAGCCGCACGACGTGTGCCAGATCACGCCCGGACTCGGGCTGTTCAACGGCGGTTTCGGCTGCTATCACGGCGCGCGCAAGTACGGAATGTTCATCGTGCCGTGCGGTCCGGGCAATACGGTGCGGCAGATCAGGCTGGCGCGGGATTTCGGCACGACGGTGCTGACCGGGGTGGTCTCCTACGGCATTCGGATCATGGAGGTGATGGAGGAGGAAAAGAGTTCGATGCCGGAGCTGAAGATCGGCATCTTCGGCGCGGAAACCTTCTCGGATGCGATGAAGGAACGCCTCCGCTCCGGCCTCGGAATCGACGTGTTCGATATCTACGGCATGACCGAAACCGGCGGCATCGGCACGCTCGGCATGGACTGCAGCGACCACTCCGGCATCCACGTGTGGATGGACCACTATATCGTCGAGGTGATCGATCCCGGAACCGGCCTGCCGCTGCCGGACGGCGAGGAGGGTGAACTGGTGGTGACTTCGCTGACGCGCGAGGCGCTGCCGGTGGTCCGCTACCGGACCGGCGACCTGACGCGGATCGTTTCGCGGGAACGGTGCGCCTGCGGCCGCACCCATTTGAAGATCGCCGGAGTCACCGGCCGGGTGGACGATATGCTGATCATCAAGGGAGTCAACTTCTTCCCGAAGCAGATCGAGCAGTCGCTGCTGAAAATTCCGGGCGTGCTGCCGAACTACCAGATCATCATCGACGAGGAACACGGCGTGCGCAATCTGCATATCAATGTCGAAGCGCAGCCCGGCGTGACCGGCTATATGATAGAAAAGCAGCTGAAGGAGGATCTCGGCTTTTCGCCGGACGGCGATGTGTACGCTCCCGGCACGCTCCCCCGGCAGGAGGGCAAGGCGAAGCGGGTGTTCTACCGGAAAAACGGCGAAGATGTGAAGAAATGAGCGATATGATGGAAAAACAACTGCTTTCGGGCAATGAGGCGATCGCGCGCGGCGCGTGGGAAGCCGGCGTGAAGGTGGCGGCCGGATATCCGGGCACACCCTCCACCGAAATTCTGGAAAATCTGGTCAGGTTCAAACAGGACGTCTACTGCGAATGGGCCCCGAATGAAAAGGTCGCGCTGGAGATGGCCGCCGGGGCCGCGTTGACCGGCATCCGCGCCCTGGTCACGATGAAGCACGTCGGGCTGAACGTCGCGGCCGATCCGCTGATGACGCTCTCTTATATCGGCATCGTCGGCGGGCTGGTGATCGTGGCGGCGGACGATCCGGGGATGCACTCCTCGCAGACCGAACAGGACACCCGGCAGTACGCGCGGCTGGCGAAGGTGCCGGTTTTCGAGCCGGGCAACGCGCGCGAAGCGTCGGCTTTCATCAGGCGGGCGTTTGAGATCAGCGAAAAATACCGTACTCCGGTGATCTTCCGCACCACCACCAGCGTCAGCCACTCGCGCGCGCTGGTCGAAGTCGGAGCGCGCACCGGGGCCGGGACGGCGAATTTCGAGAAGAATCCGCCGCAGTTCGTGCCGATTCCGGTCTGGGGGCGCAAGCTGCGCGTCCGGGTCGAGGAGCGGGTCGCGGAGCAGGCGGCCGAAGCCTCCCGCGCCGCCGACTTGAACTTCGTGCTGCGCGGGACGGAAAAGGGGGGGCTGGGAATCATCTCCTCCGGGCTGACCGCGCTGCACTGCACCGATATCTTCCCGGAGGCGGATATCCTGAAGCTGGGCTGGTCGTGGCCGTTCCCGGATGAATTGATCCGGAAATTCGCGGCGGAACACGAGTCGGTCGCGGTGATCGAAGAGGCCGACCCGATCCTCGAAGAACATGTGAAGTCGCTCGGCATCGACTGCCGCGGCAAGGATGTGGTGCCGCGCGTCGGCGAGCTGGTGCCGCTGAAGCTCAGGGAGGTTCGCGCGAAATTGTTCGGCGAATCCTTCGCACCGCCGCAGCCGCCGCCGGAGGATTTGCCGGGGCGGCCCCCGATCCTGTGTGCCGGGTGCCCGCACCGCGGCGTCTTCTACGCGCTCGGCAAGTTCGACGTGATCGTGACGGGCGATATCGGCTGCTATAGCCTGGGCGTGTTTCCGCCGCTGTCGCGCACTGACGTGATCCTCTGCATGGGCGGCGGTTTTTCGATGTCGCAGGGGATGGTCAAGGCGGGGGAGAAGAGGCCGGTGGTCGGCATCGTCGGCGATTCGACCTTTTTCCACTCCGGCATCACCGGATTGCTGGACATCGTCTACAACAAAGGCAATTCCACTTTGATCGTGGTGGACAACCGCACCACCGCGATGACCGGCCATCAGGACCACCCCGGCACCGGGCGGACCCTGATGGGCGAGCCGACCGCCGCCGCTTCGATCGAAAAGATCGCCGAAGCGTGCGGCATGAAACGCATCCGGGTGGTCGATCCCTATCGGCTCGACGAAGTGGCCGCGGTGTTGAAAGAGGAGCTGGCGGCCGATGAGCCGTCGCTGATCATCTCCCGCGCCCCCTGCCTGCTCAAAGAGCGCAAGCCGGTCGGCCCGGTGCAGGAAATCGACCACGAGGCGTGCCGGAATTGCCGGAGCTGCCTGAAACTCGGCTGCCCCGCAATCGAATCCTCCGGCAAATCGAAGCCCGCGATCAACGCCCAGCTCTGTGCCGGCTGCGATATGTGCCGCCAGGTGTGCCGCTTCACCGCGATTCACGAAAAGAGCTGCTGCTGAGGGATTTCGCTCCGAAAGGAGCGAAATCTCCGCCGAAAAGGCATTGAATTGCCTGATTTCCCTGATTCTTCTCTTGACAACGGGGAAATCCTGTGTCATACTATAAGCATGTTGTATCAATGTTGCATATAAATATGATGACAGTGTGATCAAAATGCAGAAAGCGAAATACCAGGAAATTGCGGGGGCGCTGGAAAACGGCATCCGGAACGGGGAGTACCGGGGGCGGCTGCCGTCAGTGCGGCTGCTGGGGGAGCTGTTCGGGGTGAATCCGCGGACGGTCCTGCGGGCGTTGCAGCAGCTCACCGCGGGCGGATTGATCGTGCCGAACGGCAATCGCGGTTTTCTGATCCCGGAAGAGGGAAGCCGCCGCCCGGTTTCGGGGAACATTGTGATTTTCCATCCGGGACCGGTCAGCGACAATCCCGGGCAGCTCGACCGGCTGATTGCCCAGGCCGGCATGCGACCGATTTCGATCAGCACGCCCGCCGCCGATCTCTGCGGAGTGCGCTCCTTCTGGGAGACGCTGAGCGCGGACGGGGTGATCTTCATGAACAGTTCGCTCGACCGGGAATCCGCCTACCAGCTGAAACTTTCGGGGATTCCCTTTGTGGCCGCGAACCGGATGCCGCGCGAATGGGGGGTGAACTGCGTGGAGTTCGACCATGAAAGCGCGCTGCGGCTGTTTCTGAAAGCGTTGATCCGGCGCGGGCGCCGGAGGATTGCGCTGCTGAACCCGCGCTATCCGCTGCACTACTTCCGGGAAATCATCTTTTCGGCCTACTTTGAAGTGATGAACGCCTATGCGATCTTCGACCCGGAACTGTTCGTCTATCCGGATGAATCGCAGCCCTATGAGGCGGCGCTGGCCGCCGGGGTGGAGAGGCTGCTGGCGCTGCCGCGCCCGCCGGATGCGATCTACAGCTCCGTGCCGGAACCGGAACTGCGCCGGATTCTGGCCGAACACCGCGTCACGCTGCCGAAGGCGGTGGAGTGCGGTTTCTCCCGGATTTTCGAGGAACCCGTGCCGGACGGCGGCGAACCGGGCCTGGTCTACCGCTACGACCGGCTGCGCGAATCGCTGTGGGAGCTGCTGCAACTGGTGATCGCCGATCCCGTGCGCACTCCCGAAACCCGCCTGATCCCGGTGCCGGTCATCGGGCCGGACGGAGAACTCCTGACCGCCGCAACCAACTCCCAACCGAGGAATTAAGTCATCATGATTACCGCGATTATCGTCGGAGCCGGCCACCGGGCGCTGATCTACGCCGGCTATGCCCTGAAAGCTCCGGATGAACTCCGCATCGTCGGCGTCGCCGACCCCTCCCCCGAACGGCGCGCGCTGGCGGCGCAACGCTTCGGACTCACCGCCGAACAGTGCTTCGAGTCGGCGGAGGAACTGGCCGCCCGCCCGAAGCTGGCCGACGCGGTGATCAACGGCACCATGGACCGCCAGCACGTCCCGACCACCCTGCCGCTGCTGGAACGCGGCTACGACGTGCTGCTGGAAAAACCGTTCGCGGTTTCCGAGCAGGAGCTGCGGCGGCTGGAACAGACGGTCCGCCGCACCGGCCGCCGGGTGATGATCTGCCACGTGCTGCGGTACGCACCGTTCTACGCCGAACTCAAACGGCGCGTGCTCGCCGGTGAAATCGGCGACATCGTGACGCTGGAGACCGCCGAACATGTCAGCTATCACCACTATTCGACCGCGTTCGCCCGCGGCAAGTGGCGGCGGGAGGATGTCTGCGGCTCCTCGTTCCTGATGTCCAAGTGCTGCCACGACCTCGATCTTCTGACCTGGTTCAAGAGCGGGATCGCCCCGGTCCGGGTCGCAAGTTTCGGCGGCAGGCGCTTTTTCACGCGGGAGAACGCCCCGGCGAACTCCGGCGAACACTGTCTGCTGGACTGCCCGGTGGAAGCGGAGTGCCCCTACTCGGTGCGCAAACTCTATTTGAACCACCCGGACCGCTGGGTGTTCTACGTGTGGCCGGAGCTGGAGGATTCCGGCGACCTCTCCATCGAATCCAAGACCGCCCGGCTCCGCGATCCGGCCAATCCCTATTCGCGCTGCATCTGGAAGCTCGACAACAACGTCGCCGACCGCCAGTCGGTGCTGGTCGAATTCGCCGACGGTTCGGTCGCCACCCACAACCTGGTCGGCGGGACCTGCCGCCCGATGCGGAAAATCCATCTGCTCGGCACCGCCGGGGAGCTCGAAGGCGTGTTCGACGACAACAAGTTCACGCTCCGCCACATGGACGCCCGGCCCGGACACGAATTCACGGAGCAGGTGTTCGACCTCGCCGACCTCGGCGACACCACCGGAGCTTTCGGCGGGCACGGCGGCGGCGACGAGCGGCTGGCGGCGGATTTCGTCTCCCTGCTCTCCGGCCGCACCCCGTCGATCTCCTGCACGATGCTGTCGGATTCGATCAACGGGCACCTGATCGGCTTCCTGGCCGACCGTTCGATGAACTCCAATCAGGTGATGACTCTGCCGCGGGAGTGACGCCGCGCCTCACCTGCGGCACAGCAGCATCGACAGATACTCCTCGGGGCGGGCGGCGATCTCTTCCGGGTCGCCGGAAACGAACTCGTCGTCCAGCCCCAGATTCGCCCCGTAAGTGACCCGGTATCCGCCCTGCGACAGCAGCCTGACCAGTTCTTCGCGGGTGCGGTAGCATTTCAGGAGCACCGAAGTTCCATGTTCCTGCAGCATCGCGGCGAGCTTTTCCGGTTCCGGCGGGACGGCGGTCGGGATGATCCGCAGCACCTCCCGGTCCTCGACCAGCGCGGTCGCGGTGGCGGCGGCAAGCGCGCTCCACGAGTTCACCCCCGGAATAATCTCATATTCCAGCTCCGGCTCCATGCGCCGCAGCGCGCGCAGCAGATAGCTGCAGGTGCTGTAGGTCATCGGGTCGCCGATCGTCACGAAAGCGGCGTCCTCTCCCCGCCGGATTCCGGCCAGAATCAGCGCGGCGTGCTCGTCGATCCGCGCGAGCCGCTCCCCGAAATCTTTGGACATCGTAAATTCCAGCTCGGTGCGCTCCGCCGTAATTCCCGGCAGCGCGTCGAGAATGCGCCCGGAGATGCTCCGGTCGCTCTGCCGCGATGCGACCGAATAGATCGCCTTGACCGAACGCAATGCGTCCGCCGCTTTCAACGTGACCAGCCCGGGATCGCCCGGCCCGAGTCCGATTCCATAAAACTTACCCGCCATATTCCGCCTTTTCCAGCTAAAGATTACAGTTCAATCCTCATACGGGAAATATGCCGTTTCAATCCGGTAAAATCAACCTTGCAATCAGCGATCCGCCGAAAAAAAGCAAAATAATTTCTCCTCTTACGTTGCTTTATTGATAAATAACGTTATCTTATAGATAACAATAAAAACAATTTTCACGGAATATCGAGAATCAGGGAGAACAGCATCATGTCCAATCATCTGGTCTTTTCCGTCTGGCTGATCATGCTCGGGGCGGCCCTCCAATGGGGAAACATCTGGTGGACCTGCGGAGTGATCGCATGCGGCCTATTCACACTCCTCCTCCGGCGCCGCGGCAGAACCTCAAACACATTGCCGGAATACGCCGCTCAGATCCCCGAAGAGTTGTTTTCCGTCCCGCCCCTGATCGCCTCAGGGCCATTTCTGGAGCAGAATGAACTGGATGGACAACTGCAGCAGGCGGAAAACCGCCTCCGACACTGGGAAAGCCACTCCCGCAACTTTGCTTTTCTTATCGCGGTGTCGGGAATTGCGGCAGCCGCCGTAACCGCATGGCTGACCAGTTGCCGCCAATTATTCACGGCCCTGCTCCTCTGGGGAAGTCTGGAAAGCATTCTCCTGCTCTTCTGTCTTGGCGTGAAACGGTATCTCCGAAATCAGTTGAAACACCGGAGCATCGACCTGCAATCAACACGCGCCCAATGGCTGCTCAACCATCCCCGTCCGCCTCTTTGTCTTGACCGGCAGCAGGACCGCGACCACTTCTGCCGTTTCTACCCCGGCAAGGCCGAAGCACGCTGGGCCTGTATTCTGACCGAATTGGCCGGAATCGATTTTCTGGTTTATCCTCAGGATTCACTCCGGCTGGCCGCCGGGGGCGGTTATGCACAATTCCTGCAGCAGACGGCACGGCATGGCTTGAAAATCACCGGAACCACCTTTCATGAAGTCATTCGCAGTATTCTCGGCCAATCCCCTTCCGCCCTGCCGGAAGATCTCGCAGTCGCCGGAACAGCCTCCGCACCTCCCTTATCCACTTTTCTGGTTAAAGTCCGGAAAAATATGCTTCGCAAAAACTGGAAAAGCCTTTCCGAAGAGCTGCTGCTTCAGGAGATTCAGCAACGGCCGGAGATGTCGGTACGGCTGTTCTGCTCTTACTGGCCGACCCGGGAACAAGCCGTAATTGCACTGGCAATCCGGGAACTGGCGATTCAGAATATGGACCGCCCGGCAACAATGATGTGCTATCCCAACGATCCCGCACCATTGCTGCTTTACGTCGACCTCGACTCACTGGAGTCCGCCGAATTCTTCCTCGGCATGGAAGAAAAGTTCCACATCAGAATCACCGACGCCGAGGCGGAAGAACTGTTTTCGAGGAGCTTTGCCGAGATTGTGGAGTATGTCCAGCGCAAACAGACCGAACCAATGGAAAAATCCTGAGATTCTTCCCGACGCTATTTTACTTTTTCAACAGAAACCAGTATTGTAATAATTGCAACACCAAGGAGAAAAGTCAATGGATATTCTGCAGAGGATCATCGGCTCGCAAAGCCGCGCGGAGATTCTGAGGCTGCTTTTCACGCCGGATGCTCCGACCTTTTATTTGCGCAAGCTGGCGCGTGAAGCGGGGCTGAGCGCCCCGGTCATCCATCGGGAGCTGCAGAGCCTGCTGGAACTGGAGCTGGTCCGCCAGAATTCCGACGGAAACCGGGTCAACTTTTCCGCCAATACCGGCCATTTGCTCTATCCCGTGCTGTGTGAGCTGGTCAGGCTGGCCGGACAGATCCCCAAAAGCGGTTCCGCCTAGAACAGCTCCTTCCGCCGTTTGCGCACTTCGGCCACGGCGATATCGGTGAGTTTCAGCAACGCGTTCTGCTGTTCCTCGCGCGACAGGGCGAGGAAACTTCCCATCACCCGGTTTTCCAGCGGAGTCAGGCTTTCAAAGGCGGTCGGAGCCGTTTCCGCCCCCGCCATCTCCTCCATCCACGCGATAACCTTCTTCTGCTCCGGTTCGGCGAGGACGTCGAATTCGTCCAGCAATACCTTCTGGTCGCTGAACATCTCCACCAGCTCGTGATGGCGGCGATAAGCGGGGCCGACGCGCGGCGGCGGCTCATGGGCCGGTTCAGGGCCGACCAGATAGGGCTTCAGCGCCGGGTAGATCTTGTCCCAGGTTTCCGCCCGCGCCCGGCGGGTCTTTTTGGAAATGAAGCGGCGCAGCAATTCGATGCGCACGCCGGTCACACGCGACAACTCATTCAAAGACAGAGCATTGGCGCAGCTCTCAAACGCATTGGCCACTTCATCGTTCAACTTCTGGATCGGGGCGGGCTCTTTGCGCCCGGTTTCTTTGGTCTGGTTCTCTTTCATCGTATCTAATCCAATTCGAATTGCTGATCGAGGGCGGCCGCCTTCTGCATCAGCTGTTTGAATTCCGGTTCGGTATAGTGGTAACGGGTGTGCAGATAGCTGACCACCCGGCGGCAGTTTTCCGGATTCTCAAGCTCCAGCGTCTCGACGGAACCGTCGACCAGAATCACGTTGACCGCATCGGCGTGATTGAACGGCCAGTCGATCACCAGCGGCAGCTTCGGATTCGATTTCCGGTTGAATCCGCCGAAATAAACATAGGAACAGTTGTCAAAGGTAAAACTTTCGGTATCAGCCACCGCCTCATCCTCCGTCCCCGGACAGATCAGCGCGGAAGGCGCAATCAGCCCGGCTTCCAGCAGCGTTTTCAGCCCGGCAATCCCCTCCTCCGCCGGGAAACGGCCATCATGTTCCGCCGCATATTTCTCCAGTGCGTCCGCCAGCGGCTTGAGCTGAAGACGGCACTTCTGCTGTGCGGCCTTGTCATCAAGCATTTCCCGGTGCTCAGTCAAATAGGGCGAAACCAGTGTGATCAGCCCCACCGCCGGGATCAGCGCCTGCTCGGCGAACTCCACCTGATTCAGATCCCAGTTGCTGCGGCTCACCGTCAGCTTGCCGTCCGGCTCGTTGCGGAACACGGTCAGCTCCTGCTGGTCAAGCTCCGCCAATGCCGCCGCCGATTCGGCTCCGGTCAGGGAAGCAAGCTCATTCCGGAGCAGCGCGAGCCCGCCGCCGGAATACAGGAAGCCGCTGCCGCTTTCCGGCAGCCCTGCGGCCAATTTGCGGAATTCCGGCGTATCGGCAAGGCGCGGCGCGCTCTCATCCGCCAGATAGTCGAGCATATCCTGACTCGAATAGAGGTAGAGCCGGCCGTCGTCGAAATGCAACTCCGGGCGCCAACTGATGCCGAACCGGTTCAAAGGCCCGAAAACGACCCGGTTCTCCCCGCTCACGGTTCCCGGCACCAGCTGGGCGACTCCGGCCAGATAGCGGAAAAGCCGGCCGCCGGCATCGGGCAGCGTAACCAGCAGCCGTATGCCTTCGAGCGTATCGGCGGAAGCATCCCCGTCCGCGGTCACCAGAACGCTCCATTCACCGGAAATTCCGGCCAGCAGCGGCTCCAGCGGCGTTTTGAAGATGGAATCGGCCAGTTCGTCCCCCTGCCGGGAAGTCGTCTCAAGCTGCTTCAGCGCCCGGGCCAGCACCACCGGCTCCAGCGTCAGGTCGGCAGCGAACACGGTATCGGCCGGCAGCGCCCGGAACTCCTCCCGGAGCGGCCGGTTTCCGCTGCCGGTCAGCCCCCACAGAAATCCCTGCGGTTCACGCGGCAGCGCCAGGAACATACGGTTTTCAAAGAGACCGGACTCCCCTTCCAACGGTACGGAACTGGCGCCGCAGGCGGCAAGTTCGTCAACCCCGGCCAATTTCCAAGCCAGCGCAAACGCGGCGCTGAACTGCTGGAGTTCGCGCACGAACTCCGGCGGCAACTGGCTGTCCGGCGACGCCAGCGAAAGCTCCAGGCCGTGGAACAGCCGTTCCAGCGATGCGAACAGCCGCACCGGATTTGAAATCTTATAGTAAGTCCCCCCGACCTGAATGCGGCGGGCGGCCTGCTCATACGGCTTCGCCGCTTCCGATGTTGCGGAACTCCGGCACCCGCCGGCGAGCCACAGCATGGAACCGGCTGCGACAACGGCTAAAATTCGAGTCAACATGGACTGCCCCCCGGATGATAGTGTGATTCAGTACAATATGCCACTGTATAAATATAAGTTGCAAACCGCTCCGCCGCAAATCCGCGGCTCTATTTTTTACCGATTTTATCCGGCTCGAAACATCCGAAATCGAGGAAATTGAGGATCAGCCGCTGCGCCTCCGGCTTGTTCATCATGAAAGCGTGCGCCGAATCGATCACGACCCGGTCGCACTCCGTGCCGAGCCGGGTGGAGCTTTCGCTGACCTTGCTGTCGCGGCTGCCGACGATGATGCCGATTTCAACGCCGCTCGGCACGGGCAGCCGGTGGACCGCCGCCTCCGGCGTATCGGCCAGATCCGGCAGCGAACGCACCAGCACCCGCGAAGGAGGGAAGTGCGACACCCACCAGCTCGCGACCTCCGAACCGTGGTGGGGCGGAGCCAGCATCACCACCCGGCCGATCCCGTCCAGACGCCCCTGCCGGGCCAGCCGATCAAGCGCGACGCGGGTCAGCAGACCGCCCATGCTGTGTGTGACGATATCCAGCTTCGGGCAATCGAGCTTCATCAGGAAATCGGCCAGTTCGACGCCGTGCGCCTCCACCGGCTTGCGGGTGGTCTTGTAGTCGTAGACATAGACCTTCCGCCCCGCCCGGCGGAGCGCCGCCGCAAACGTCCGCATCACGATGCCCCGGTGAAGCAGGCCATGCACGATCACGACCGGCGGATGGTCGGAGGGTATCTCCGGCTCGTACACTTCAAACCGGCGCTGCCCGAGCGCATATTTCAGCAGTGATTCCAAATTTCAGCCTCCCCGGGATTGCATTTTCCTGTCTGATGTTTCAATAAAAAGATAACGCCGGACAGTGAAAATGCAAGTTTTCCGCTTGCATTTTCCGGCGGGAAACGGTATTTTATTGTATCTTTGCCACAGTCAACCAATTGAAGCATAGAATAGAGGTGCGACATGCCTATTTTCCGTTATCACTGCCCGAAGTGCGACGAAACCGTGGAGCTGTTGGTGCCGCGGTTCGACTCGGAGGCGGAATGCCCGAAGTGCGGTTCTCCCGAGCTCGAAAAGCTGCCGAGCGTTTTCGCGGCGGTGACCCAGACCGGCCCGGCCGGATGTCCGTCCCGGCGCGACTGCCCTTCCGCCGGAAGCCACCAGTGCGGCTGCGGCTGCGGCTGCCACGGCGGGCACTGATCCATGAATAAGCAACAGCTCACCGCCGCGCTGGAGTCGATCGGGATGCGCCCGGGGCGCGGCCTCGGCCAGAACTTCCTGCTCGACGGCAACCTTCTGGATTACATCGTGCGCCTCAGCGCGCCGCAGCCCGGCGAAACCGTGCTTGAAGTCGGTCCCGGCTTCGGGGCGCTGACCCGCAAGTTGCTCGCTTCGGGGGCCGATGTGTATGCAGTCGAATTCGACCACCGCATCGCGGAATATCTGCGCACCCATCTGGAGGCGAACAACTTCCACCTGACCGAAGCGGACGCCTGCCGGGTCAATTACCTGGAACTGCTGCCGCAGGGGCGCCCTTTCCGCGCGATCGCCAATTTGCCCTACTCGATCAGCACGATCTTCATCGCCCGGATGCTGGATCTCCCGGAGCCGCCGGAGGCGATGTTCTTCATGCTCCAGCGCGAGATGGGTGAACGGCTCGCCGCGCCGGTCGGAACCAAGGATTACGGCGCGCTTTCGGTCCGCACCCAGCTCCGCTACGAGGTGAAACTCGAAAAGATCGTGCCGCCGGAGGTGTTCTTCCCGCCGCCGGAGGTGGACTCCGCGATCGTCTCCTTCCGCCGCCACGAGCGTTATTCGGCGGACAAAGAGCTGTGCCGGCTGCTGCCGGGCGTGGTCAAAACCGTTTTCGCGCAGCGCCGCAAACAGCTCGGCAAGCTGCTGTCGAACAACTACGGCAAAGAGAAGGCGCTTCCGGCACTGGAGGCGCTGAACATCCCGACCGAAACCCGTCCGGACAAGCTCTCCGTCGATCAGTACGCCCAATTGACCCGGCTGCTCTTCGACCTGCCCTGACCTTTTCCGTAAAACACTCCCGCCGTTTCCCGCAACCGACAGCAAGAAGCGGAAACGGCGAAGCTCCCTCCATCCGCCGCCTCCTCCCCAAAATTGCCTTGATTCCCGCAGTAACGGGCAAAGAGACAGTATACACAAAAGATTGATTTTTTACGGCTTTTTGAGAAAAAGTCGTACCGGATGCGTCAAAACAGTCTTGACGTACCCGGGAACGGGGTATTAGCAGAAATCCAATCTTTTTTGAAATTGGCCCCTTGACATCAAAATAATACAGTTTCACAATATATTTCAGGAACAGAATAGTACAATTTAAATACACTTATTCCATCATGAGCCATATTGCCAAAATTGCCGAAGAGCTCAAAGAGGGGCGCTGGGGAAAAGAAGGGAAATTACCCTCTTTCCGCAAGCTGGCGCAACATTACAGTTGTTCGCTCACCGTGGTGCAGCAGGCCATCCGGATTCTGGATGAAGAAGGCTGCCTGCGCACCTTTCAAGGCAAAGGAACCTATTGGACGAACGGTAAAATCCATCCCAGTTTCCACCGCAACCGGATCATCGGCGTCACCTACCTGAGCGGCTGTTTCAAGATTGAATTGGAAACACTCAAGGAGGAGTGGCTCAACGCCGGATGGTTCCTGGCCGGCTACAACGCCGACATTCACCGCCAGAACCCGGTCCGGGAGCGCGAATTCGTTCTTCAGGCGCGCCATGAACATTTCAGCGCCATGGTGATGCTGGCAACTCCGCTGGCCCCCGGCAATGCTCCACTTTTCGCCAGGATGCGGTTGGAAGGAATGAAGATCGCCCATCTGGTGCCCTATCAGGAAACGATGGAGCATGAAAGCTATTTTTGTTCCGATTATGCGGCAGCCGGACGGCTCGCCGCCGCCCAGATCGCACGCTGCGGTTATACCCGACTCATTCTTTTCCGGGAAGGCGCAAGCGCCGACCGCAATCTGAATTATCGCGGCGTATTGGAAATGGGCGAGGCTCTCGGACTTGAAATCCACCCCGATTTCGATCCGGAACGCCGCTGGCAGAGCGCCGATGCCGATGCATACCTCGAAGATCCATGCGCCACGCGTCCTTTCAGGCTGGATACGTTGCTGGATCTGCCCGATAACTGCTGTATCTGCAGCCAGTCCCCTTACCTCTTGCATCAAATCCGGCTCCTCCGACAGAAATATTCCGCCTCCGCGTCGCGCCGCATCGGTTATCTCTGCCTGGATGATTTCTCCTCGGATCAGTTGCCGGTCAGCAGGATCACCTATGATCGCCAGCAGCAGCTGCGCACGGCGCTTGAATATGCGGCGAACAGTGCGATCGACGCACTGGAACCGATTCAGCAACTTTTCGCGCCGCGTTATCTCGACCGAGGGAGTTTATGATGAAAAAACACGCTCAAATCTATACCGCAGGCACTTTGCGTTACACCGCGCGTGCGGTTTTCTGGCTGTTTTTCTGGATGCTGCTCGGATCGTTCGTTTTCAGCATGCTCGAACGGATCATTCCGATTCTTCTTCCATTGACATTCAAGCAGTTCGGATGCAGCAACCAGACAATCGGGCTACTGGTCGGCAGCCTTCCTTCGGCCCTCAACATTTTGGTCAATCCCGGCATCAGCTTCAAGAGCGACCGGCTGCGGAGCAAATGGGGACGACGGATTCCGTTTCTGGTATCGGCGACTCCCTTTGCGGCGATCTTTTTGATGTTGATCGGCTGGGCGCCGCTGCTGGGAGAATGGATATCGGGAATCTTGAACGGAATATTTCCGCCGCATACGGCAGGCTTGGCGCTGCTGATCTTTTTCTGCATCTGTTTCCAGCTATTTTACATGGTGGTCGGTTCGGTATTCTACTATCTTTTTGCGGATGTGGTGCCAATGCAGCTGATGGGCAAATTTTTCGCCTTCTTCACGCTGACCGGCTCGGCGGCCGGCTGGCTTTTTCAGAGTTATTTCCTGAAATATGCCGAAAATTATGCGGAAATTCTCTACACAGCGATCGCACTTCTTTACGGAGTGTTTTTCCTGCTGATGTGCACGCAGGTTCGAGAGGGGGAATATCCGCCGCCTGACGACGGTCAAGCCCCCCCCGGCCTCAGCCAAAACATCCGGACCTACTTCAGGGAATGCTTCTCAATTCCGTATTACCTCTGGTTCTTCGCAGCCACGGCATTGAATGCGGTCTCCGGAATCTGCGGCACGTTGTTCGGTGTTTTTTTCGCCCGGGAAACTCTCGGGCTCACGCTGGAAACGTTAGGCAAAATCAACGGCTGGAGCGCCCTGATCGGCGTTCTCATCAGTTTTCCCTGCGGCTATTGGGCAGACAAACTCCACCCGCTCCGGCTCTATACGCTGTCGGTGATTCTGGTGATCGGCGTCAACGTCATGGGGTATTTCTACGCCTACGACATGTTTTCCTACGCCGTAACCGCATTGTCGCTGGCAATCGTCTACACGATCCAGGCGACGTGCACGCTGCCGATGTTCGCCGCACTGCTGCCGAGGGAACGTTACGGTCAGTTTTGTTCGGCCCAGGCAATTTTCGCAGCATTCTGGCTGACGGTGGCCAACTGGGGCGGCGGCTGGTTCATCGACGCAACCGGAGATTACAGAAATATTTTCATCTGGGACATCTTTTTCACCGTTGGCGCCTTGATTGCCCTGATTCCGGTCTCGCGTACCTGGCAACAGTGCGGAGGCAAGACAAACTATATTGCACCATAATTCGGAAAGGAGAATAATATGCTATGACCTACCCTGTTATCCATGTGAAACAACCGCCGGAATTGCGCAGCTTCTTTGGCGCGCCGGAATGGAGAACGGCTCCCGCAGGAAAAATCGATCGATTCCATGCCAGGAGTTCGGCACATCATCCGGCAGCCCAGTTCCGGCTGCTGTATTCCGACGATGCTCTGCACCTGAAATTTCACGTCAGTGACCGTTACGTACTCGCACGGCGGACACATCCGCACGATTTCGTCTGCAACGACAGCTGCGTTGAATTTCTGGTCGCGCCGGAATCCGGCGATGGTTACCTAAGCTTTGAAATGAATTGCATCGGAACACTTTTGAGCTACCACATCCGCGACTGGCGCCGGATTTCCGGCGGATTCGTCAATTATGAACGGTTGTCGCCGGAATTATTTCAAAGCGTTCAGCTCGAAACCACGTTCAGCGAGGTGATTCAGGAGGAAATCGCGTCTCCAGTGGAATATGAAGTCGCCCTCCGGATTCCGTTTGCGCTGTTTCAGAAAACGACAAATGTTCCGCCGCCCCGTCCCGGAACCCGGTGGCATGGGAATTTTTTTAAATGCGCCGACGAAAGCAGCCGGCCCCATTGGGCAAGCTGGCAGCCGATCGGAGAAGAGCTGAATTTTCATCAACCTCACTATTTCGGAGAACTGCTTTTCCAATGACTACAAAGAACTACAGCCAGGAGAAGAGGATATGAGAATATTTTTTACATTAATCGAACTTTTAGTCGTTATTGCTATCATCGCGATCCTCGCGTCGATGTTGCTCCCCTCCCTGAACCGTGCCCGGGAAAAGGCGCATGAGACTCAATGCCTCAACAATCTCAAACAGATCGCCACCGCATCGGCATTCTATTCCGACACCTACGATGATTATCTGGTCGCGACCGGCATTGTCGGCGATGGATCACCTTCATGGGTTCAACACCTGACACCTTTCGTCACGTCGAAAAACGGACGCGGTTCGATTTTCTATTGTCCGAGCTGGGAAAAACGTTCCATACAAACCTACGATCAATGGTGGATGACCTATGCACTGAACGGCTGCGGTCACGGTAACGCGTGGGGAGGCGACGGCATGTACAAATTCCGGCGCGGCCGGATCAAACGTCCTTCCGTCCGCGTCTCCGGGCTGGACAGCACCGGTACGCAGGCCGCCATAACGTACGGGACGCTCTACGGGGGATGGCCCGGTCCCTACGGCATCGATCACCGTCACGCCGGAGCGTACTGCCGCTTCTTTTTCGACGGCCATGCCGATGCCAGTAAAGATTTGGCCAGAACCGGCGGCTGGGGGCCGAATTACGATAACATACTCGGAGATTTGCCATGAAAAACATCCTTTCAGTATTCTCGCTTTGCGCATTTGTTCTGACCGCCGCCGAACCGCGTCTCGGCAGTTCGCTCAGTGCCGTCTTTGGTTACAGTGGCGAACCGGTAACCCAGGCGGACCTCGATCAGATCGCCCGAAGCGAAATCGCCAGTTTTGAAATCTATCACGCCACATTCACCGGAAAGAACCAGCCGATCAAGGCCGCATTTCAGGAAATGCTGCGAAAGAGCGGCAAGGCGGCCCAGTCGTATCATCTGCCGTTCGGCCCGGAAGCTGATCTCTCCGCAGCCGATGAGACCATGCGGGAAAATGCGGTGCGGTCTTTGAAGGGGTATCTCAAGGATGCAGCAAGTTTCGGCTGCGAATATGTGGTACTCCATGCCAGCGACGGAAAAATCCCGCCGGAAACCCGCGCCGCCCGGATCGCCGCCGCGCGAAAGTCGCTGGCGGAACTCGCCGCGCCGCTTCGGGAACAACATCTGAAGCTTGCGGTGGAACTTCTCCCCTACGACTGTCTCGGCAATACTCCCGAAGAGCTGTTGCTGCTGCTGGAAGGGTTGCCGGAGGAGCTGTTCGGCGTCTGCGTCGACCTCAATCACGGTGTCGGCAAACCGACCACACCGGCGCAAAACATCCGGCTGTTGCGCGGAAAGATTCTCGGGCTTCACATCAGCGACAACGACGGAAATCTGGAGCGTCATTGGATGCCCGGCGCCGGAGCCGTGGACTTCGAGGAGGTTGCGGCCGCGCTACGGGAGATCAATTACCGGGGCGTTTATACTTACGAGGCGGACATTCCCGGGAATTCCATCGGGGAACGCATCAAAAATCTGACGGAAAATTTTCACTACTTCTTCACGGAGGAATAAATCCCATGAAATGGCTCTCTTTATTCGCATTGCTCACATGTCTCCCGCCTGCGCTCTGCGGCGGTGAACTGCCCGACCTGAATGCCTTCACCGACTTGACCAAAGTGACCGGCGGCAAGGTGATCCAGGAAAGTTTCGACCGGGGTTCCGAGGGTTGGAACCTGCCCGATGGATTCGCCATCGCTCCGCGGATGGGGCTGAACGGCACAGATGCGCTCAGCGATACCAGGAGCAATCCGGATGATTATCCGATTCTGTCGCGCGACATTGAATTGGATAAGGATACGACCTATACCTTCCGCTTCTGGTTCCGCACCGAGGGGATGTCCGTTTACACCGGTAAAACTGAAATCCGCTGGGTTGCCGGAATCGAATACTATGAAAAGGATAAATGGATCGCCGGAATCAGCAGCGACGCCAACGGTGCGCATTTACTTAACCAGCCGTGGAAAGAAGTGGTGTTGAAAACCCGGCCGCCACGGAACTGCGACCGGGTCCGGCTGATTTTTTATCTGGAAAGCAACTATGTCGGCAAAATCTTCTATGACAACGTCGTCATCGAACCGGAATCCAAAATCGGCGCCGAAATCTACGACACCCGTCCCGGCAACCTCAGGTTGAAGGGCAAAGGACATATCGAACTTCGCGCCGCGCTTTTCGGCAGCGAACGGCAGAATCCAGACGATCTGGCGATGCTGGTCGATGCCGGAGGACGCAGGCAACTGCTGCGCGGCCGGGACGGATGCTACGCCGGGGATTTCGGCGGATTTCCCGACGGCGAAGTCACCGTCAAAGCCTCGCTGCTGAATCTGCGCAGCAAAACCATTATCACCGCCAAAACATTCAGACTTCATGCCGGAGAAACAACGCGGGTCGCCGGAACAAGCGAAATCGACGACGCCGGATTCACACGGGTGGACGGCAGAAAATTCCTGCCGGTCGGATTTTTCGGTGACAACCTCACCGATGCCGATATGAAACGGCTGCAGTCGGCGCAAGTCAACTGCTATATGCCCTACACCAGCATGTTTATGGGGAAAGACGGAGCGTATGTTGAAAGTTTCGAAGAGGTTGCCGGAACAATGGACCGTTTCCAGCAGCACGGCATCAAGGTGCTGTTTGCACTGAACGGCCAGAATCCGTCGCAGGGCGGCTTCGTCCGCAAGGAGTATGACGGCATCAAAGGGGTGCGGGAAATTTCCGAAGCGTTCATCCGCCGTCTCGCCGCCCATCCGGCGATGTTGGGATATTATCTCTCCGATGAAAACCCGGTTCATGAACTACCCTATATCCGTTCAATCCGCGAAACAGCGGCAAAGCTCGACCCCGATCACTTCAGCGTGACGCTGACCTTCGTGCCGGACGACTTTCCGTTCTACGCCTCCACCGGCGATGTCCTGGCGGTGGACAACTACCCGATCGACGACAACCGCCATCCGACGATTACGCCGATTTACGATGTAATGAAGACGGCAAACGCATTGAAGATTCCGGTCTGGTTCGTGCCGCAGGCGTTCAGCTGGGGCGGTTTCAAAAATCTCAAGCCCGATCAGAAAGAAGAGTTCGCCCGCTACCCGTTTCCCACCGAACAACAATTGCGGGCGATGACGCTGGCGGGCGCAATCGCCGGAGCCAAGGGGTTCCTCTTTTACAATTACCACTCAATCTTCAAAACCGGCGAGGAGTTCCAGCCCGGAAGCGCCGAGGAGAACTGGAAACGCGTAACCCCGGTCGTCTCCATGCTCAGAGAACTCGAACCCTTTCTGTTGAGCGAAGAAACCACGCCGAAAATTCAGGTCAGATCGATCGCGCCGCAAAAAATCGGAGCGGCGGTTTGGAAAAACGGCGATGAAATACGTGTTGCCGTCACCGGCAACGGTCCCGGCAAGGCGGCGGCAACCATCACAGTGCCGGGATATCCGAATTTGCGTTCCCGTTACGGCCTGACTGAAAATCTCGGCGGAGGGAAATATCGCTTCAAGTGTTCCGACATTGACTCCGACTTGCTTTATTGAGGCCTGCATGAAGAAAATCAACCTGATTTCCCATGAAATCGACCTCGCCCAAAGCGAAGTACTCCACGACCTTCGCCGTTCATCCCCGGAGCAATGGCGCCTCCGCCGCGGCGGAGGCCGCTGGGAGGTGACGGCCGACGGGCTCCGCGCTTACCATATGCCTGACGACAAAATGCTTCACGGCCAGATTTTTTATGCGGAACCAATCGTCGGCGACGTGATGCTGGAATTCGATGCGCGGCTTCTGCCGCCATCCAGCCATGATCTGGTCTGGCTCTGGCAGACGTCGTTTGAAGCCATGCCGTGGGGCGAGGGATATCTGGGATGTCTCGGCGGCTGGTACGGCGATTACGCCGGGATCGAAAAATTGCCGACTTTTGAACCATCGGCAATCTTCGCGGCGCATCCGCTGGAAACCGGACGCGATTACCGGATTGTTTCCGGCACAGTCGGTGGAATCGTTTTCATCGCGCTCGACGGCGAACTGCTTTTACGGTTCGCCGATCCCCGCCCGGTGGCGAACTCCAAACCAGGTTTTATCGGTTTCGGTTTCTATCAATCCGATGTCGAATACCGCAATATCCGGATTTCGCGTCCCCGTACCACTCCCCGGATGCCGTCATACGAATAATCTTGCTCGCTTGCAAACGGGATGTCCGTCGCAATATCCGCCGGAACATCCCGTTTGCAGAAAAATGAACTTTAAACGGAAGAAAGCCGGCGAAACGATCAGGCATACCAGCCTCTTTCACAAAAGCTTTTTCCGTCTCGCCTCATGCTTTTACATAATCGATGGGGAATATTGCATTCGCTCATTACCATATTTTCTTTCTCGACCATACATTATCCTGAATCCGTGAAATTTTGTCCATGTGTTTTTCATGCGGATCCAAACGTTGTTTTTTTGCCGGATTTTCCGGTGTT
>ENA-UEQM01000592-UEQM01000592.1-human-gut-metagenome-genome-assembly--contig:-NODE-592-length-21454-cov-7.391823_pt1 | contig 21454 bp, 18 predicted proteins | sample MGYA00242948_ERZ507948 | MGnify/ENA primary metagenome ERZ507948 (study PRJEB26167, sample SAMN06115440) | human gut metagenome | host: Homo sapiens | place: China:Hubei | collected 2015-07-28 | study... | reverse complement strand
TCGGAGTCCCATACCATTCACGATAATCATATCGTAATCATCCAGATGATCGAAATCATCGGTTGTGATCTCACTCATTTTAATCATCGTATTGTCGTTGGCATGCGAAATCTGTCCCAGCGCAATAGCCTGATAGTTAAGGAAAGCGATGCGGGTAGTACCCACCCAGGCAGAGTAAGCTTTCGCTAAACCTCCCAGACCAATCACTATTGATAAAGCTAAGAAAATGTGCTTTTTCTTATTTTTTTTCAAGTTAATACGTTTCAATATTCTTAATCCTTTTTTCATAATCCTTTATTTTCGGGATGCAAAGGTAATCCCCAAAAACAATTCTTGCAATACCGAAAAATTATGATTATCCACCGTCAAATACCTAACAACAAGTAGCAGTATTATCCAACATCTCCTGCAGCTAATTATAAACCATTACTATTTTAGCATAAAAAAACTGTCAGGCAAAAGCCCGACAGTTTCGTTTCTTTCGTTCACAAAATCTTTCACATTGCGCACAAATATCATAACCCAACATAGCACCGAGAATAAAATCTTCTTCTGGCGACAATTGGCACAATGGCTTAGTGACAATCATCCGAATAGCATCCAAGCACTCTCGTTTGCCAAAGAACAAATTCAGATTACCATTGCCCACAGGCTGAATGATATATTCTATGTTCTGATTCTGCAATCTTGTAATGGCAAAAGATTCTTATTGTTTGTCGAAAGTATAAAGCACCATACGGCGCACACCCTTTTTATACTCATAAATATGGTTCATCAGAACCTTTAAATCTATTGGCATCGAAGTTTTACATTGCATACTATTCAAATGTTTAAGTTTGGAATCAAGAAGCCGAAACCATGGTAGTGTCTCAACTCCTTGATTCTGACAAATACTAATAACTAATCTACATTTAAAAACTGAATTCCATTTTCAATTTATCATTAAAGCGAAGGTTTGATGCTCTCGAGCCAAGCATTGATACGCTCCTCGGTCTTATCGTCCTCGTTTATTTCATCAAGAACTAAGCCTACGAAGTTACCATCCTCTACAGCCTCACTATCATCGAATGTATAGCCTTCGGTAGAAACTCCTGGCAACACATTTCCTCCTGCAACAACAGCGGCATCATACAATTCCTTCATTCCGCCACAGAATGTGTCAGGATACGACTCGCTATCACCACAACCAAAGAGAGCTACGGTTTTACCTGTCAAACCTGCATTCTTCAATGTTTTCACACCATCGTACCAATCATCTTGCATCTCACCAGCTCCCCAAGTAGAGGTGCCAAGAATCAGATTGTCATAGCTGGTTATCGTCGCTTCGTCAATACTTGCTACATCTACAGCTTGCGCATCAAGCTTTGAGGCGATGGTCTGGGCTATCGACTGACATGTGCCAGTGGAAGAGCCATAAATTACAATTGTAGATTTCATCTTTAATTATTCCTTTTAGTTACTTAAAAAATGGTATATTATGAATTTCGGTTGCAAAGTTAAAGGAATAGCATAAAATCCACAATACCAAAAAGTTATGATTATTAGCCTATCGATACCAACATATAATTAGAAGCCTTTTCAAGCAACCCTATTACACCACAACAAATAATGACTAACCCCCTCTCTCTTGCTCACAATACCACGATATAATGATAGGCTAAAAGAATATAAAAATCAGAATACCAACAATATATGATTGTCGGTATCGAAGAAAAAGCGTAACTTTGCACCATCATAATATATATAATAAGGTAGAAGAAGTCAGAAAGCTTCCCCCCACCCCATTTTTAACACAGAAACAAAGTTTAAGGTATATGAAAAAGATGAAGCTCTACGAAGCTGACGATAAGATGATTGAACTTATCCGCGACAACTATAGTGTGCTGCAAGGTCTTGGTGCCTTCGGCATCCGTCTTGGTTTTGGCGACAAAACAGTTAGCGAGGTTTGCGGAGAGCAAGGTGTAGATTGCTACACATTTCTTGCCATAGTAAACTTCTTTATCAATGGCTATAGCCCTAACCCTGACGACGAGAAAATATCTGTAAGCACTCTGCTCACCTATCTGCAGGCTTCACACAAATATTTTCTCGGGTTCCAACTTCCTTCCATCCGCAAGCACTTAGAAGAGGCTCTTTCAAATGGTGGCAACCTTGCCGTGCTCATTCTGCATCTATACGACAACTATGCCCACGCTATTCAGCAGCACATGAAATACGAGGAGAAGACTCTCTTCCCTTATGTTGAAGCATTGCTGAGAGGCGAACAGATGCAAAACTACAATATCGACATTTTCTCAAAGCACCATGGCGATACCACAAGCAAACTGCAGGAGCTAAAGAGTATCATCATCAAATACTTGCCTTACGACGGACAGTCGAACAATATGCTCACCAGCTCTCTCTACGACCTGTATAACAACGAGGAATGGCTAAGCAACCATAGCAATGTGGAGGACGAAATCTTTATCCCTGCAATCCGCATGTTGGAGCGCAAGATAAAGAACGACGATGTTTCGGCTCGACTTTCAAACATGATTAGCAACAGCGACAATATGGAGTCGATATCCGACCGCGAATGTGAAATCATCGTCTGCCTGGTGCAAGGCATGTCGAACAAGGAGATTGCCGACCATTTGTATATCTCGGTAAATACCGTAATCACCCATCGACGCAACATAGCTCGCAAGCTACAAATCCACTCGCTTGCCGGTCTTACCATCTATGCCATCGTAAACAATCTTATAGACATCTCTGCATGCTCTATTAAGCAATAATTATACAAAAAAACAGGCTAAAAAAGTAATACGTGATACTTGGCAAAGTATCACGTATTACTTTGCAAAGTATCACGTAATACTTGGGCAAGTATCACGTGATACTTTTTTCGCTATCTTTTTCGTCTCCATTCATTATTTTCTAAACCTCTTTGAAACGGCAGAATATCCGCAGCGCTGACATAGAGGTTCTACAGCGATATGGTTGGTGAATCCTTGATAGATTGCCGTGGCACGAGGAGAAACGAGAATCTGCTCCAAACTTTGGTCAAAGAGATTGCCTAAGCTTATGTCGCCATTGTGATCTAAGCAGCATGGCACCACGCTACCATCAACAAGCACACCTATCTGATTGCGAAGAGCATAACAGAACACTTCTTCTTCGCCATAAGTAGCATGCTGAAGGTCGGGCCACTCAAACATATTATCGTTTTCTATATATAGATAGTTGGCAAGTTTCCAACCGTCGTATCTCTTAGTCCAAGGTTGTGGCACATGGTTGGCTATCAGATTAAGGATAGTATCATTCATACTATTGTGACCACCCTCATTCCATAGTCGCAACACGATGACGCATCCACGATGTGCAGCTTCTATGGCAAACGTCATCACATCATCAATATATCGCTCAAGGTCGGCTTTGCCATTGCCCTCATGCGAATGGAGCGATATCTGAATCTTATGAGGCAAAGCATCAAGCATATCATGACGTTGCGACAGCAAGGTGCCATTGGTGGTGAGCACAGGAACAAAACCTTTATCCTTAGCCATCTTTACAAACTGTGGCAACTGAGCATGAAGAAAAGGTTCGCCCATGAGATGGAAATACAGGAACTTGACTTCGCCCTTAAGTCGCGAAGTCAACGTATCAAATTCTTCCATCGTCAGAGTGTGCTTAGCCCTTGCCGTCTTTGGGCAAAACACACAATCGAGGTTACAAACATTGATTATTTCAAGATAGCATCGGGTTATCATAATGTAAAAGAATGTATATGGGAATATTTTTGGTTGTTTTAAATTTGTGGGGAGAAATGGGGTAACTCTCGGCAGCGATATTGCTGTGGTGTGACAAGGGTGTTCTTCTTGAACAAACGGATGAAATATGACTGGTCGTCGTAGCCTAATTCGTGAGCTATCTGCTTTAGTGGCAGATCGGTGGTAACGAGGAGGAGCTCGGAGCGTTCTATCTTTTTGTTTGTGATATAGGCATTAGGGGTATAGCCTGTGTTTTTGCGGAACAAACGAATGAAGTGGTCTTTGGTGAGATATACTTGCGAGCTTAGGGTGCCGATATCTATTGGTTCAGAGAGATGATGACGGATGTATTTCAGCGTTTTCTTGATGCGACTGTCGATGACAGATTCTTTTGGTTTAGAGATACGGACGAAACGAGCAAGTATGGTATAGAGGATACCGCGCGATTCGAGACGGTCGGCAAATGTGCGACTTAGACTTACCTGGATGTTGGACAGGATGGAGTGCTGATTGTCGTAAGATTGAGGGTCGGACTGCGGTAACTGCATCTGTGGATTCAAAGCTATGAGGCGACTCATCAAACTCTCGTCTTCGGGCAAAGCTTCTAAATCAAAGGGGAATTCGAAATCATCAAAGATATTTGAGTCGCAGGATGGATCTTCATAGATATGGACATAGTAGTGGGAAAATGTGCCTGTACAGATGTTGCTATGCAGGGTGTTTGGAGGGATGATATATAGATGGTGGGGCAACAGTTGCAGGGTGGCATTTGGCATAACGACCTGTGCCGCGCCTTCGGTAACATAGTAGAGGCGAGCAAAGGGGCTCTTCACGTCTTTCCAATTCCAGTCGCCATGGTGGTGGGCAATACCAGCATGGAGCATCAGGAAATGTAGGTCGTTGACGGTATAGTCGGTCATGGTTGGTTGGGATTTTTAATAGTGAGAATTTAAAAGTTGAGGTAAAGGTAGCACTTTTATTTCATTTTTCGACATATGGATAGTAGAAAAGTGGGTTTCGATGGTACAATATCGATTTTAGGTTTTCATTTCATGGTTAGACGAAAGATTTATCATAATTTTGCTTGTGGAAAACCCAACAACTAAAAACTTTCACAAAGATGAAAAAGACTATTATAACACTACTATTATCAACTGCTATCACTGCAACCGCACAACAGAATGACGTGGCGGTGAAGACAGGTGAGTTTTCTGGCGATTGGCAATCGCTAAGTGCATGGGAATGTCCGGAATGGTTTAAGGATGCTAAGTTTGGCATTTGGGCGCATTGGGGTCCACAATGTCATGCAGAGGACGGCGACTGGTATGCTCGATTTATGTATTATGAGGGAAGCGGAGCTTACAATTGGCACAAAAGCCATTTCGGTGACCCAAAGACGTATGGACTGAAGGAGCTTTGCAACGACTGGAAGGCGCAAAACTGGAATCCACAGGAGTTGGTGAGCTTGTATAAGAGCGTGGGCGCACGCTATTTTATGGCATTGGGTAATCATCACGACAACTTCGACTTATGGAATTCGCCATATCAAGAGTGGAACTCGGTGAACATTGGTCCGAAGAAGGACTTGATAAAAGGATGGAGCGATGCGTGCAAGGCTGAAGGACTGCCACTGGGTGTGTCGATTCATGCCTCGCATGCATGGACATGGCTGGAGCCTTCGCAGAAATATGATGGAAAACTGACAAAGGCTGACGGTAAAGGAAAATGGTGGGAAGGAATGGACCCACAGGAGCTGTATGCGCAAAACCATGCTCACTCTACTGGATGGGAGAATAGTGGAACTATCCACTCGCAATGGGAGTGGGGAAATGGTGCATCGCAACCTTCGGCAGAATATAAGCAGAAGTTTCAAAACCGAGTGTTGGAACTTATCGACGACTACAATCCAGACATGTTATACTTCGATGATACTGCAATGCCTTTTTATGGATGCGACGACCAGGTGGGAAAGAATATCCTACAGCACTACTACAACCACAGCGCTGCTCTGCACAAGGGTAAGCCAGAGGTGGTGGTGACGGGAAAAAAGCTCACTAAAGAACAGAAGGGATACATGATGTGGGATGTGGAACGAGGAATTCCGGACCGTCCGCAGGATACTTATTGGCAGACTTGCACTTGTATAGGCGACTGGCACTATAGTCAGGATGTATACAATAATAATAGGTATAAGAGTGGTGCCACGGTGATTCGCATGCTCATTGATGTGGTAGCGAAGAATGGTAACTTATTACTCTCGATTCCGGTAAAGAGCGATGGCACTATTGACGACAAGGAGCGCAAAGTGTTGGCGGATATCAAGGCATGGATGGATATCAACAGCGAGAGCATATATGGCACACGCATGTGGAAAACATTCGGCGAAGGTCCGCTTGCCGAGGCTGCTAACCCGATCAACGCACAGGGATTTAACGAGGGACAGGCATATTCGGCACAGGATGTAAGATATGTAGTGAAGGATGGAAAGGTGTATGCCACCATCATGGCATGGCCTAAGGTTGGCGATTTCACTTTCAAGGCTTTCTCGACAGCCGAGGCTACATATAGCGGTGATGTAGAAAAGGTGGAACTATTAGGCTACGATGGCGAAATTTCGTTTAAACAAAATCTGAAAGGTCTGACTATCATGGTTCCTAACACTAAGCCTAACAATATCGCGCCTGTGTTTAGAATCACGGTAAAGGGCGAAAGCAGTAATGCCAACCTATTGCTACAATCGCTGATTGAGGATATGGAAGAGGCTATCGGCTCGCTGACGACGCATCCTTATAACACAGGAAAATATAATTCTACAAAATTGGAGCAGGTGCGCACTGCTTTAGACAAAGCTAAAAATGTGGGAACAGACGCTACCAACGAGGTATGTCAAGCTGCACGACAGGAACTTGCTAAAGCATGGCACGACTTCAATAATAATGGTTTGAACAAAGGGGGAGCATTTAGTGGTATCATTTGCGAGAATCTGACATCTCAATATCTTATTGAGGCTTCTGGATTTAGCCGTGCTGAAGGTGGCAATAAGAGATTCGGCAAGCCTAAGAACTGGCAGGTTGAGAACTTTTGCATTCCAAACAATGGCGATGGCACTAAACAGGGATTAGACAAATACTCTGGCAACGAGGCTTTGATGCTTGGTGTGTGGAATGATGCCAAGAGCAACACAAAGGGCGACCTACACAATGCACGTATATATAGAAAGGTGACGCTGCCTGCTGGTAAGTACTACTTTGGCGCTGCATACAACACAACATATAACATCAGTCAGCAAGCGTATATGTTTGTTGGAACAAAGCTGAGCGAAACTGCCAACATCCCTGACGAGGCTTTGGCTTACTACCCTATCGCAAATTGCACTAAAGATCTAAAGATGCAGGGGCTATACTTTCAAATAGATGAGGAAACGGAGCTATACATCGGATTTCAGGCTGATTTGCTAAATGGATCTACTACACAGGAGTTTCGCGCTGAACAAGTAGCTCTATACGCACCGAAAGAAGGTGGAGAAATGCACTCTGCTAAAAATGGATGGCAGAAGATTGACAAAATGCCAGATGATGTAAGCCAATATTTCTACGCATTCTACGACCATGGCACAGACCGCGCATTGGTATTGGGAAAGGGAAATAATCAAGGGGCTGAAAGCATGACTATGTGGTATGAGGATGATGTGTGTCCAGAAACTAATAAGCATGCATTATGGATGCTTGATGCTTTTGATGAAAACAACTATTCCGGTGCTAAGAGAGATAATGCTAAATGGTTCGTGATAACACCTGTGAGCAATGCCGACTACTGCATGCAACACGACAACGCATGGAACTTTCGCATTGGTAACAACGGGGGAAGGATGGACCGACAGATGCTATGTGGCTCCTACATATATGCCCGAGGGATATTGGACTCTGACAAACAATAATGGTAATGGATATATCGGACATTGGGACGATACAGACGAAATTGCAGGTAATGCTACTGATGGTCGTATCGGACGTTACGATATCTATGCCATTGAGCGCGGAAAATATGTTGCTGCTGTAGAAAATCTCACTAAAGGTTCTGAAGATAGTCCTATAGATTTGACATATCTCATCACTAACGCTGAAGCTACAAGATATAATAATTTTCATGCAAAGCAACCTGTAGGGTGGAACTTATCACTGGACGATGCCTTCGAAGTGGAGTATGCAAACTACTTGCCAAGTAAGGTTGGTGACAGCTACTTCAACAAATGGCAAGGTTCGGGAAATATCTCTGACCGCAGTATGGGGCAGACTATCACTGCCCTACCCACGGGAAAATATCGCGTTAGTGTAACTACATCGGCTACTACTATCCATAATGGAGCTTGGCTCTTTGCAAACGACAAAGAGGCTGATATGACCAAACTTTCCAACAATTGTGCTAACATAATTCTGGATATCAATAACGGCACACTCGACTTCGGTGTGAAACTGAAAAACTACCAAAGCAATGACTGCAAATTCGACCACTTTACATTAGAGTTTCTTGGCAATAATAATGAATCGACTGGCATCAGCGAACAACCAACATTCAACTTAAACAACGAGAATCAACAAAAAGTAAAAACCTATTCCATTTCTGGTATGCGCCTAAACAACCCAACAAATAAAGGTATATACATTGAGGTGAAGAATGGTAAGAGTAAAAAAATAATCCGTTAGGATAGCATTTTTATACACTCAAAAAAGGCGTACAACCTGAATCTATATGATTTCAGTTGTACGCCTTTTTGGGGGAATGTATGTAAAATCTGTATTTAACTAAGGATAGGTGCGTTTATGCTTTATAAATTACACATAAATTCAAATTACGGCTAAAAAATAAAGAATCAGCAATAATAATTATGGAGGCTTAGAAAAAAATGATTATCTTTGTCCATGATAATTAAAAAATGTCAGTTACATACATTTCATCATATCCACGTTAATTATGTCAAATAATCGCACTTAGCTTGCCTTTGCCAATAGAAAAAGATGTAGACATGCTGATGCAATCCATAGTTTTGGATTCATTAGCTGGAGAATGGGAAGAGCACGTTTTTCTATCGGAGACGTTGTATATCTTTTTATGTCAGATGAGCGTTGTATACGCTTCAAGATGGTTGTAACTGCAGAGAATTGCAAACGTGAAGACCAAGAATTCTGGGTTGAAACGCCACCAAATGATATTACTTACAAACTTGAACTTCTTGAGGAATACGAAGGCACAATGCTTTCTGAAAAAGAGCTATGTAATCATGGCTTAAAAGGAGGCAGATCTCTTGAAGTTCCTAATTGCAACAATAAAGAACTTATTGGATACATTAAATCAATATTCTAACTATGAAAGGCGACGCACAACCCCTAATAAAATTCTTTGATGGATCGGACAAGCGATTCATCATACCTCTGTATCAGCGCAACTACGACTGGAAGGAGGAAAACTGTGAGCAGTTGTTCTAAGATTTGATGAAGCTCCATAATAGTGACCGTAAGAGTCATTTTTTGGTAGTATCGTATCCAGCATTCAGTCGGGAACTGAAGACAGATTCATCATTGATGGTCAGCAGCGAATCACAACCGTTTCGTTGCTACTTATAGCTATGGTCAATGCCAAGAAAGAAGGACTGATAGAGGCTACTGATGCAAAGCTTGTTGAGAAAATCTTCAAGCGTTATCTTGTGGATGAATATCAGGAGGATGAACGTAAGGTGAAACTTAAACCCATCAAGAAAGATATGCAGGCATTTGACGCGTTGCTTTATAAGCCAAAAGACCAATATATCAAGGAATCAAACGTGACTCGCAATTACGACTTCTTCTATAACAAGATAACTAGTGTTGGTCTAACCCTCGACGAGCTCTTTGAGACCATAAAGAAACTTGAAGTTATCAACATACGTCTTGACGAAGATGATGACCCACAGTTGATTTTTGAAAGTCTGAACTCTACAGGTCTGATCTGAGCGAAGCAGATAAGATTCGCAACTATCTCTTGATGTCACTCGCACCTGCAGAACAGGACGATCTTTATACTCGGTTCTGGAATCCAATAGAAGAATTTACCAAGTACGATCCATCCTCTTTTGTACGTGATTATCTTACTATGAAGCAGGGTAAGATTGGTCGTATTGATAAATTCTACTTTATATTCAAAGAGTATGCAGAGACTGCAGACATTGATAGGGCAACACTCTTGGAAGACATGCATCACTATGCTAAGATTTACAGCCAAGTTGACAATGCAGAAGTAGGTACAGCCAAGCTAAATAGAAAGTTGAATCAGCTTCGGACGTTGGATTCTACTATTGCTTATCCTTTCTTTATGGCTTTCTTCGACTATGCATCAAAAGTGGGATTGGCAGAAACAGAAATCTACCAAGTTCTTGATGTCATAGAAGCCTACTGGGCTCGCAGAATCATTTGCAATCTTCCATCGAATGCTTTGAATAAGGTTTTTGCCACACTTCACAGAGATGTGTTGAATCACGTCAACAGGTCGAGTGACGAGACTTCACCTTCATATATTGACGTACTGAAATACGTTCTGCTAAAGAAGGGACGTTCTTCGGTGTTTCCATCAGACGAGGAGGTGAAGGGCGATTTCAAGACACGCCAAGTATATAAGATGCCTGTCAATGCTCGTATGTTTATACTCGAGCGCATGGAGAACCAAGACAATAACGAACGTCATGATGTGGTGAAGGAACTGACCGAGAAGAATTTCACGATTGAGCATATCATGCCACAAACATTGTCTGACAAGTGGAAAACCGCATTGGGCGATGATTGGGAAAGAATTCATGAGCAATATCTTCATACAATGGCAAACCTTACCCTCACTGGATATAATTCTCAATATAGCAATCTTACCTTTATTGAGAAAAGAGACATGGAGAAAGGTGTCAAAGACAGTGCGTTCCGGTTGAACAACTCTGTGAAATCGTGCGAACAATGGACCGAAACGGAACTAAAAGCGCGTCAGAAAGAACTACAGGATGTGTTTATGCGGCTTTGGCCTATGCCTACAACATCATTTGAACCGTTGAGCCGTGAGGCGGAATCTACATCACTTGACGATGAGGATTATGAGTTCACAGGCAAGAAGCTTCAAGCGTATATGCTCCATGGGGTTAGATACACGGTCAATACATGGAAGGAAATGCTCATTCAGGTATGTGGACACATTCTTATAGAAAAACGTTCAACTATAGAATGGCTTTGTGCAAATGAAAAGTGCAGTTTCTCAACTACACAAGAAGACTGGAGACGAGAACTTGCTCCAGGGATGTATGTATGGACAGACAATAGTACAGCGACCAAGATAAACATACTTCACGGTATGTATGAGGAATGCAACATCCCTGCATCAGAACTTGTCTTTGAATTCCGTTTAGATCAGGAAGGAGAAGATGAAGAATAATTTTTTGAATAAATAGAAAATATACAACCTGATCTATATCTTTTATTATCCAAATAAGACAAAGTCTACAAAAAAAATCCGTGTAACTCAACGAGCTACACGGATTTTCTTTATTTATTGCTTGTTTGTCAAACTTACTTAACCTCCTCGAATCTAACATGTGCTGATAATCAGCGATTTACGAAAGTCTTGGTACAAATATGGAACATCATAAGCATCTTGGATGTTGTCCCTCAATAACTATCGATAAGCATCCGTGTGATGCTCTTCCTATTCTTTCTTTTCCTTTTCTAAATATTTTTTCCTTTTGTTGGTGCAAAGGTACAAAGATTTCTGCAATTATACAAATATATATGACGCTAATGATGGGGGTAATTAGAAGCTGAATATTTCTAACGCTTCATCGGTGCGTTAGAAAAATAATAATTCATGGTATATACACTTTGCATATTGCACCATTCGTTGCTAAATGAATCCAGTTCATGGTGTTATACCTTTTTTCTATATCCATTCCCCATAGTCTGCCAACATTCTCTATCTCTTTGTCTATATTATTTTCCGTTATGTCTTCTGGATTAAGATGAGTGTTATGCTGATTTATCCAGCAATTCCAAGCCTCACTCTTGATGAACCTATTTTTTCTTTCTTCAAATGGTAGACTTGTGGGCAACTGTTTTTTTAACCTATAAATGCCCAACTCCCAAAGATACAAAATCCTATGAGTAGGATCCATTTCTTGTTTTTTCCTTTCTCTTGCAAGAATTGCCAAGAACTCAGGATCCTTGAGTTCTGGCTGTTGCTGCCAATAATGACTTAATGCCTCACTATCAGCTTTCTGCATTGCCTCAATACGTTTGTAATCTTCTGCTTGATATCTTACGACATAAGGGCTTTCACTGGCAATAGGATTATTACCATACCATAATTGACCAACCTCGGGCTGTTTCACGGCAAAGATAGAAGAGCCCATGCTAAAATCACTCTTAGATAATTCTTGATATTTAACCACCCAAGAGTCATTCCTATAATATAAGTTCAAAAGATAAAGCGCAGCCATCGAATGTAAAAGAGCTTTTACGTTGCCATCTTTGAGAGAAAGAAACCTATCATGTTTCACAGCTTGATATGCTTTTTCCCAAAATGTTCCAGATCTCTTATGAGCATTCTTCAATGGTCTTAGCATTCTATTCTCGTCTTTTGTCAGATTGAAAAATGGAGCAACCACCAAAACTCGTTTATCATGTGTAGCCCATTTTATATCAATAAGTTTCAAACAATCCTCATCAAAAAACAAGTTTTTATCACCACGTGGTTTTGTTCCGCCATTATCAAAATACAGTTCTTTGGAAATAGCTTCAATTTGAACGCAGCATCGTATTAGTAAATCTGCTATGTGTGGCGAAAATGTCTCCATTTGAGAATTACATGGTTTAGTAACTTCTAGGCCACGCTCATGGGTAGTAATTTCATCCGTTATAAATATGAAATTAGATACATTAATGAGCTCTTTTTCGAGGCTCAAATATGTTTGCCAAAAAATATCTGATTTTTTCATGCAATCAATCCTTTATGTTAATTATAAGTTTTTACGCAATCTTTCCAAATCCGCTTCCACACCATCCTTTGACACCAACGAATCTTTGGGCAGCATGGAGTAGTTCTTGGCGATGTTCTCTTTTTTGCCGCTGAACCATTCGCAGAATGCAGTTTGGAGGAATGACTCGGCATCAAGGTTATCTTTCTTATTATACCTTATTATATTAGTGACGAACTGCTTCAACTCAGCATTGCGTAGTTTCTTGTTCAATGGAATGCACAAATCCTTGTTGGCAGCCACCTGTCCTGTCTCAATAAACAGTTTCACAACGTCGCATACTTTCTCTACATCTTCTACAGGAGTACCGGCAAGCGAGAATACAAGCATCGTATATTCCTCTGTATACTTTAACCGTTGTACTCGATTCTCAGCCTCTTGTCTTTTAATGTCCCGTTCAAGTTTCAAGAGATAGTCACGCCTTTCAATAAGACCTGATACATCGGTACTCAGCGCATTGATTTCGTTCAATCGCTTCTCGTTCTCTTGCGCGAGGCGTTTCTTCTCTAGTTCTACTTGCTGGGTGACCAAATCCTGCACAACTTCAGGCAGACGTTCCCTCAGAGTACTGACTATAGAATCAGTATCGGCCTGTGGAGTCTGTTTGACGGCATCAAAAATCGCTTCCAAATCCTTGTTTTGGTCTTCCTTTTGATTCAATATAGCATTGCCACCTTCTCCTCCTATGCCTTTAATGGCATCCAAATACTCTTGTCTCTTGGTAATTTGTATTTTGTAAAAAGATGTAAAGATGATAACCAAAGCCTTGTAGATGGCAAAAAGGAAGGCCGCAAGATACAGGTAAGGTATGACTTTCTGCCATCCCTGCTGGGTGTTGGCAATTATACCGTAGACCATCATAATCACAACAAGGACAATAGCCAATGCTGCAATAATCCAAACTATCTTCTCTATTATTTTGAAAAACTTCACCATAATTTATGCGCTATACAAGAATGATTATAAATCCAAGCTGTCCTCTTTGAGTAAGAAGTCGAAAAGACCGATTGTGAGTATTCCCTCCTCGTTTCGACGAGGCATAATGTGGTCTTTCACAATGATAACCTTCTTGAAAGAGTCATTGATGTTGGTCAGAGAACGAGACTCCTGTATTTCCTTTTCTCTGTCAGGTATAGACAATGCCGACTGCACATAGTACTTCTTACTGCCAAGACTGGCGATGAAGTCCACTTCCAGTTGAATACGAATCCATTTGCCCTCTTTGTCTTGTTTCTTTATCTCCACCATTCCAACATCTACACTATAGCCACGTGTGATAAGTTCGTTGTAGATGATGTTCTCCATGATGTGCGTCTCTTCCTGTTGGCGCATATCGAGGATAGCATTTCTCAAACCGATGTCCGAGAAATAGTATTTGGATAGTGTGTTGATGTATTTCTTACCTTTTATGTCGTAGCGTATTGCTTTATTTAACAGGAACGACTCAGACAGATAGGTGAGGTAATTCGCAATCGTCTGACTGCCAATGCTTACATTCTTAACGCTTTTGAAGGTATTCGACAATTTAGTAGGATTGCATGGAGCACCTATAGACGAAGCCAAAATAAGCACCAGTTCACGCAGTTCATTATTATTTTTGATTTTATGTCTTTCGATAATATCTGCCAAATAAACTGTTTCGAAGAGTCCCTTCAGATAGTTTATTTTCTTCTCTTCTGTTTCAAAAGATTGAATGAGCGGTAAACCGCCATAAGTGTAATAATCGCGCCATGCATCCTGCTTGTCACCGCCAACGGCAGAATAGAACTCTGCAAAAGATAGCGGATTCACATGGATGGTTTCTCCTCGGCCACGAAACTCCGTTGGGATATCCGAAGATAGGAAGTGAGAGTTGCTGCCTGTCACGTATGTGTCGGCATTATCAATATGACGGAAACTATTCAACACATCCACAAACTCGTCCATCAGTTGTACCTCATCTATGATGATGTAATACAGTTCTTTGTCCTTGATCCTGTCATGAACATAGTGAAGCATAGTGTCTGGATTTCTCAGTTCCTTGTTCATGCGATCTTCAAGGTCTATGCGGATGATGTGGTCATCTGTCACTCCATTATCTAATAGGTAGTGATAGAACAAGACGTTCAGCAGATACGACTTGCCACATCTACGAATACCTGTTACAACTTTGATAAAGCCATTTTGACGGCTATCTATCAACTGCTTTAGATACCTGTCTCTTTTTATCTCCATCGCTTATATTATATTTTTGCCAGTATTGGCAACTTTTTACGATGCAAAGATAATGTTTTTTATTCTACTACACAAGTTTTACATTAAAAAACTGCCAATCTTGACATTATTTTAATGTACAGACAGATGGAGTAACCAAATTTTAGTTCCAAATTGAGGCAAACTCGTAACGTTTGGACAAACCTCATGAATGGTGAAATGCTGTTTGATTGCTAATAACAGAGACGGAATAATGCCATGCGAAAAGCACATAAAGTGATGATTCGACTGCAAATTCGTTATAAAAGCATAAAAAGAAAGCCTTTATCACGGTTCTTCCGAGAATTGTTAATACCTTTGCATTGAACTTAAATAAAATTACGATGGACGATTTGAATCGATTAAAGGTTGTGCTGGTTGAACAGAAGAAAACTGGCAAGTGGCTTGCAGAGCAACTTGGTGTTAGCACTACAACCACAAGCCGATGGTGCTCCAATGCATCACAGCCAGATCTTCAAACATTAAACAAAATTGCAAAAGTTCTTAATGTTAACATGAAGGACTTACTGACAGATAACAAAATAGAATAAAGGCGAATTACATAACGTCTAAGAAATGACGCAAGAAAATAATGACATACAGCCACAGGCTGAACCGTATATCGTGAAGTCGCATGACATTCACATTGATGCGGACTATGCTGATTGGATAGCGGACATTAAGAGTCGCTATTTGTTCTATGCTGAGAAGATTAAAAAACTGAAACAACTTGTTTCAGTAATCAATGCAGAGAAAATGCACCAAGCTGGTGCAGAATTGATAAATCCCAAACTCCAACAATCTGTTGGAGAATTACAGTTCACTGTTAATCATGGAATAGCGTTCCAAATCAAGAGCAATTGGCATAACGTGTACGCCTCCTACAAAAGGAGTTGCAGGAAACCAAACGTTTGACGAGCAAGGTAGGTGATGCTGAAAACTCACAAAGTGGAAAGAATGCTTTTTAACATTGAGAGAATAAAAATGAAGTTGAATCAAATAACGGCAAATAATAATATGCCAAAGAAAAAATATACATTTATAGATTTGTTCGCAGGAATTGGGGGCTTTCATCAGGCTATGCATTCTGTTGGCGGCAAGTGTGTTTTTGCAAGCGAATGGGATAAGTTCGCTAGAATATCTTATGAAGCAAATTATAGTAAGATTGAACCTGCACTATTCGAGAAAGACAAAGACGGGAAATACAAGTTCTTTAATGAGGACATCAACGATGCAAATCCGGAGGATATTCCCGACTTTGATGTTTGCTGTGGAGGGTTCCCTTGCCAAGCTTTTTCTATAGCTGGCTTAAAAAGAGGATTTGAGGACACTAGAGGCACTCTGTTCTTCAATATTGCTAATATCGTGAAATATAAAAAGGAGCATGGACATGCGCCTAAAATATTATTCATGGAGAATGTAAAGGGCCTTAAAATGCACGATAAGGGGAATACTCTTAAAATAATTCTTGCAACTCTTGACGAGTTGGGCTATGATTACAGAGTGGAAGTGTTGAATGCTAAATATTTTGGCGTTCCTCAAAATAGAGAACGATTATTTATCATTGCATGGGATAAGGACCAAATTCCTGAAGCCGATTTCAAATTTCCATATGGAATTGATAAAAATGGTCAAACTATTTTTGAAAAAGAAAGAGCTAAAATAGACTGTATTGAAACTCATGTTTGTGATATTTTTGAGCCAAGAAATACATTGGATAATCCAAATGATACGAATAGTAAAGTCACAATTTCGGATAGAATGTGGATTGGTCATCAAGAACGGAAAAAAAGAAATAAAGAAAATGGAAAAGGATTTGGGTATTCCTTGTTTCGTCCAGAAGCGACATATTGCAGTACGATTTCTGCAAGATACTGGAAAGATGGCAGTGAAATATTAATCGACCAATCCGATTTCGGGTTAAATCCTCGCAAACTCACGCCTGTTGAAGCAGGACGATTGCAGGGATATAATATTGCGGGAAATGGGTGGGAAGATAAGAACACCCCAGCAACAGTACATCAGCAAATTCCGTATAGCATTGTTGTGTCAAAGAAAGAAGCTTATCGTCAATTTGGAAACAGCGTTGCTGTTCCTGTTATAAAAAGGCTTGCTCAAGAAATAGTTAAACAGTTACTCAAATAGTTATGGAAGAGTTAAGAGATCTCAATCAAATGGCGCTCAATGCCAGCAACCGCTTTAGTGTATATGACGGTCAGGATTTCGTATTGCCACAATTATTCAAGGACAAAGTTAAGGAAATTAACAGCAATACTATAGTGTATAACCAATATTCTGCTGTAATTGAAACAAAAGGTTATCAAAATGGGACTTTGAACATATACATGCCGAATCAATGGTTTTATGTGGCATCCTATTTTACAGACCTGTATTGTGAGCTAATGAAATACAAGAGGTTAGCCTTGCAAGTTGCTACAAAGGAGAGGTTAAAGATTTTGAATGGTTCTAGTTTAAATGAAGAAGAAACTGCTACACTACAATCATTAGATTTATCAATCGAATCAAAAGAAAAACTTTCAAGATTCATCACAGACTACACTTGGTGGGGAGGTGCGAAAACTATTGATCGAGGTGATTTTTATGTTTCACCTATCCTGAGTCATGCTAAATTGGTAAATGCATCCCAATCATTTGTCGCTGATTTGTGTGCATTCTTATCCGATAAAAAAGATCTAGTTGATGTTATACTGAAGAGTGAATACATGGCAATGACTGGATCATCAACAAACAGTCAACAGACATCTTTTCAGCAAATCTTCTATGGCGCACCTGGCACTGGAAAGTCACATCGCATTAAGGAACAATTGAAAGCATTGAATGTGCCCAAGGAAAACATTTTCCGCACAACGTTCCATCCTGATAGCGATTTTTCGACTTTTGTTGGAGCTTATAAGCCAACAATGAAGAGACAATATCGTTATGATGGAAAGGTTAAAGCCAAATATTACGAGGATGATGACTTAGCTGGAGCAAAAAAAGATGAAGTCATCATTGATAAGGTTATTCAATATGACTTTGTTCCTCAAACCTTTATAAAGGCTTATGTACGTGCTTACCAAACGAACGAAAATGTCTATCTGATAATAGAAGAGATAAACCGAGGTAATTGTGCTCAAATATTTGGAGACCTTTTTCAATTGCTTGATCGAGACGAAAATGGAGTTTCGGAATATACGATAAAAGCTGATGCAGATATTCGAGCATACCTTGAAGATGTACTTGGTTGTGATTCAGAAGGAATCAAGGATGGGGAACTTTGCCTTCCATCCAACTTGTATATCTATGCTACGATGAACACAAGTGATCAAAGCTTGTTTCCTATCGACTCCGCGTTCAAACGCAGATGGGACTGGGAATATGAGCCAATTAAATACAAGAATGCTGATTGGGTAATTGAGATAAACGGAAATCAGTTCTCATGGACTTCATTCCAAAAAGAAGTGAACAATAGAATCTTTGAGTCTACAAATTCCGAAGACAAGATGTTGGGCGATTTCTTTGTAAAGCCTTATGATGGAATTATAACAGAGAAACTATTGTTAAACAAGGTTCTGTTCTATCTATGGAATGACGTTTGTAAAGATGGCGATGGCGATATCTTCAAGACAGAAGACAATAAGGATGTTAAATTCTCAGACCTCTATGGTGAGAATGGTACAGTTATGCTCCTTTCCATGATGAAACATCTTAAAGTAGAGTTATTGTCAGAGAGTGACGTTGATGTTGAGGATGATGAAAATGGCAAAGATAATACTAAATATTCTATAAATGGTAGTGGCTCATATGCAAAAAGGTCTCTATCTACGGAGCTGGTAAAAGCGTATATTAGTCAACATCCAGAAATGCCTGCTACAGAGGTGGTAAACAAGTGGAAAAGTCTTGGGAGATTTGTTTCTCATTTCATTGAAACACAAGATGAATATGACACACGGACAGATCGTAATCCAAGAGTCAATATCATTCAATGCAATGGGGAAAATATATATGTCTCCACTAATGGTTGGGGAGGACAAGGCGTTATGGTTAGACTAATAAATGCAATTCCAAAAGATTGGAATTTGAATGTTGAAAAGATATAATAAGTAGTTATGCTGCTATTTATAGAAGGATATCCATATAATCTGGATGCCATCGTAAAAGATGGGCTTTCGATTAGAGAAATACTCAAAGATGTAGTGTCTGTACCTGTAAAGGAAGATAACTACGCCTTTGGGTATGTGGGATATTGTTATAGCAAAACTGCTAAGGATGTCATTTTCTTTTTACCCAAGGTCGTGTTGACTGGTGAACACAATGACGAAAACGTAGCAGATACTATCTTCGGTGCTACTCCGCAAGATATCATTGACTTCAATTCAGACTCAATCAAGTTGAAGTTTACAGAAGAAGGCTGTAAGGAATATAAGGAATTCCTTTCTACGCTTTCAATCTGGATATATAGAACCATTAGTGTTTATAAGGAAACTCACGATGACAACATTCTAGAATCCAAAGAATACCAAGGCGAAAGTCGTGGCAAGAAAGTCAAGCACAACACCTTGCTCGATGTAATAATAGCACTTCGAGACTTCAACAAGAACAATCAAGACTACTTTACATTTATTGCCAAGAACATACACTCGGGATTCAATAAAATTCAGTGGCAAAAGACTATCACCTCTACAAATCCAATTTTTCTGAAAGGTCAACCCATATATTCAGACCCTGTCAACAGAAAGAAAATGGTGAACTTTGATGAGGAATTGCTCGTCATCTTTTTCTCCATATTAAACTATATTCGAGAGGAACATGGCTTTTCTTTTGACATCAATATTCACTATCAACTGATTAGCCCTGAAAAAATAAAACGCTCATATATTGACAAGAATCTTGGATGCCGTCGTCTGAAACAAATCAAATACAAGTATTTCTCAGATAAGGCTCTGCGAATTTGGGATTTATGTTATGCTTTCTTTGATAGAGAGTATAAAATTTCCATCAACAGACAAGCTGAAGACTTCTTGTTGGCAAAGAACTTTAATCTTATCTTTGAAGCAATGATTGATACGCTGATAAGTGGAGAGGATAAGCAAAAATTGCCAAAGGAACTGACAGACCAACGTGATGGCAAGTTAGTTGACCACATGTTTATTGGGCAAGGACTAATAGAGCAATCACATTTGCCAGCAGAGCTAACTTATTATCTTGGTGATAGCAAATACTACAAACGTTCAAAGGATGATACAACTGTACTTGGAGATAAGTCTATCTACAAGCAATATACCTATGCAAAGAACGTTATCCAATGGAATATGAACTTATTCCTTGATGACAATGATGATGGTGAGCAGCCACAGCTTCGTGATTCATTGACCGAGGGTTATAATCCAATTCCAAACTTCTTTATCAGTGCCAGGATTCCAAATAAGAAAGAAGGAAAGAAGTTCCTATCGTTTGACGATGCACAATTGGAAACACAAGCAAATGGAATACAATTCAATAGACAGTTTGAAAACAGACTGTTTGACCGTGACACATTGCTTCTTTGTCACTATGATGTAAACTTCCTCTATATCGTGTCACTCTATGGTCGGGCAAACAAGAGCAAACAAGCGGCATGGAGAGAATACGTGCGTAAGGAATTTAGGGAAAAGATACAAGACACTTTCAATCAACTCTATACATTCCGCACAATTCAACCTCGTGATGGTATGGATTGCTATCGTTTCATGAAAGAGAATTTTAGTCAATTAAATGGCAAGTTATATCGTTCAAAAGCAAACAAGAACTATTTAGTTCTTGCTTTGATGAAGTGCGATGACAATAGCAAGAGTATTTGGAATTCTCTCAATGTCAGACAAGCATCCATTGAGCAAGAGATGACAGATAATGAGGCAGTATTAAAAAACATCCGAAGCCATTTTTATGTAAGTGAACCTTTTACACTTGACACCGAGTTACAAGTAGAAAAATTGCCAAACGTTGGAACATTGGCCCCTTTGCCTAAGGGAGCAGATGATTTGGTGATGATTGCTGTTGCCGGCAGCGAAGAGAAACGTCAATGGACATTTGACAATCTTTGGTACAACATACCTTTGGATAAAATTGCCGATTCTCCATGGAACCAAGCGAAGTATTTGCTCTTGTATGTCAAGGGAGAGAAATTCGCGGGCAATCTCTGTAAGATTGTCCGTACAAAGCATGATGTATGGACAAAGGAAAAGTTGGTAGAAGGGAACTATCCTGATGCTCCTAGTCATTCAGCCTACTTCATGATTCGAATAAGAAAGCCTAGTGATACAGACGTTGAATTACAAAAGTTGCAGTTTAACGTAAAGGGCATTCCCAATAAGTATTGGGGCAATGAACGCATGGCTTTCATGTTGGTCAAGTTGAATAGCCTGGAGAATGTTATTGATAGAGTGTAAATAAAATC
>ENA-UEQM01000590-UEQM01000590.1-human-gut-metagenome-genome-assembly--contig:-NODE-590-length-21545-cov-4.887507_pt1 | contig 21545 bp, 19 predicted proteins | sample MGYA00242948_ERZ507948 | MGnify/ENA primary metagenome ERZ507948 (study PRJEB26167, sample SAMN06115440) | human gut metagenome | host: Homo sapiens | place: China:Hubei | collected 2015-07-28 | study... | reverse complement strand
CTTTCTGCATTCTTTCTTTGTTTCACAAATTTATCCTTTCTATTTTATCTGTAATCCTCGGATGCAAATCTAAGGTACAATCCTAAGATTGTTGGTACACAACAGGTTATTCTTTATGCTATGAGTTTTTTTACCACTATAGCATGCAGACTGCCTGTCTTCATCCAAAGGGCGTTGAATAGGTCGCTCGGTTCCGTCCAGTAAGACTTCTTCGCATCCTTGAAGGATGTGTATCAGACGTTTGGAGTTACGGTCGGGTAATTCACCAAGCGTTTTCAATGTACGCCGGAGAATCTCAGAAAGAAGGTGAATCCACCTGTCGGCCTGGGGCTGGGTCATCTCAAACTGAACGGCATGGAGTTCCTGAAGGGGGGGGTCTTCAGATATACCAATATGAAGAACATTTTGTCCTGAATCAGAGGCAACACACTGGTCTTCCTGTTGTAAGATATACGTTGACGCACTTTGCCTTCCAAAGTGAAATGGCTGTAATATTCATCCCAATGGTACTTGAAAGTTACTAGCAAGGCATCAAACTCAACAGGAGTTAATCCTGTCGCTGCAAGCACTTGGCTATGACGGTGGCGAATCTTGTCGTAATACATCAATTGAACTTTTTAGACCACAAAGAGAAGTCAAAGAACGCTTTAATCAATTAGTCGATATAAACTCTAATAAAGAAATCTTCCGGTTCGGAAGATGTTGCTCTTCCGAACCCTTTTCTTTACTTTTGCCCACAAAAAAGATTACAAAAAAGAATATGTTTACTGTTATCGGATTAATGTTAGGAGGTATGGCAATAGGTTTCCTGCTCCGTCACCAAGAATTTTCGTGGATAAATAAAGTCATAACATCACTAATCTGGGTACTCCTTTTTTTATTAGGAGTAGAAGTAGGAGGAAATCGCCAGATAGTAGAAGGACTTGCAACTTTAGGAGTAGAAGCCTTTACCATTACGCTGGCATGCGTATTGGGAAGTTGTATCTTCGCTTGGGGGCTATGGTATCTCCTGTATAAAAAGAAAGGAGGAAAAGCATGAAAGGCAGTTTGATCATTGTCGGATTTTTTGTTCTTGGAACATTATGCGGGGCTTTTCATCTCATCCCTTTCGACGTAGCACAAAGCAATATCAGCTTCTATGCCTTATGTGCATTGATGTTCAGTGTAGGCCTAAGTATCGGAAACGATCCACAGACCTTGAGAAATTTCCGTTCGCTGAATCCAAGACTGATCTTCCTGCCTGTTGCTACTATACTGGGAACCATATCGGCAGCTGCACTGGTGAGCCTCATTCTTCCCCACCGGAGTGCCGCCGACTGTATGGCAGTTGGTTCGGGCTTTGGTTATTATTCACTATCCAGCATCTTCATTACGCAATATAAAGGGCCGGAGCTAGGAACCATTGCTTTACTTTCTAACATAACCCGTGAAATAATTACTTTGTTGTGTGCCCCTCTACTGGTTCGGTGGTTCGGAAATCTGGCACCGATATCAGCAGGAGGAGCTACGACAATGGATACTACCCTGCCTATTATAACCCGTTATGCAGGTCAGCAATTTGTCGTAGTTTCCATTTTTCACGGATTCGTAACCGATTTTAGTGTACCATTTCTTGTCACCTTCTTTTGTTCCATCTAAGAAAAATACCAAATTCTATGAAGAAGCACTTTTTTTATCTAACATACATGTTTGCCCTTGCAGCTACATTGCCGGCCAATGCCGACAATGTGCCCTGGCAAAACCCACAGATAAACGAAATAAACCGTGAAGCAATGCATGCACACTTCATTCCATTCATCAATGAAGATGCAGCATTGGCACAGCAGGCATTACCTGACTTACAACGTTTCGAAATAAATTCAAAGACCGAACGACGTGTTTCACTTAACGGCACTTGGAAATTTCTTTTCTCCAAGAATAACGATGCTTGTCCTGCCGATTTTCATAAACCGGGATACAGCACACGCAAATGGAAAAACATAGAAGTACCAGGCAGTTGGGAACTTCAAGGATTTGATGCCCCCATTTATACCGACGTATCTTATCCATTCCCTTGCAATCCACCGTATGTACCAGCAGACTATAATCCGGTAGGAGCTTATGTCCGTGAATTCACAGTACCCGAAGACTGGGACGGAATGGATATCTTCCTCGACTTCGAAGGGGTAGAATCTGCATATTACTGCTGGGTAAACGGAGAACTTGCCGGATACAGCGAAGACAGCCGTCTGCCAGCTCACTTTAATGTAACCAAGTTATTAAAAAAAGGGAAAAACAAGCTGGCTGTCAAGGTATTCAGATACAGTGACGGATCTTACATGGAAGATCAGGACTACTGGAAATATAGTGGAATAGAACGAGATGTCTATTTGTATGCGCGTCCACAAAGCCGAGTAAAAGACTTCAAACTCACGACCGAACTGATCAATCAATATAAAGACGGTGATTTTGATGTAAATATCACACTGAATCAGCCTCAGCAAGGTCAGCGTGTAGAGTTCAAATTACTGGATGCAAAAGGTAATACTCTTTACACTCAGGATAAAGAAATTAAAAACAGCACCGACACATTATTGTCTGGCAAAAAACTACTTAAGGATGCTCTGGCATGGACAGCCGAAACACCTAATCTTTACACACTGGTTGTCAACACATTCGACCAGCAAGGAAAACCGATGGAATCATTTGCACATCCATTCGGATTCCGCACTGTAGAAATGAAAAACGGACAACAACTTATTAATGGTGTACCCGTATTGTTCAAAGGAGTAAACCGACACGAACACAATCCATATAAAGGACGCTCCATCGATGTCGCAAGTATGTTGACGGATATCCGGCTGATGAAGCAATTCAACATAAACGCTGTACGTAACTGCCATTATCCAGACCACTACCAATGGTATGCATTGTGCGACAAGTACGGACTATATCTGATTGGCGAAGCAAATATCGAAAGCCATGGAATGATGAGTCACAAAGATGGAACACTTGCCAATTATCCGGAATGGGAACCTGCATTCATGCAACGCATGAGCCGTATGGTTATGCGCGACCGCAACTGTACAGCTATTGTTACATGGTCATTAGGTAACGAATCAGGTTATGGTAAACATTTCGAAACAATATACGACTGGACCAAGAAAACAGATCCTACCCGTCCGGTACAATACGAAGGTGGAGGTTACGAAGCTAAAATCGGATCTTTATTGCCCGATGTATCCCCGCATCTGGTCGCTCCGTCGTCACATTAATCAGCGCGATGCACGCCCGATGATTATGTGCGAATATGCTCATGCAATGGGAAACAGTGTCGGCAACCTGCAAGATTATTGGGATTTAATCTATAAGTACGACCAGTTACAAGGTGGATTTATCTGTGACTGGGTAGACCAGACATTTGCAAAGAAAAACGAAAAAGGGAAAGATATCTGGGCGTATGGAGGAGATATGGGCTATGTAGGAGTACACAACGACTCCAACTTCTGTGCCAATGGACTGATTGCAGCCGACCGTTCTTTACATCCGCATATTTATGAAGTGAAGAAGGTATATCAGTACATTCACTTCCGTCCTGTAGCCTTTACTGCCAATCGGATTAATATCACTAACTGGCATGATTTCATCGACCTATCCGGTTATCAGTTGCGCTGGACAATAGAAGCTGACGGTAAAAGCATTCAGCAGGGAGTAATGGATTTTCCACAGATACCGGCACGACAAAGCCGGGAGATCGTACTTCCTATGCAGACTATTGCCGCAAGTGAAAAAGAATATTTCTTGAAACTGGAAGCAATTACCCGCCAGGATGCTCCTATGATTCCGGCAGAACATATAGCTGCAATGGAACAGTGGCAACTGCCTGTAGAGCAAATAGCTCAAAACATAGAGCCAATTGACGGTTCACTAAGATCGGAACGTACTCCGGAAAGCATCAGTCTGAGTGGAACTAACTTCCGTATCAGCTTCTCCACAGCCGACGGAGAAATGACGGCTTTAGAATATAACGGAAAGAATCTCATAAAAGAAGGTCTGCAAGCTAACTTCTGGCGTGGATTGACAGATAATGACGTAGCCAATGGCACTCCCGAACGTTGCAGAATCTGGAAAGAAGCAGGTAAGGATGCGAAACTGAAAGACTTGAAATTAAATGAAAGGAGCGACAAACGTCAGGCCATTGTCACTGCTACATACCGCATGGAAAAGCAAGATGCCGACCTTAATATTAATTATATAATCCGCCCTGACGGTGCAGTGAAAGTTACCATGTCATTTATCCCTGGTCAAAAACAATTACCAGAAATGCCTCGTCTGGGTATGCGTATGATTTTGCCTGCCGATTATGAAATGATGACATGGCTCGGACGCGGTCCACATGAAAACTATGCCGACCGTAAGAACAGTGCTGCAATAGGTGTCTACACTGCTAGCGTATGGGAACAGTATCATCCGTACGTACGTGCACAGGAAACAGCAAACAAATGTGATGTACGCTGGGTAGCATTACGTAGCCAGTCAGGAGAAGGTCTGCTTGTCACCGGAGAAGAACCTTTGAGTATCAGTGCATGGAACTTCCCACTTGAAGACATCGGCTATCGCCCATTCAGCGTAGAGCGTCATCATGGAGGAAGCATAGAAAAACAAGATCTAGTATGGCTGAACATCGATCACATGCAAATGGGAGTAGGTGGCGATAATACTTGGGGAGCACAGGTACATCCTGAATATACAATAACTCCTCATGCATGGCAGTACAGCTTCACCATTCAACCTCTGAATAAAGAAATGGATGCAGCCTCACAGGCTCATAAGAGATTCTTCTAAAAGAAGCGTTTTTGGTTTACATACTTAAAAACATCAATCAACAATCTTAGATTTGCATCCGAGGATTACAGATAAAATAGAAAGGATAAATTTGTAAAGCAAAGAAAGAATGCAGGAAGTGAACCGGCAATCAATACGGAAAGAACAAGTTCCATTTTCATAAGCGGACTTCCTGCTTGTTTGAACCCAGACCCAGATAGTAGGTTAACATCCATTGTTAAGGTAGTTAGGTTAAGTTCAAGCCCTTTCTTTCCTAAATCATTAAAAGACAAAAGTATGGAAAATTTTTATTTTATCGGTGTGAACGTGTCGAAAAAGAAGTTAGACTTCTGCGTGATGTTTGAAGGAAAGGTTGTGCATGAAGAAGAAACTGCCAACCATCAAAGTGCAATAATGTCGTTGCTGCATCATTTTGAAGAAGATTACGGAATAGACAACACCCGAATGCTTGTCTGTGCAGAGCACACCGGTCAATATACGTTCCCTTTGGCTTGTGCCTGTAAAACTGTAGAATGCAAGCTTTGGCTTGAAAATGCAGCGGAAATCAAATACTCCTCCGGTGTACAGGGGGGGGGTAAGAATGACAAGGTGGATGCCAAGCGTATTGCTATCTATGCCAGCCGATTTCAGGATAAGGTACGCTATTACGAGCATCCCACAGAGGATATTGAAAGGTTAAAACAACTTGAATCCGAACGTACTCTGTATGTGACGGATTTGGCCAAATATAAAGGACAGATGAAAGACCAGAAAGACTATAATGAACGCAAGATGAAGCGTTTGCAGGCATTGATGGATGACTTGAAGGAAGCCATACAAGCCATTACGGACGAGATGGATGAAGTGACAGCTTCCTGTCCTGTATTGTTCAGACAGCAAGAATTGCTGATGTCCATAGATGGCGTAGGGCGTGTGGTAGCAACCAACATGATAATCGCCACGGAAGCATTTACCCGTTTTGATGATCCGAGGAAGTTCAATTGTTATGCCGGAGTTGCTCCATGCTCTTAGTCTTCCGGAAGTTCCCAACACTCAAAAGCAAGAGTGTCGCATCGGGCAGATAAGGTGATGAAAAGACTTCTCCACTTAGCTGCCGTAGCGGTAACACACCGGGTCGGAGGCGAGCTGAAGAAGTATTACGAAAGAAAAGTCGCCGAAGGCAAGAACAAGATGTCTGTAATCAATGCGTTAAGAGCCAAAATTGTAGCCAGAATGTTTGCGGTCATCAAAAGAAACGAGAAATATAAACCTATTTATCATAAAAAACTTGCAAAAATCATAGTAGTATGAAAAAACCCAATTATATACTTTAATGCACCAATCACACAAAAATAATAATACATTTATAATCAAAAGTATAACAATAAAAATCTCCTTATTCCATCTTGAGCACTTAATGTAAAGATTGGAATAAGAAGATTATTCTTTATGATACAGTCAAACAGCAAGTCCTGTTATCAAAACATCCGGCTTACCCGTTCTATACCTGCTGCCAGTGCATCAATTTCTTCCTTCGTATTATACAAACCCAACGAAGCACGTACCGTTCCTTCAATTCCCATACGGTGCATTAACGGCTCGGCACAATGATGTCCTGTACGTACAGCTATACCCAGACGGTCGAGCAATGTTCCCATATCAAAATGATGAATATTGCCCACCAGGAAAGAAATAACGCCTCCCTTATGTTCAGCCTCTCCGAAAATACGCATTTCCGGAATTTCCTTCAGTCTGTTCATGGCATATACTGTCAGTTCATGTTCATAGGCTGCAATCTTATCCATTCCAATTGCCGAAACATAATCGAGTGCTTTCGCCAGTGCTGTACTTCCAATATAGTCGGGAGTTCCAGCCTCGAACTTAAACGGCAGTTCGTTGAACGTGGTATGCTCGAAGCTGACATTCTTTATCATTTCTCCTCCTCCCTGATAAGGCGGGAGTTTGTCGAGCCATGTTTCCTTGCCATAAAGCACACCGATACCCGTAGGACCATACACCTTATGTCCGCTGAATACATAGAAATCGGCATCCAGATCCTGTACATCTATCGGCATATGAGGAATACTCTGTGCTCCGTCTATCAGAACAGGAACCCCGTGAGCATGTGCAGTGGCAATCATTTCCTTCACAGGATTGATTGTTCCAAGCACATTCGAAACATGTGCTACTGAAACCAGACGAGTACGTGGAGAGAAGAGCTTTTCATACTCATCAAGCAACAGTTCCCCACGGTCGTTCATCGGAATCACTTTCAAGACAATTCCTTTACGCGCTGCCTGCAACTGCCATGAAACAATATTGCTGTGATGCTCCATCACAGAAACAATCACTTCATCGCCTTCCTTCATCTGGCTGTCAGCAAAGGTAGATGCTACCAGATTGATGCTTTCGGTAGTACCACGTGTAAAGACTATTTCCGAAATGCGGCGCGCATTAATAAACTTACGTACTGTTTCACGCGAAGCCTCGTGCAAGTTGGTAGCCTGCTGCGAAAGGAAATGTACTCCACGGTGTACATTCGCATTGACCGAATAGTATTCGTCTGTTATTGACTCTACTACCTGACGGGGCTTCTGGGTAGTCGCTCCGTTATCAAGATAAATCAACGGCTTATTGTACACGCTCCGTGAAAGTATCGGAAAGTCCTCTCTTATTTTTTGTACATCGTAAAACATGTCACACTAATTTTATTTACAAATAGCACATCCCTGACATTTATTCAATTCGCCACGGAAACGTTTCTCAACAAGTAAGTGCAGACGGTCTTTCAACGCATCCATACGGATATTGTCGATCACTTCATTCACAAAGGCAAACATCAGCAGCAAGCGTGCTTCTTTCAGGCTGATACCACGCTGACGCATATAGAACAATGCATTTTCATCGAGTTGACCGACTGTTGCTCCATGCGAACACTTTACGTCATCGGCATATATCTCCAGCTGCGGCTGAGTATACATGCGAGCTTCACGTGTTGCACAAATATTACGGTTGGTCTGCTGTGAAGAAGTGTGCTGAGCTCCTTCACGTACCAATATTTTTCCGGCAAAAGCTCCTACAGCCTGATCGTCGAGTACATATTTGAACAACTCATTGCTGGTACAATCGGATACTTGATGATCAATGAATGTATTGTTATCCACTTGCTCGTTCTTGTCTGCAATAGCCATACCACACAAATTGACCTCTGCTCCACGTCCTGCCAGTGTTACTTCAGTTGTATTGCGTGTCGTACCGTTATGAAGCGTCATACCATTCAGCAATACGTTGCTGTTTGCCTCCTGATGTACGTACAGGTTGTTGAAACGTACTGTACTGTTATGTGTTTCTTCCAACTCATAAAGGTCGAATACAGCATTTTCACCGATAAAAGCTTCTACAACCTGCGTAGAGAGGAAATTCACCTCATCCATAGCATGGTCGCAAATCAGCAGCTTGGCCTGTGCTCCTTCTTCGAGGATAATCAGAATACGACGGTTCACCATCGTATTGACATCGGCACGCAGGATATTAACTAACTGGACCGGTCTTTCCATTACCACATTCTTCGGAACATACATCAGTACACCGTCTTGTGCAAACATCGTATTGAACGCTACCACACCATCTTTCGACGTATCAGCCAACTTTCCGTAATATTTTTTCACCAGTTCCGGATGTTGTTCTGCCACATCCTTCAGACTGCCGAATATAACTCCTTCAGGTAATTGTGCAGAGGGATGTACGTGCTTGTCAAATGCATCGTTTACCACAAAATAGAGGGAAGTGCTCATATTCGGAACATCGCACTTGAACACTTCGTACGGATTGACCGGAAACTCCAGACGATTCAGGTTCAGTCCGTAGTCGGGAGCAAAATACTTGCTCACCTCCGTGTATTTATACTTTTCTTGCTTGCGTGTAGGGAATCCCAGACGTTCGAAGTCGGCAAAGGCTTTTGCACGAGGAGCATTCAGCACCTCTGCACTATGCCGGCAAATCATCGCCTCACACTGCGAGAAAAAATCAATATATTGTTGTTCTGCTTTCATGCTTATTCTCCTAATTCTTTCTTTATCCAGTCGTAACCTTTTTCTTCAAGCTCAAGTGCCAGTTCCGGACCCGCAGTCTTTACGATGCGTCCTTTGTAAAGCACGTGTACGATATCGGGCTTGATATAATCTAACAGACGTTGATAGTGTGTAATCACAATACAACTTGTTTCAGGAGTTTTCAGTTTATTCACTCCTTCGGCTACAATACGGAGAGCGTCAATATCCAGTCCAGAATCTGTTTCATCGAGGATACTCAATTTCGGTTCCAGCATAGCCATCTGAAAGATCTCGTTACGTTTCTTTTCACCACCCGAGAATCCCTCGTTTACAGAGCGGTTGGCAAGCTTGCTGTCCAGTTCCACAATTTCACGTTTCTGACGCATCAGTTTCAGGAACTCACTTGCAGTCAGCGCCGGAAGCCCTTTATATTTGCGTTGTTCGTTGACAGCCGCACGCATAAAGTTAACCATGCTTACACCAGGAATTTCTACCGGATACTGAAATGAAAGAAACAGTCCTTCATGACTACGGTCTTCTGCACTCATTGCCAGTAAATCCTTTCCATCGAAAGTTACCGATCCTTTTGTTACTTCATAAGCCGGATGTCCTACCAGCACATTACTTAATGTACTCTTACCAGAACCATTCGGTCCCATGATAGCGTGTACCTCGCCAGACTTTACAGTCAGATTGATTCCTTTTAATATCTCTTTGCCATTAATCGTGGCATGCAAATCTTTTATTTCTAACATAGCTTTCTTTTTTATTTATCCTACACTGCCTTCCAATGAGATAGAAAGCAATTTCTGTGCCTCTACGGCAAATTCCATAGGAAGTTTGTTCAATACTTCTTTCGCGTAACCGTTTACAATCAGACCTACTGCATCTTCGGTAGGAATACCACGCTGGTTACAGTAGAATAACTGATCTTCCGAAATCTTCGATGTAGTAGCTTCATGCTCTACTATCGCTGTTTCATTGTGTATATCCATATATGGGAACGTATGAGCTCCGCAATGGCTTCCTAAAAGCAACGAGTCGCACTGGCTATAGTTACGGGCATTGTCTGCACGTTCTGACACACGTACCAGACCACGATATGAGTTCTGACTCTTTCCGGCACTGATACCTTTGCTCACAATCGTCGAACGAGTATTCTTTCCCAGATGAATCATCTTAGTTCCGGTATCGGCTTGCTGGTAATTATTGGTTACTGCAACCGAATAGAATTCAGCTGTAGAATTATCTCCACTCAATATACAGCTCGGATATTTCCATGTAATGGCAGAACCGGTTTCTACCTGTGTCCACGATAATTTACTATCTACACCTTTACAATTACCTCGTTTTGTTACGAAGTTGTATACACCTCCCTTACCTTCTGCATCACCCGGATACCAGTTCTGCACAGTAGAATATTTTACTTCAGCACGGTCGAGTACAACGATTTCTACGATAGCAGCGTGTAATTGGTTCTCGTCACGCATCGGCGCTGTACATCCTTCCAGATAAGACACATAACTATCATCATCTGCAACTATCAGTGTACGTTCAAACTGTCCGGTATTTGCAGCATTAATACGGAAATAAGTAGAAAGCTCCATAGGGCAACGTACACCCTTTGGTATATAGACAAATGAGCCATCACTAAACACTGCCGAATTAAGAGCAGCAAAGAAATTATCTCGATAACCAACTACCGAGCCCAAGTATTTCTTTACCAAATCGGGATGCTCACGTACAGCTTCGCTCATCGAACAGAAAATGATTCCTTTTTCCATCAGTGTTTCCTTGAAGGTTGTCTTGACAGAAACAGAATCCATCACGGCATCTACAGCCATTCCACTCAATGCCATCTGCTCTTCCAGAGGAATACCCAGCTTATTAAAAGTCTTCACCAGCTCAGGATCTACATCATCCATGCTCTTAGGTCCTTCCTTCTTTTTAGTAGGATCTGCATAATATGAAATAGCCTGATAATCTATTTCAGGAATATTGAGATGAGCCCATGTCGGCATTTCCATTGTCAGCCAGTAACGATAAGCTTTCAGACGGAACTCCAATAACCATTCCGGTTCACCCTTCTTGGCCGAAATCAATCGCACCACATCTTCATTCAATCCCTTTTCAATGATGTCTGTATGTACTTCCGTAGTAAAACCATATTTATACTTTTCCTGCGTCAGTTGTTTTACAAACTCATTCTTTTGGGATTCTTCCTTTTTATTGAGTTCTTCTTGCATATATTTTATTATATCAGTCTATTAGTTGTTTAGTAACATTCTTCACAGTAGGGAAAAAGACTCCCGAAAAGCCTTCTATCGGATAATATAACAAAGAAGTACGTTTTACGGTTGACTTTATTAAGTTATCTTTAGAATCGACAAACTCTATAAAATGTACGAATAGGCTGACAAGCAATATGTACTTCAAAGCTCCCAGTGCGGCGCCTAAAATACGGTTGACAAAACCTAAATGTACAATTTCAATCACTCGTGTCAAAGCTGAAGCAAGCAACAGAAAGACAAGCGGAACCAGCAACCATATCAGAATAAAGGCTACGACTTGGGCAAAGGTGAGTGATGTACCCAATTCTTCGGCAAGCTTTTCGCCTACAGAAGCAAATAATGCACGGGCCACAAGCAATCCAACTACCAAGCCTACAATAGAGGCTAATTGCCTTATAAATCCCTTTGTAAATCCAAGTATAGCTCCTATGCTTATTATTGCCACAATAATCCAATCGAGGACTGTCATACTCTATATCGTAATAAAAAAGGAAATGTCATGCTGAACGCAGGGAAGAATCTGCACACATCCGATAGCGTTTACAGATCCTTCGCTATGCTCAGGATGACATCACCTCATTAAATTTACTATAATGTAATTATAAAGTTTGCTTTACTTCCACTTCTTCATAAGTTTCAATAACGTCACCTACCTTCAAGTCATTGCAGTTAGTCAGGCTAATACCACATTCAAAGTTAGTACCAACCTCTTTCACATCATCTTTAAAGCGTTTCAACGCATTGATGCTACCCGTAAAGATTACAATACCATCACGTATCAAACGAGCCTTGTCAGTACGTTTCACCTTACCAGTCTTAACCATCGCACCGGCAACCATACCGACTTTACTGATATTGAATACTTCACGAACTTCGATTGTTGCAGTAACCTGCTCTTTCAATGTAGGAGCAAGCATACCTTCCATAGCAGACTTCACTTCTTCGATAGCATCGTAAATAATAGAATACTTACGGATATCTACTCCTTCCTGTTCAGCCAGTTTAGCAGCATTGCTAGAAGGACGAACCTGGAATCCTACGATAATTGCATCTGATGCAGCAGCCAGTGATACATCTGATTCTGAAATCTGTCCAACACCTTTATGGATAACATTAACCTGAATCTGTTCGGTAGACAATTTAATCAATGAGTCACTCAACGCCTCAACAGAACCGTCCACGTCACCTTTCACAATTACATTCAGTTCATGGAAGTCACCCAATGCCAAACGACGTCCAACTTCATCCAATGTAAGCATCTTCTGAGTACGCAAGCCTTGCTCACGTGCCAACTGCTCACGTTTATTTGCAATTTCACGTGCTTCCTGATCTGTATCAAACACATGGAATGTATCACCTGCAGCTGGGGCTCCATTTAATCCCAAAATCAATACCGGTTCAGAAGGACCTGCCTCTTTCAAGCGTTGATTACGTTCATTAAACATAGCCTTCACCTTACCATACGAAGTTCCAGCCAGCACAATATCTCCTACATGCAGTGTTCCATTAGAAATCAACACTGTTGCTACATATCCACGTCCCTTATCCAGAGAAGATTCAATAATTGAACCAGTAGCCTTACGGTTCGGATTTGCTTTCAAATCCAACATTTCAGCTTCCAGCAATACTTTCTCCAACAATTCAGGAACGCCTGTACCTTTCTTTGCAGAAATATCTTGTGACTGATACTTACCTCCCCATTCTTCTACCAGGAAGTTCATAGCAGCAAGTTCTTCCTTAATCTTATCAGGATTTGCATTCGGTTTATCTACCTTGTTGATTGCAAATACAATAGGTACACCGGCAGCCATTGCATGGTTAATAGCTTCCTTAGTCTGAGGCATTACGTTGTCATCGGCAGCAACAATGATAATAACGACATCGGTAACTTTAGCACCACGTGCACGCATGGCAGTAAATGCCTCATGTCCCGGAGTATCCAGGAAAGTGATGCGACGTCCGTCTTCCAGTTTTACATTATATGCACCGATATGCTGTGTAATACCTCCAGCCTCACCAGCAATTACATTTGCCTTACGGATATAGTCCAGTAATGAAGTCTTACCATGGTCAACATGTCCCATGACTGTTACAATCGGAGCACGAGGCTGCAAATCTTCTTCAGCATCAGCTTCCTCTTCAATAGCCTGGGCAACTTCAGCACTTACATATTCAGTCTTATAGCCAAACTCTTCGGCTACCAAATTGATAGTTTCAGCATCCAGACGTTGATTGATAGATACCATGATACCCACACTCATACAAGTAGAGATAACCTGAGTTACTGAAATATCCATCATGTTTGCCAGCTCATTTGCAGTAACAAACTCTGTCAGTTTCAAGATCTTGCTTTCTTCCTGTTCAAGTTCCTCCTGCTCAAGCTGACGGTTCTGTATACTTTCACGTTTTTCCTTACGATATTTAGCAGCTTTATTCTTACCCTTATTAGTAAGACGAGCCAATGTTTCCTTTACCTGCTTAGCTACATCTTCATCGCTTACTTCAGGTTTTACAACCGGTTTCTTGAAGCGGTCTTTATTATGTTTGCCTCCACCCTGAGCCGCAGCATTAGAGTTAGCCTTTCCGCCTTTATCGCCGCGAGGTGAAACAATATTACCCGCCGCATTAATATCTACACGTTCTTTGTTGATACGATTACGTTTCTTCTTTCCCGAAGCGTCACTTTGACCACCTTTATCAGTTTTCTCGTCAGTCTTTCTTATTTCCTTGATGATAGCATCTTTCATCTGCTTACGCTGTTCCTGACGCAGTTTGTCTTTTTCCTCTCGTTCCTTACGTTTTTCTTCTTTTGTCTTCTTCTTCGGACGAGTAGACTGGTTCAATGCAGCCAGGTCAATCTGACCTACGACATTAATCTTCGACTTAAATTCCGTTGGACGGATTTTAAACACCTCATCTTCCTTGTCCTGCAGAACGGTTTGTACTTCGGGTACTTCTTTCTTTTCTTCCATTAAATCTGGTTTCAAATCTTCCGCCTTCTCCTGTTCCGGCTGTTTCTGTTGTTCATTAATCTGAGGTTGTGGTTGTACTGTTTCTGCTACAGGAGTTTCTTCCACATGTTGCGGTTCATTCTTTTCCACCGGTACAGATTCCTCTACCACTTCCTTTATTTCTTCCTTAGCAGGCTCCACCACAGCCGGCTTCACCTTCTTCTTATTAAGACTGTCCAAATCAATTTTGCCCACAGGCTTAAATTTCGGACGTGCATCTTCAGGCACAACTGCTTCTATCACCTCCGGCTTCGCTTCAGCCTGCAGGTCATCAATAGAAACAGAAGCTTTATTACGTTCTTTATTCTGCCGTTCTTGAAAAATCTTTTCAGACTCTATTTTCAAATCTTTGTCTTTGCTAAACTCTTTCACAAGTGCAGCATATTGTTCATCAGTAATTTTAGTATTCGGATTTGCTTCGATAGTATATCCTTTCTTTTGTAAAAAGTCCACCACCGTAGCAATACCTACATTCAAATTTCTTGTTACTTTGTTCAGTCTTATCGTCATAAATTCTTTTAGTTTTTAATAGAGTTCAGGAAAAAGTTTTTCAGTCACGGATAATCAATATGATTGACTATATTTATTCCTCGAACTCTGCCCTCAAAATTCTTAACACATCGTCTACTGTGTTCTCCTCCAAATCTGCCTTTTCAATCAGCATCTCACGTGGAGCGTTCAGTACACCTTTTGCCGTATCTATGCCAATACCCTTGATGGCATTGATAACCCATTCATCAATTTCGTCTTTAAACTCATCCAGATAGATATCTTCATCTGTTGCGTTTTCATCCAGTTCACGATATACATCAATGGTATATTCGGTCAACATACTTGCCAGCTTGATATTCATACCACCTTTACCGATAGCAAGAGATACTTCTTCCGGCTTCAGATATACTTCAGCTTTCTTCTCTTCTTCATGCATGATAATAGAAGAAACCTTAGCAGGACTCAACGCACGCTGTACGAACAGTTGTATATTCGAAGTATAATTGATAACATCAATATTTTCATTGCGTAACTCACGAACAATACCGTGAATACGAGAACCTTTTACTCCGACACATGCTCCAACCGGATCAATACGTTCATCGTAAGATTCTACAGCAATCTTTGCACGTTCACCAGGTATACGGGCAATTTTCTTGATAGTAATCAATCCGTCATTGATTTCCGGAACTTCCTGTTCAAACAGACGTTGCAAGAACATAGGCGAAGTACGGCTCAAAATAATCTTCGGATTATTATTCTTATTGTCTACCCGTGCAACTACTGCACGTACAGTTTCTCCCTTACGATAGAAATCGCTCGGAATCTGCTCAGTTTTCGGAAGCAGCAATTCATTACCTTCATCATCGAGTAACAAAATTTCCTTTTTCCAGATCTGATAAACTTCTGCAGCAATGATAGTACCGACCTTGTCAATATACTTATTGTACAAGCTGTCTTTTTCCAGTTCCAAAATCTTAGAAGCCAATGTCTGGCGAAGGTTCAAAATCGCACGGCGACCAAACTTTTCGAATATCACCTCATCTGTAACCTCCTCTCCCACTTCGTAAGATGCATCAATTTTACGCGCTTCAGTAAGCGAAATCTGCAAGTTCGGGTTCGTCAATTCATCATCAGCCACCACTTCACGATTACGCCATATTTCAAAGTCGCCTTTGTCGGGATTTACAATTACATCGTAATTTTCATCGGTTCCGAACATCTTTGCAATCACACTACGAAATGACTCTTCCAGTACGCTCACCATAGTGGTGCGATCGATATTCTTCAAATCTTTAAATTCCGAAAACGTGTCAATTAAACTGACAGTTGCTTCTTTCTTCGCCATAATTTTATTTAAAGCTTATTAAGTATTTGGTGTATTTTATTTCGTCATAAACAAAGGTTACATTCTGTTCTACCAGCTTCGGACGTTTTGCACCTTCCGGCTTTACTTTCACTTGTACCGTGATCGTAAAGTTCTCTTCATTGGCGTCCGTCAATACGCCGGTCCATTTTTTTCCATCCTTACCCAGCACTTCTACTTCTTTTCCGATATGGATTATATATTGCTGAAGCACCTTAAAAGGTTGTCCGATACCAGCCGACCCGACCTCAAGTTCATAATCTTCTTCCTCTCGGTTCAGCTTCGATTCGATATAACGGCTCAAGTCCACACAATCATCGATCCACACACCTTCCGCATGGTCGATTTCAACTACAATTTTGTCATCCGGAGTTACAGTGACATCCACCAGAAAATAATCTTTACCCTCCAGCCATTCTTCAACTATCCGGGTTACAACGTTTTTATCTATCATGTATTAACTATATAAGAACAAAAAAAGGAGCTTAACCGCCCCTCCACCTTTTCATCCATCTCGGTTGCAAAGATACAAATAATATAATGTACTGCAAAATATTAGAATAAATATTTCATTTTTAGCAAGATTTATCTTTTTAAGATATCTTTGTACACAAAATCAAACATAAATCTGCATTATGAACAATAAAAGCATCAACAGCAATAAACAGTTTATGATAGGAAACGGCATATTAGCCTTCGGAGTATTTTTCATTGTATGCCTGTTTCTTTATTTGAGTTTTCGTACTCCTCAAACAGCAGATCAAAGCAAAACATCTGCTGATTTATATACCATACAAGTAGAAAACAGTTTTGCCGGAGATAGCATTTCGGTTTATATAAACGACAGCCTTCTGCTCAACTGTACAATGGGATCGACAGCACTTACACTTCAGGTAAATCGCTTTGCCGAAGAAAATGCACTGATGATTGTCGATAACAAAAGCGACGAAATAACCCCGTTCAGCCTAAACCCGAAAGGGAGCATAGTCAACGTTGCGAAAAAGGACGGAAAAATATCAATACAAGAATCGGAAAGAGAATAAAAGACATCTACGTCATTCAAACTCCAAGACAAAAGTAGTATTCCAACCGTTCGTCCCTGGTCGCAGCAGGCTGACACTACCTCCCGACAACTTCATAATCTGTCGTGAAAGAGAAAGACCTATACCGCTTCCTTCACTACGGGTTGTAAAGAAAGGCACAAAAATCTGCTCTGCTTCTACCTCCGGTATAGCAGGACCATCGTTACTGACATACACAAAGACATGCTCGTCAGCCGAGCTGTATGCACGCACGTGTATTCTTCCCTTCTCACCGCCAATCGCTTGTACCGCATTTTTAATCAGGTTGATGAGCACCTGACGTATCAGATTAGGATCAGCATAAAGCATCAGTTCGGCAGGTTCCACTTGCAAGGAAAGAATAATATTACCAGGAACAAGAGTTAACCCTTCAATTTGCCTGAGCAGATCCAACAAATAAAATGGTTCGGGTGAGGGTTTCTGTAAAGATGAGAACTTCCGGTAACTGTCAACAAATGAAATCAGCCCGACTGAAGTTTCATGAATAGCCCGAATACCATCGTACAAAGGTGTTCCTACCACATCCTTACGTTTCAAAAATGTTTCACTCAGCGAGGAAATCGGAGCAATGGAATTCATGATTTCATGTGTCAACACCCGAACCAGCTTAATCCACGAATCAAGCTCTTTTTCATCCAGCTCATTACGGATATCATTCAAAGCAAGAATACGCACTTTCCGTTCTCCCAGTTGCATAACAGAAGCCCGCACCAATAGCTGTACCTCGCCTTTCGAAGTAGACAGCTGTATATTACACCGCTCTCCAGCTCCCAATGAACGAAACACATGAGAAACTTCCGCTCCGTATCGTTCCAGCTGCTGCAAGGTACTCAAAACAGGAAGTCCCAAGAGGCGTGCTGCTGCCGGATTTGTCTGCACAACTTTCATACTTTCGTCCAACACAATAATTCCCGACGTAACACTGGAAAGGATCTGTTCATAAAACCGTTCTCGCTGCTCCATCAGTTGTTTCTGTTCGCTCATCAGTCCTCCGAAACGGTTAAGCGTATCTTGTAACACGCGTTCTCCTCCCGAAAAGCCATAAACCGGTAAACGAAACGAATAGTCACGATTTCGGATAGCCTCCAGCATCAGCCAACTCTTTTCACGCAGTTGCTGCTGCATTTTCCGGAAAATAAAAATGGAAGCGGCACATAGAAGAAGTCCTGCAACCAGCAATCCACCCTTCCCGTAGACAATCCCCAAAGTTACCAGTACAACTCCGCCAACAAGCAACAGTGTACGAACGGTAATCGAATAAATCCACCTATAACCCATAACGTTTCATTTTATTATAGAGTGTCTGACGGGTAATTCCCAACATAGCAGCTGCCTGCGAAAGATTCCCTTCACACTGATCGATAGCACGCTTCACCATGCTACGTTCCATTTCGTCAAGCGTATGGAAAGGCACTTCCGTTTCAGCATTTCCGACAACAGGTTCAGGACCGGAGGCTGTAGAAGTGAGTTGCAACATATCCCCTCGCAACTCATCGCTATCGGACAAGATAACGGCTTTCTCTACCGTATGTTGTAATTCACGAATGTTACCATACCAGGGATGTTCCAGCAAACGGCGCGCAGCTTCAGGGCTGAAAGCTTGCACTTGTCTGCCATATTGCCTAGCATACTGTTCAAGAAAACGTTTCGCTAATGGAAGAATATCTTCCTTACGTTCACGCAAAGCAGGTATATGCAAATGAATGGTATTAATACGATAGAGCAGATCTTCACGGAACTCACCGTTTCTTACCATATCTTCCAAATTACGGTTGGTAGCACATATCAAACGAATATTAGTAGGCTGCTGCGTATTGCTTCCAACCTTTACGAAACACCGCTTCTGAATAGCCGTAAGTAGTTTCGCCTGCAGATGATAGGGCAGGTTAGCTATTTCATCCAAAAAAAGCGTTCCACCGTCAGCAGCTTCAAAGCGTCCTATGCGATCGGTATGTGCATCGGTAAACGAACCTTTCACATGACCAAACAATTCACTCTCAAATAAAGATTCCGTAATGGCGCCCATATCAACAGCTATCATCGGTCCTTCCTTACGATTGGAAAGACGATGTATCTCACGGGCCAGCATATCTTTTCCTGTTCCGTTTTCTCCTGTTATCAGAATATTGGCATCAGTCGTACTAACCTTCTCTACTAACATGCGCAACGGACGGATAGCCTGTGAATTTCCCCAATACATTCCGTCATCGGAAGCGACTGGTGGGACAGCTGTCTTTTTCTTACCCTTACGGGCTTCAACTATCCGGGAGTATGCTTCCTGAAGTGTCTGTACCAGCTGTGCATTTTCCCAAGGCTTTACTACAAAATCAGCAGCCCCCTCCTTTATTCCCGTAACTGCCAGGTTTATATCAGCATAAGCCGTAAAGAGTACCACTTCTGTCTGCGGACGAAGACGTTTTATCTCACGAAGCCAGTAAAGTCCTTCGTTTCCACTATTAATACCCGAAGAAAAATTCATATCAAGCAATACGATATCGACTGCCTCCCGATTCAGCAATGTAGGTATTGTAACCGGAGAATCTATTGTTATCACACGCTCAAAATATTCTCCCAGCAGATATTGTAACGAAGTCAGTATATTACGGTTGTCATCAACCACCAACAGGATTCCTTGTTTAGCCATATTCTTTTTATTTGCAGTATTGCAAAGATACGTAAAGATAACATAAAGAAACAGGTAACAGGTGACAAAAAATTAGACACTCACTGTCTAATTTTTTGACACATTGCTTAATACATACATTATTATACACACTGATTTTCAGCAGCTTACTACTTTGGCACGATATTTGATTTTAATCAGACAGATAAAAACGAAAATACATGAAAAGAAATAATAAGACCAAACAGTCATTGCTTCTGCTCGTAAGTCTGTGCAGCCTCAACATAACAGCTCAGGAGGTCTGGAATATCGACCAGTGTATGGCTTATGCAGTGGAACATAACCACATCGTAAAGCAGCGCCATCTGGAAGCAGACAATTACCGTATGGACCGTATGAAGGCTATCGGACAATTTCTGCCAGGAGTATCAGGCAATGTCAGCGCACAATATAATTTCGGACGTTCAGTCGACCCGGAAACTAATACATATATATCAAAATCAACCTTCAATAATGGTTATAGCATGGAAGCCTCCATTCCTATCTTCCGGGGAGGAAGCCTGATCAGCCAAGTACGAAAAAGCAAAGCAAATTTACTGCTTGGCAAAGCAGCTCTGCAAGAAGCACGGGATAATACAGCTCTGGAAACATTTCAGGCCTACATTGATGCATTGTATTATTATGGTACTACCCGACTGGCAAAACAAAAACTTGCGGAAAGTGATTCATTATTATACAAAACTCGCCGACAGGAAACTCTAGGGTTAAAAGGAATGGCCGACGTTGCGCAAATGGAGGCACAGCAAGCAAGTGATGCTTACAACTTAACACATCAGCAAAACTTATATGAAACAGCTATGCTGACCTTAAAACAAAAAATGAATTTCCCCATTGAAGAGGCTTTGCTGCTCGACACCTGTCTGCTGGAGCAATCTACACTAGAGCAAGAACAACTGACCATAGAACATGCCGACAATGTATTCCGTCTTGCGTTAAACTGCAATCCGGTTTTGAAACAGGTCGAAATGCAGAAACAGTCGGCAAATATGGACCGTAAAATTTCATGGAGTTCATTTGTTCCATCCATCAGTCTTTATGGAGGAATTTCAAGTTCTTATTATAAAGAATTACATCAAACAGGATACCCTCCGTTCCATACACAGTTTGAGAATAACTTCGGCTCATATTTTGGAATCAGCATGAGTATACCTATCTTCAACCGTCTGTCGGGCATCGCCAACATGCGACAGGCACGAAACAACTACCGGATAGCAGCCGAACAGTATGAGGCGCAGAAAGAAGAGCTTCAGAAACTGGTACAGCAAGCCGTACAAGACCGCGAAGGCTACCTGAAAGAAAGTATCCAGATGGAGAAGAAAGTAGCTTCCGACTCACTTGCCTACCACGTGACGCGACGCAAGTACGAAGAAGGGCTTATGACCTCACTCGATGTACAGAACAATGCTGCCACATTGTTGGAAAGCCAGACCGGACTGTTGCAGAGCAAACTTACCTACCTGATGAAATGCAGACTGGTAGATTATTATAAGGGACAAGATATTATCAGAAACAACGAATAAAAATATTACACACCATGGATATACAACTGGAAAAGAAAAAAGGCATTCAGAAGAAACACATTCCTTACATAGCCGGAGGAGCTGTTGTGATTTTATTATTAATCTGGATTATTTTCGGAAATCATGCATCAACACTGAGAGTAGACGCCGCTTCACTGAATATAGCCGATGTAACCTTCGGTAAGTTCAATGACTATATCCGTCTGAACGGACAAGTTCAGCCAATCTCCGTCGTCCAATTAAGT
>ENA-UEQM01000584-UEQM01000584.1-human-gut-metagenome-genome-assembly--contig:-NODE-584-length-21656-cov-47.950878_pt1 | contig 21656 bp, 9 predicted proteins | sample MGYA00242948_ERZ507948 | MGnify/ENA primary metagenome ERZ507948 (study PRJEB26167, sample SAMN06115440) | human gut metagenome | host: Homo sapiens | place: China:Hubei | collected 2015-07-28 | study... | reverse complement strand
AGCATCCCATTGTTGGATGTTGAGCCTTCGTTTCCGAATACATACGTTTTACTTTCCATATTATCCTGAAATCTTTTTTTTGTTAAACACTAAATTATGATTCTCACTTTGTAACGTTACGAGCACAAAGATACGAATAATATGGATATAGATTGATAAACTCGTAAAAGATTGTATAAGTGTGTGAAGAACAAAGATTTATGGTTACGGAAAAGGGCGTAAATATACAGGAGGGGCGATTGGGTCTCTCCTATATATATAATGTGTAGCTACTACTAAAGGTTCAAGCCGTACTTTCGTGATAGCTTGCGGAAGAAAGCCTTCTTGTTAGCAAAGTATCGGATAAGCGACTTATTCCACTTCTTTTCATGCCCGAACTGGTCGTGGATGCCTTCGGGTATCTTGCCATCGTGAACATACTTCTCGAAGGAAGAGATAGACTTGCCCATTTCGTGAGCACACCAGCCCTTGTTAGCTTGTGTATCATTCATCATGGCAGTAAGGAGTGCCACCAATTCCATATCATTCTCTGAAAGACCGCAAGGGATAGGTTTGCCTTCCGCTTGGGCAACTGCTGATTCATGCGCCTTATCTGCAAGAGCACGAAGTCCAGCTTCGATGATGCTGTAATTTACTAATTGCGACATAAGCATATAGAATTAAAATGAGTGTAATCAGGAACATATCACAATAGTACATCTGATTCGTGATAACGATGGAATCATACATGACGTGAATCACATTGACTCCTGCAATATAGAGAATCGGAATGCGCCACTCTACACACAATCGGTGCAACACCTGACCCTTCCAAAGAGAAATCGGGTAAAGAATGTAAGTGATGAAGTAGAAGAACCAGATAGGTTCCTCATTCTCTTCGTACCATAGTGTTATCTCCATCTTGTTGTCATAGAACTGAGATATACCATACCATCTGAAAAGCATGACCAATATAGGCGCATACTTGAAATAAAACAAGTCAGTCTTAATCTTGCTTCGTTCAGGGAGTAACTTAGTTATCTCTCCAATTAACTTCTTGACTCGTAGGTCTTCGTCTTCATCTTTTTTCATAAGCCTTCATTTTTTAAGTTTACAATGATTGGATAATCTTTTGCTGATGTAATCATCTGAGATTCAGATGTTCTTAGATGCTGCAAATATAAAAAGAAATAATGGGAACATAACAATTTAGGATATTTTTTATAGTTAAACTTTATAAATACTTACAGATTGACAGATTTACACAAGAAATAGAGGCAAAAAGTTTCAGATTGAAAGCAATTATCCCCCGAAAGCCTAGCACTTTCAGGGGATAGTCATATATGTATTACTTCTCAGCCTTCGCCTTCTGGTTATCTTACCTTTGATTGCAGTTCACTGAACTTCTCTCTTTCGGCACGTATCTGTTTCAGGATTGTCTGCTTGGCATCATATCCGTCAGCAGAAACCAGTTTTTCCTTCAACTCCTTCATCTTCTTGCCATACGTGGTATATTCAGATTCCAAATCCTTGTATGCCTTGAAGTTTGGATGCTTACTCATAAAGATGTACTTCATTGCATCTGTCTGATTGTTGTACTCATCATTCAGGGCAGCGTATCGCTTGTTGAGCACCTTATTGTAGGTACTGATAGCATTATCTTCCGCCACATCAATAGACATCTTTACTGCATCGTAAGCTTCTTCGCTAGGTTCCTTACCCTTCTTCTCTTGATTCAGACCTTCCTTAGCTATTTGCTCGTCAGCAGCAGCATTGGCATCCTTGGCACGTTTCTTTTCAATCATATCCTTTAACTTAGGGTCAGAAGTAGTATCAAAGAACTCATCAGCCTTCTTCTTGTCATACTCGTCCCACTTATCCATCTTATCCTTGATTTTCTTTTCAAAGGACTTCTGATACTTGTCAACATAACCATTGAAGGTCTCGGCATCCATACCAATCTGAGAAAGGAGATTGTCACGATTGATTTGTCTCTCGGCATATCTCTTCTCCAGTTCTGCTAATGGGATTTTCTTGATGTCTCCACTCTTCAATCCCAGTTCATCCATATACAACTCACGGATGCTTTCCTCAGGAGCACTGATAGCCTTCAAGATACCTATCTGCCATTCCTTAGCCGTATTACCATTATCATAGTCTGCCTCAGAGAGTGCCTGATATAATGCGCCAACGGTCTCAGGATTGAATCCTATGAGCGATTGAACTCCAAGCATACCCAACTTGTTTGCTACAGAATACCACTTCTGGTTTCCTACCATCGAATAGATGTTAGACAAGTCAGATGTGGCAGGATTGATGTATAGGTTCTGATACCTGAACACCTCTGGGTCAAACGTTGGTTTGCCATCCTCCACCTTCAATCCTGCATTGAGAATGTTCGATGCAAACGGAATTACATAGTTGTCGGACAAAGATGTAGCAAATCCTTTGAGCACAGCTTCCTCTATCATATCCTTCTTCTTATCATCATCATCACCAGTGAGCAAGTAAGGAAGTACCTTATATAAAGCCCAAGAGACGGGAACGAGAGTAGCGAAGTTAATCAATCGCCCGATACTCTGTCTGAAAGTTCTGTTATATGTAGCCTTGGCTATAGCCCTTGCAGTATTCTCGTCAAGTCCATCCTCTTCCATGATTTGTCGGGTCATAGACTCTATGAGTGTAGTCTTATGCTTTCCACCCCATAAGTCATAGGTTCTCGCCAGTCCTCGGCAAGCCTCAATCTGCATACGACCATAAGCGTAGTTGGCATTCTTGAAGAGAGAGAGAGCGGCAGACACATAGGTTCTATCCACCTGCATAGGCGATAAGTACATACCACCAGAAGACTGCTGTGTCTTGTTGTATGCAGCCACAGCCTTATAATAAGCCTTCTCCTCAGCCTTCTCCATTGGATAGCCTAGTTTGGTCAGGCGGTTCACCTCTGTTTCATAAACTGAGCGAGCACCTACAGCACAAGTTATTCCATCCACAAGGATATTTGGAGCCATACCTATCTTGGATATAGTCTTAGTCCAATCATGCCACTTCTCCAGTTCGTCAAGATACTGCCTCAGTTTTACATCACCATAGGTCATATTCTCAACACGCTTTCTGAAATCAGGAATATTCTCCATCGCCCACTTCCATGAGCCGTAAGGGTTAACTCCATTCTTCACGAATCGGGTAAAGTCACACTCAGGAAGGAATACCGTTGCTGACTGGCTCTGCTTGATGGCAGTCCACAAGCGACCCGAAATCTTTGCAACAGCGATACCACCCATGGCAGCAGCAATCCTGCTATCCATCATACCAGCATTCACCTTTGGCTTGTATGTGCCAGCAGCAATCTGTGCGGTCTGCTTGAACTCATCCCACAAGGTCTTACCACTACCATAAGCCACGGAACTCATATTCTGTACTTGGTTTCTGAAATGAGTGTAAGACAGCAGCGTATTGATGTCTTGTCTGAATGGCAGCATAGCCGACCACTCCTCCATTTCCTGCAAATGGTTGAAGGCAACCTCAAAGGCATCAGCATTCTCAATATCAAGAGGAATCACATTCACCCTACGAGTAACAATAGCACCAGTAGATGTACCAGCCAACTGACTCATTGCATCAGAATCTTGATTCACATCTTCCTTAACGTTTCTTGCTCGGTTATTGATGGCAAGAGGGAAATAGTTCTCCACATCCTTCATAGGAGCACCGAAGTACTTAGTATGAGTAGCTTGGTATCTTCTCTGACATTCAGGAAGGTATTCATCCTGCAACCACTCACCCATAGCCTTCACTCTTGGGTCAAGGTTTTCCTCGATTGCAGCCACATCTTCCTCTGTGATACCCATAGCACGGAGTTTCATTTCTCCATCAGTCTCCTTGTTGACCAGATAGATATAGAGCATCTGACCTTGTTTCAGATGGATGGTTCGCTTACCAGTCTCCTTATTGGAGTAGTCGGTAACCTCAACGTCCATTTCCTTCATGTTTTTACCATCAATACCTACAAGATTCATAAACTTATTCTTGCCGAATAGTTCCTTGGTCTTCTCATCAAGGGCATTGCGGTTCATTTCATTATATAGCTGTTCCTCATCAAGCGCATCTTGGTTCAGTTTATGGAAGTAGTTATATAAGCGACCCTCGCCATTTGCTGAATGCTTACCGAAAAACTTCAAGAACTGCTCAAAGGTATAGGTGGAAGAGAATACTGCACGCTGCAAATCATTGTTCACAAACTTCTTCTTGGCAGTTGTGGTATCATAATAGGTAGAATCCACACCTTCCAAATCCAAGTTGGCACGATGCAGGATTTCATTCTTGTGCTCGGCAATCTCTTCTCGGAACTCCTTTGCCCTACCCTTACTCTCCTTCACCATTCTCTGAATGTTATCCAGGAGGTTCTCGTACATGGTGATGCGGTCAAACTTATTCTCAAAGAGTTTCTTTTCCAAGGACTTCAACAAATCCTTGTCTTCCTTGGTAGCATCCTTCTTATTCTTCAACTCGCCAATCTGTCTCTTCAACTCGGAAATATCGGCATCATTGCCACCAATCTGCTGCTTATACATGATGGCAGCCTGAATGCCAGCCAGTCTGTAGTCATTCATTTCCACATTGTCTTCATTCTTGGCAGAATCTTCCTCAATGTTTGCTATATAGGTATTCAGAGAACTATCATCCATATTGATAGCTTTCTTATACTCGCTCATGAAAGCCTGCCCCTTGGCATCAAGAGAACCTATCTTGATTACACCGCTCTGGTCTGCCCTTGCACCCTTGGTATTGATAAGGTTGTCGTAAGCAGTAGAGAGACGGTTGAGATAGTTTTCAGCAAGGATTCCCATAGCCTTGTCGAGATACTTCTTTACGTCATTTGCTCCAGTGGCATTCTTTGCAGCAGAGAGAAGGTTGCCTACCTTACCCCTGCTCAATCCATCACCCCATCCGATGTTGAGCATCTTTCTTACAAGGTCAGATACCGCCTTAACCGCTCTCTGGTCATAGTTCTTCTGATTCAGAACCGCTCTTCTGATATTGCGAAGCTGCTTGTTCATATCCTCCAAGTCAACGGACAAATCAAAGTCCTTTGGCTTTGGAGCAGACTTCCAGAGTTCCTTCTTCTTGTTGTACTCCTCCAAGTCTTCTGCATAACCGATTTCAGTTGAATAGTTTTCACGATGAGGACGAACTGGTGGATAGGCATCAGGAGAAAGACCATTGTCAGCCTTCCACTTGTCGAGTGCATCTTGGAATCCAGTCTGCTTAGGAGCAGTCTTCCACAAGTTCTGATTGCGAGTCCACTCTACCATTCTGTTGGCGTAATCAAAGATATTCTCGCCTTCCTTCATGATAGGTTTCTCCATAGGAACAGCACCCTTTTCTAAATGGTTCTTCTCCATCCACTCTTCCATCTGCTTGTCGTAAGGAGTAGAGCCACGCAAGGAGAACTTGGTATTGCCATCCTCAGGAGTGGTTGGGCGCAAGGTATTCTGCACAAGAGGAGCAATAACGTGCTCGGTCAACTGGGTAGGGATTCCGTTGCCGATGATGGTATGGCTCAGGTTCTCGGAGAATGGCATCTTGTAATCATCGCTCACTCCTGATACTCTAGCGAGCACTCTGCCCATGGCACGATATACCTTGCCGTCAGGCATCACAATCACATCACCACTCTTTGTTCTGAGTGTTGGCAGGAGTTCATCAGCGAAGGCATGAGGAATCTTTCCGTCAGCGTAGGCACTACCCATCACGTATAATGGCTTGTCAATGTTTCTCCAGTCAATGCCATCAGCCTTCAAGCGAACGTCCATCCAAGGAGCCACACCATTCTTCTTCTCGGTCAGGGTCGGGATAATATCAGCCACAGCTTCATACCATCCACTCTTGCGTGCCATCTTCTTTGGCTTGGCAGGAAGTTTGCCATCACGAATCGCTCGGACAATCAATCTTTCTCGGTTGGTGTAGCCGCCATAGTCAGCAGCATTATAGACATCTGCATCCCAAGTATATCCGTTGGCATCAAGCGCATCCGTGATAGTCTTCATGGCATCCGAATCCTTATACCCCTTCACATTCTCAATCGTCACCACCTTTGGCTTAACCGCATTGATAAACTCGGCAGTACTTGCAGCAGTCTCCTTGTCAAGTTCCACCTCAGCATGGTTACTCTTCGCCTGAGAGTAGTTCTTGCAGACTGGGCTGGCATGGAAGTACTCTACCTCGCCATCAATCTGCTTCACCAACTCTCTTGGGTCAACGTCTCTCACGTCAGCCGTCACGATGTGCTGCCCGAAGTTGTTGCGATATACACCGCTTATCTTCTCATCATACTCCACAGCTACAACTGGGTCGATGATACCCTTCAAGCCTTCCTCAACAAGACCACCGCCACTAAAGTAGGTTCCAGCCTTAATGAGAGTGCCATCCTTCAGGGATAATTTAGGTTCCTCGCCAGCAATCTCTGCCTTGCGGTTCTCGCCCATAGCCTGAGCAACATGAATCATCTTCTTGTTAGCCATCTTCCAGCCGCTCGGCATATCCTCAATAGCAGTCTTGATAGCATCATCCACCTCATCAGGAGTGTTCAGACTCTTCAAATCCTCAGCCATATCAGCCGCCCCACTCTTCTTTCCGTCAACCATATCACGTAGAGAGAAGGACACATCGCCCACGCCCAAGAAAATCTGGTCTTTACGAGCCACGTCCTCAGTAGATTCAGCGAGAGTTTTTCTTCTCTCCTCAGGAGTCATGTTCATTCGGGCAGATACGTTGCGAGCTTCCACCTCACCAGCGAGTGACTTGTAACTATTGTAATCATCATTCTTCTGATAAGCATTATAAAGACCTCTGTTCTTCTCAATCAGAGCCTTTGCCTCATCTTCCTTACCTTCTGCTCGTAGCTGCTTAATCTGTTTGGTGACCTCATCGAACCTCTTCTTGACTTCACCTCTAACCAATCTAGGACTACCGCCCTTGGCAAAGCCTTCAATATCCTGAATAGCGTGCTGAATCTCGTGATTTAATATGCTATTCATATATTTCAACTCATCAGCATGTATGGTTATGGTGTTGGTCTTTGAATTATATTCACCATTTGAAGGCATATCGTTCATAATGGCATCAGTATCAATACGCACATCTTTCAACTGAGGATAAGCCTTAAATAATTCAGGTGCATCAATCACCTTAGAAAGTTTGCCGCCATTCCATAGCATATCATCCTCGTAACGCTTAACGATGTGCCCACCGCCTACGTCCATCGTGTCCTTTATCTTGGCATCAGGCATTTCGTATCTCCATTTGCCATCAGCACCACGCTCCCAGCCAGTAGCCATCTTGATTGCCTTGGCATCCTTCTTCTCCTCTTCCATCTTACGAGCCACAGAGAGGTTATCCATACGAGCTGTTCGCTCCTCTGCCTTGTCAGCAGCAGCCGCACCACGCTCGCCAGCGAGAGAGAATCGGATATTGTCGCTACTATTGATAGCTTCATTGAAGGCACGACTGCGGTCACCTTCCTTATTCGGGTCATAGTTGTACATCGGTAAGCCAGCATTCTCTATGCCCTTGCGTACATCTTCGCCCAAATTATCAGGAACCACGGCAGCAGCAAACTCGTTTAGACGGAGAGGTCTGTTGTACTTAGTCTCAAAGTACGCACTCTTCAACTCTGTCTGTACTGCATTCTTCAAGGCATCCAGTTTCTTCATGAAGGTAGGAGTAAGGGTAATGCCATATTCTTTCTTGGCATACTTCTTAGGGTCAGCCTGCAATACAATATCGTGAAGTCTCTGCTCGCCATAGAACACATCATTATACAAGAACTTGGCAAGGTCATAATAAACCTCATTCCATTTCTCGTAGAACTCTTCCTTATCCTTATTAGAAGACAACTTATCCTTGTTGGCACGCATTTCGTCTGTAGAATCAACACGACTAGCCAACTTTGCGATAAAGCTACCAAACGAGGTATATTCGCTTCCATTGGTCTGCCCATCTGCTTCTTCCCTCATAACCTTTGAAACATTTTCAAGAGTTTCAGGCACATACTTTCGGGAACCATCCCTAGTATAGCCACGGAAGATACGGTTCTTCGTTCCGAACTCATCCAGTTTGTTCTCCTGCCATCTGATGTAATCATCATAAAGACCATTCTTGTTGACGTAATTGCTTGCCTTCACCTTAGACAGATAGAAGTCATACTTCTTTGTGTCGTTGTGCTCCTTCACCATCTGTTCAACAACCTTCTTTACATCGGATTTCTTTGGTGTACCATTTTTGTTAAGAAGACTTGGCGCATAGTCACGCTCAAAGATTTCCTTAGTCTGTTTTCTTACTTGTGGATTGATAGGGCTAGCCTTAACGCCAGTCTCCTTATACATCTTTCTTCTTACCTCCAAAGAAACCTTTTCCCATGTAGGGTGAATGATGGCATGCTTAGCCAGACTTGTAACCTTTTCGTTCAGTTCAGGGTCATTCTGCATATTGCTCAGAATATCCTCGGCAGTAGGATGGTCTCTGATAATCTCTTTCCAGCGATAATCAATTCTAGAATCATACTCCTTAATATCAATGCCCTTTTCCTTCAAGTACATCAACTCCCAAGCAGGAGCATTATTATTGCTCAGGGCATCTTCTGTCTGCCTCTTAATCTCTGCCTTGTCAGCAGCAGGGTATTCAAGACTATCAACCCAGTCATTAAACTTCTGTCTGCCCTTTTCGCTCATTTCTCGCTCTACGGAAGGATAACGCTGAGTGTAGGCATCAGTTATCCAAGTGCCACCAGTATTGCCAGTACGCTTATCCAAAAGGGCAGAAGGAGCGATGAAGGAAATCTCTCCAAAGTTGTCGTGACCGCTCTTGCTTGTATCAATCACAGCAAGGCTAGGATTGGCAAAACCGCCCAGTTTCAAAGCCTTTCTCAATTTCTCCTCAGTAATGTTATGCACTCCTGCAAGCGTTTTTTCATCCTTCAAAGAGAAACGAATGTCAGTGTCAGCTTCGTTGAATCTCTTGGATAAAGGAATAACGTTGCCTTCATCATCATAGGTAACAGCATCCAGCAATTTCTTGTTGTTCTTTGTATTTTTATAGGCGAAGTCGGTGTCGTTGATATAGTCCTCTTCACGACCATATCCCCACTCTGCAATATCATTTCCATCCCACCATATCTCATCTACAGGTACTTTCTGTTCGATAATGTTATAGTTATCTCCCCATCCATGCACCTTGGCATTGTCCACGGCATAGCTGCGGCTAGGAGTAACCCAGTCACCATTTCTAAAGCTGTCCTCTTTCACATCAGCAGGAACACTGCGATACATTGTTATCGTCTTGCTCTTCTTCTGGATAGCATTTCTCACATTCTCAATAGCCTCTTTGCGCATAGGGTCAGCAGAGCGGTAGTTTCTTGAATCAAGAGCGATAAAGTCTAGGTTCATTGCATCAATACCACGATTGATGTAGTCTCCTAGGGATTGGTCTCCATCATAATCACCATTATCCCAAGCTTCCTTGCGCTCCTCCTTGGTCAAGAAATAACCATTTCCCCAAGGTGCCGACCCATTGAATGCAGAAGTACCTTGGTAATCAGAAGCTGAGGTATAACCAGCTTTCTCAGCTGCCTCATTTACCATCTTCTGCGCCTTCTCCATATCACCATCTTCCACGGCTTTTAGATATTCTTCATCCTTCAAAGAAAACTTTTCGCCATTTTCCTTGGTAGTTTCAGAAGAATTGTCTATCTTTGCAGCAGAGCTGAGCGGAGGAGTGGAAAGGCTTTCCACCTTATCATCTTTAGGAGTTAACATAATGAGTTCGCCGCCATTCCGTTCAGCTTGTCTTTTTATTCTCCCAAGGTTTCTTTCATCAAGTGTGTACCATCCTACAACTTCAACGTTATCCTTGTTGTCATTTACTTCCAATACTGTAATAGGGCTTTTATCATCCAGCTTGATTGCAACCCAATGGTTAGGTTTCTTCGTCGGCTGAGTATGCCCAACCAAATCTGTATTATATAAAGCGTCATTCAATACTTTTTTACTTTCTGTAGGAGTAAACTTGTGAGCATTCCAATTCTTCTCAAAGATATTCTTCTTGATAATAACTGGCTTTCCGTTTGCACCTATTGCTTTATCTACATTCTTTGGAAGAGTAGGAAGCTCAACACTACGAAAAGCACTGGTAAAGTCTTCATCCGTCAATTCATCAACGGACTTAATCTTATCCAACTTCAACGTGCCATCCTGATTCAGAGGATTCCCCTGATTATCTTTCAACGAGAACTTGGTATGACTGGTAATCTGGGCATTATTCTCATCAAAGATAACATAGTTCATCTTACCTTCCTTATTGCCGCCAGTATTACGCTGAGCGATAACCTTCACACCGACAAAGCCAGCCTTGGAGAGAGCCATTGATGTTTTCTTGGAAGCATATTTGCTATCTATAGCATAATATGCGTCTTTGCCAGTCAATGGGTTATTCTCTTTCTTGCGATTCTCCAACATTCCATCAGCCCACTCCTCATAATAAGCCCTATCAGACTCAGGTACAGCAGAGAGTAAAGCCTTTTTCCACATATCAATCTGCTTGGCATTCAAAGGCTCATCCCATCCAAGATAGTTGTCACCAGTATCATCAGGAATATCAACAGAGTAGAGGTTGCGCTTTGGCTTTTCGGTAGAATCCAACTTTGCCTTAGCCTCATCACGCTCCTTGATAGACAAATCAAGCATTTCCTGTCTGTCCTTCATGGCAGATGTAGTACTCTCGATAGTTTTGTTCGCCCTATCAATTATCTTCTGCATTTGCTCAATAGTCTTGATGCCATCCTTGTACTTCTCAGAATCCTTATCGGTATTCTCAATATACTTAGATATATCATCAATCATTTTCTGCTTTTGAGCAATATTCTCCTTCTGATATTCAATATCCTTCTTGAAACCATCAAGAATGTTATTGTGGAAATCAATGTCAGCCAAAGCAATTTCGTAGGCATTCTTGGCTTTAGTGTACTCTGTATTTCTCTTAGCCGTGTTCTGCTTAGCATAAGCCTTGGCAATACCTTCCACCTCGCTTACATAAGTACCCCAACCATAAGCCTGAGCACCTTCACCACTACCCATGAAGGAGTGGTCGAACTTGTCAAACGATGCTTGGGAGCCATGATAAGTCTTGATAGAGAACTTAGGAGCATCAGCTATTTCCTGATTGATGCTATCCACAACATCATCAGTAACAATATCGCCCTCCTGAATCTGCTGAGGTTCACGACCAGCATTCTTCACAAGTTCCGCTTGCTCTGCTCTGGTCAAGATACGGTTCACCTTCATCGCACCAGTAATCACCCAAGGGTCAGTCTCAGGGTTCGGGTTTGTACGATACATATAATATCCATCGGTAGGCAGATGTTTCAAGCCAGCGAGTGAATGCTGATACTTGCCCGAAGGATTGATACCCTCTTGGCGAGCTTCCTCCTGATAATCTACATCAGCGGCATACTCCACCTCAGCGAAGACAAAGTTCTTAGGGAAGAGAGTTTTGTTTCCATCAGCATCCTTGCGGTTGAATTGGATAGCGTAAGGCACTACACCAAGATGCCAGCCTGGTCTATAGGCTAACTTACCGCTACCGCCTTGTGTTCCCTTGCCACCCTGCTTAACCTGAGGTCTGCCAGTCTTGCTTTCTCCAGCAATAGGAGCAGCATCAGCATCGAGCCACACACCCACTGGAGTGGCTGCACCATCAGGGTTCGCTACCATTGGTGGATAGAGTTTTCCATCCTTCAATACGAACACCTTGTAGCCGATGCCCTTCTTCTTAGGTTCAGGCTTTTGACGGAGAGAGAAGGAAACATCTTCGCCAGTCTCGGAGTTCGTCACCTGACCATTGGCAGTATCAACGTATGCCTTTTCAACGATACGCTCCAAAGCATCTACAGACTTGTAGAAGTCTCCATATAACAGACTCTTTATCTTCTGTATAGCATGAAGAATCGTAGCTAACACAGGATGATTGAGACGAAGCACAAATCTTTGAGCCAAGTCATGGTCGTTTATGAACTTTCCTATGTTATCAGCAATAACCTCTTCAACGAAATCATCAATATTGTTATATCCCGAAGCATTATGATAGATTCGATAAACCTTTGCCAAGTCTTCCTCGAACTCCTTCCTTGTTGTAACCGCCATAGCTACCTTAACGAGTTCTTTGTAAGCCTCAGGATTCTTCTGCTTAATAGCATGTGTCATTTCGTGACCAAAGACAAACTGGGTAGCCTTATTTGCGTCCAGAGCAAGATACATTGTTCCGTTCTCTATCCAACCATTTAACCTTGCACCCATATAGAGGAACTGCACCTTCAATCCCATCTTCTTACACAATTCCTTAATAGCCTTGTGTACGTGCTTAGGCATATCAATATCAAGAATATCCTTATCATCAACAGAGTTCTCTGCTACAAGTCGTTTTCTGTCTTCCTTATCGTTAATATCATACGTCTCTCCACTCTTTCCTCCTTCGATTTTAAACGGAACCTTATCTTTGCTGATTTGTTCACCCAAAGGCTTCTCATCCGTTGCATCCTCAGGAACCTCAGGAGCATTTATATTCTCATTTGTCTGCTCATTTATCTTCTCATTCTCCTCATCATTAATCTCATCAGAGTTCTCTTCCCCAGTCTTCTCCTCAGATTCAGGAGCCGTTTCTGTCTGTTGTTCTGATTCAGCCTTATTCTCCTCAGCGAATGCAGCGTTGTCAGCCGCCTTCTTCTGCTCTTCAAGTATGTTCTCTGCCTGAGCGATACGAAGATTCTCAATGTAGTTTTTTGCTTCCGAAGCCTTAAATCCACTAGTAATTATGCTGAGCAAGGCATTGCGAATATCCTGAGTGTCGAGTGAATCAAGGTTAGATGGACGATTCTCCCACAGACTATGCACAAGGTTGTCAATAGTAGTACCCTTGCCATCAGCAGCGAGCAACTGAGTCTTGGCAAAGTCTTCTCTGCTCAATCCAGTTTCCTGCTTAACACCCTTGCTTGTCTCTGTACCCTCATAGTTGAGAGAGTGAGCACCGAGGTTACTAGCCACATATTCCTCAGCAGTAAGCGGAATCGTATCTGTCACATCAATGCCAGTACCATCATACAGACGATGCAGCAGAGTTCCAACCGTCTCCTTATAGATTTGAGCAACTGCCTCAGCATCATCCTTCACCGCACTCTTCAAGCGAGCGAACTTTCTTCTTGCCTTCTCAATGAGTTCCTTTCTACCCTCAGCAGTATCTTCTAACTTGGCAATTTGTCTTTCCTTCAACGCATCACGGATAGAGATAGCAGAGTCATATCGGGCTTGGGCATCAGCAATAGCAGCTTCCTTCTCCTTCTTGCTTGCAACCAACTCGGAAGGCTTAGTGCCAGTCAACTTCATATTCTTTGCTTGCTCCAATACTTTCTTAGCCTTCTTGATTTCTCCATCCAGCCAATCATCTGCATCCTCACCGAGGTTATTATCATACCACTCAGCAGCATGAGAAGCATCAGTCTGGCTAAGGTCAGTCTCGCCACTCACATCAACTGGAATAGGAGTTCCATCCTCAAATGTTAAGCTTTCATTATTTTCATTGCCGTTTGCAGAAATGTTTGTATCTTTGCTTTCAGAAGAGCCAGCAGCATCCTCTTGGGAAGTTGTCACAGAAGCGGAAGGCTGGTTCTGCTCGGTCTGTGCGCCATCGTCATTACGATTTAGCAACTTCCCTTCTTCGTTATCTTCAACCTCTATTCCACCTCTATCAGCCTCTATTGAACCACTATTATCCTCTATCATTGAGGTTTCAGGCATAGCAGAAGATTCAGCAGAAAGTATCATATTGCGATACTTCTTATAATCATCAACAGATACTTCACCCCTTGTCTTTATCTTAACCAAGCCAGTAGGGAAGCTCTGAGTCTTCAACTCTCCATTTGCATCAATGTAAGCAAACTTGGTTCTCATCTTGTTTCCTTGGATATAGAACACATCTTTAGCATCAGGGAACAGATTATTTCCATCCTTATCAGAAACATCTACCATCTGAACCTTACCATCCTTTCTGATTATATCAGAGTAATCTAGGTTATCTTCGATAGGTGCTGACTGGATATTATCTTCCTGAGCAGGATTCTCTGCTTGTGTAGTCTGTGCTTGCATTTGCTGCTCAGCACGATCCTTCTCCATCTGTTCTCGCTGAGCCTTTGCCGCTTGCAATCTCTGCTGGTCAGACTCATCCTTCATCTTCTGCAACTCTTCAAACAAGACTGGAACATTTACATTCTCACCCTTGACAAGTTCTGTTGGAATGTTGCCATCAATAGTAATCATGGCAGTACCATCACCATTATCAGCGAGTACTTCATAAGTATGTTCTGTTCCATCTGCATCAACGGTCTTGAACTGAGTACCTACCTCAACAACACCATCAATGATACCAGTAGTTTCTTTGATAGCCTTCTCCTTGGCATCAGCCATAGCCTGACTTCTCACTTCATCAGCATTCTCCTCACTACCTAGTTCAGCAAACATCATGGCATCAGCATGCTCAACCGTATTAGTAGTTGGGTCATAATACAGAATCATATCATCGCTATTACTAATGTCAATAGAACCATCTTCATGGGTAGCAATATTACCATTGATGATATATACACCATAATCTTCCAAGCCGCCAGTAGCCTTGATGGTAGCATTTCGGATTGTATTACGAGACTTGTCTGTGTACATATCAACCGCCTGTGCTGCTCTTTGAACCTCCAAGTCTATCTGGTCTCTTGCGTTATCAATCACACCTTCATAGCGAGCAGTAGATAACTGGTAGTCATAAATAGCTCTATCAATATTATCATCACGACCAGAGAGTGCTTCAAGTTCCTCATCACTCATGGATGCCAACTGCTGCTCTGAGATACCAAGAAGTTGAGCAAGAGACTTTTGTTTGTCTTCTTGGTCTAGCTGAATCTCATGTGTATCATATCCGTAAGCATCACGACCCTGCTGGTATGCCTGATTCTTCTCCATATTCTTCACAGAGACGCCTTCACCTTTGTCTTCAACTGCCTTCTTTGCTGCAAGCATATTACCAATGTCATAGCCACGCATGATGAGCAAGTTCTGAATATACTCACGCACTGGCTGTCTGTTCTTACCAAGAGCAACATCACGATTGATTTTGTTTATCATTTCAGGTATATCATCGTTTGTTGTAGCATCAATCTGATTACGGAGTTCTTCCCACTTCTCCTTGCCGAGCAACTGAGACAAGTTCACATCAGCCTTGTCTAGCTTATGCTTATAGGAATAATACTGCTTGGCATTATAAGCATGGAAAGGAGCAACAGCACCCTTCATCAATCCGATAGACAAGAGCATACCGCCCCATATCTGTGACTGCTGCTTTTCATCCCACAAGTCTGAGATTTTATTATCACCAGTAAAGACCGTATTGGCGATGATACCCAACTCTTCCTCCAAAGACTCACCGACAATACTATTCACTTCAACCTTACCAAGAGTTCTGTCAGCACCAGCCTTCAAGTATCTTGCATTCTTTGACACCTTATTATTAAGCAAGAAGTCAATCACCTTGGAAACATTCTCCATGTTGTACTTGTTGATAATTTTCTTGCCACCTTTGGTAACGAAGTTCTTCAGGGCAGTACCAGCAGCATCAATGCCACCGCCAGCCAACTCTGTAGCAAACTCAATGGTCTGAGCCGCCTCACCCTTTACAAGGGCAGTAAGGAAGTCTTCACCGCCTTCATGCACAAGTTTACCATCACTATCAAAAGTGCCGAACTTGTAGTTGCCCTGCTCATCCTGATAGACCTGACCAGTATATCGGTTAATCACATCGTTAGCAACATTACCAAGACCAACCGTATTCGCTTGGGCAGCACCTACGATTCCATACTGGATAGCCTTGCCGAAAGCCTTGGTAGTAAGACCAGTTACCTTACCGATATAGTTTGCGATATGAGCACCAGCAATTCCAGTAGCTTTCTCCATAGTACCCAATGCTACCTTAGAAGCTGCACCCTGCACTACCTTACCTATAGAAGTGCTCATACCCTTGGAAAATCCAGCACTACCAATCTGCACCATAAAAGGAGCCATATTGGTAGTGATAACGCCACCAGTGTACATCCATCCATGATTGTCACCATACTGACTCTGTGCATTACTATTCTTTACCGCTTGCTGCATCAACATATCTCCAGTTTCAGTATGAATACCATTATCCAAATCCTGCTTGGTCGCAAGCAAGGAGCCAGCATTGATAAGGTCAGACGCACCGCTAGTCAGGAATCCAGTATCTTTGGCAGCATCATACATTCCTCTAAAAAAAGAATGGTCATCAAATCCTGCTCCATAAACTAAATCCTTTACAGACTTGGAAAACTCACCATTTTTTATATCATTGTAGGCTTTCTTTACTCCACCTAAGAGTGAAGTATCTTTTGATAATCTTGAATCCTGCTCCAACTGCAAGAGTTCTCTTCTCTTACGATTGTAGTCACCAGCAGCAAGAATTTGTCGGGCTTTTGTATTCTCCAAGATGCCATTGTTGGTAGTAACACTATGAGGAGTACCAGCGATACCGCCACCCCTAGTCATATTGCCCCATACACTACCCACCTCATCAGTAGAACCGATGAAGGACTTGAACATATCGCTAATCTTTGCTGCATCCTTGTCGGCATCAGCCATCTGGTCATGCAGTTCATTTTCCCAGTTCTTCGATACCGCCTGAGCATACTCCCTATCAAGGTCTTCTACAGTCTTGGCAGGAGTAATGGCAAACTCATTTCCAGTTGGCTTACCTTTCCGATTCAAAACCTTAGCGGTTACTGGTTTACGGACATTGTTGGTTGCCCTTACAGCCTGACCTACCGCTCTATGAGTAAGTTCTGACGCTCTGCTCTTATTTGGGTCAACAGAGTTAAACATTTGCTGACGATACTTATTGACTGTTGGAGTACCACCAAGTCTTAGCTTTCGTCTAAAATCCTCGTAAGTAGGACTATCTATAATGCCGTCTGCCCTGAGACCATCATAAATATCCTTTCTTATCTTATACCCCTTATTACCAGGAGTCAAGAATACTTTTCGGAACTTACCTCTATCACTAGCAGCACCTTTCGCCTGCATTATTTCAAATAACTTATCTACATTATCTGGCATAATATTACTCTTTAAAATCCGTACTTTTTGGCTAATTGCTTAGCTCGACTATTGTTACTCGTAGAACCGCCACCCTTATGGGCAATCTTCTTTCTGACTATCTTCACAACTTGCTTTCGTCCAGCAGCAGTATTTGGTTTGATACCTCCCTTTGCTACGGTTTCGCTAGCATTTGCTACCTCAGAAGGATGCTCTCCATTCAGTTTGAGATATTCAGAATCCCAGTCTTCTTTAGAGGAACTTCCACGACCACCTCCTGACCTATTTGCAACTATTTGTCTAGCTTGTGCATTCAGAAGTTTAATAGCAAGTTCCTTCTCGCCTTGACTTATCATATTTTCCTTCCAAAGTCTATCCAGTTCAAGTCTAGCCTGATTGTATTCCTGCTGATTGGTAATACGCATTTTGTTAATATCAATCCTCTGCTGACTCTGGTCTAACTTTGTCTTAGCGATACCCTCATTCTCCAAGTTGTGTCTAAGTTGCTCGGCATAGGTCATATCACGACTTCTTGCCTGCTCATCAAGAGCCAATGCCCTCTGATACCCAGCCAGCCACGATGCCCGATTCTTCTCTCTCTGAGCATCCATATAAGCCTTGCGTTTATTCACCGCCTTAGTCATATCCGACTCAGGATTGTGTACCACCTTTGCACCTTTGGTAGCGAAGTAGATATTGGATAGTGCACGGAGACCATCACCCAGCGCAGCGATACGAGCCTTGGTACGCTCCTTCTTCTCTCTGTTCGCCCTCTGCTCAGCAGTCTCCTGCTGCTCAGGATTCAACATCTTATACATATCAGCGTAAGATAGCTGCTTGGGCTGAGGTTTCGGCTCCTCTTTCTTCACGATAGGGACAGATGGTTTATCCTCCTCATCATTAGGAGCACTCTGATTTACATCTACCCCATTGGCGATGGCTTGTTGTGTAGCGATAGTCTTATCCCTAGCCGCCTTCATAGCATCATCGGTGGGAGTGGCAGTATTCATCTGGTCAACCTTCTTGCCAGCCGCATCCAGTTGCTGCTTGGTGAAGACTGGAGCCTGAGTCTGTGCCACCTTCTGTGCGGCATCCACCCCACTCTGCTGCTTGTTGAGTACACTCTGTGTAGTCTTCAAGCCATTGTTGTTTCGTAACATATCTGATGCTTTCATAGGCTATACTTGTACTTTCTTTGGTGCATTATCACCAATCATGTTATTCAAATCATTCGCTACTTGCTGCTGGGTAGGAGCCACACCTACCTTGGCATCCAACTTCGCCATATCTGTAACAGTAGGCGATGCAACGCTAGGTCGAGCCACCTTACTCTTGCCAGCACCACTATCAATAGTTGCAGCGATATTGGCAGCAGTACCAGCCACGCCAGCCACCGCATTGGCAGTATCAGCAGCCTTTTCAGCTTCAATACCCATCTGCTGATTATTCAACTGATTCTTGCGCTCTCTATACTGCTGCTCGATGTTATCCTTGCGAGACTCATTTGCAGCTACAATCTGTGAGGTAGTATCAGCAAGAACCTTGTTGTTCGCCTCCTTCACCGCAGTAGTGGAGTCTTCCGTACCGCCCATCACCGCTTGTCTGCCCTTAGCTGCCTTGTTTCTGTTCTTAATCTGCTCCTGCATCTGAGTGAGCAATCTTACGGTATCGGCACGCTTGGTCGGGTCGGCATTGTATGTTCGGTCATACCACGCCTGATTTTCTTTCTGTTGCTGGGCAATCATCTGTTCCTGCTTACGTCTCGCCTTGCGGTTAGCTACACCACCAGCGATACTACTTGCAAGTCCAAGACCTGCCCCAATTAATGCTCCTAACATATATATGTATTTTAATTATTAATAATGTGGCAAAGATACAAATACCATCCGAGAATCGTATTTTATCCGTTTATTTGGGTAGGTAAGTTAACGGATAAAGTTTCCGTTTGTAGAATAATTGCTATCTTTGCACCAAAATAGTTAAGACAATGGCAGCAGACAGAAATTCAAAAGGTCAGTTCGAGAAGGGAAGACCGAAGACTGGAGGAAAGCAGAAAGGGTACGAGTCTCCTATCACAAAGGAGTTTCGTGAGCTGTGTGCCGACTTTTCTAGAGAGGCTTGGGAAGACTTCATGGCTGCTTGGTATAAGTGCGAGCCTAAAGATAAGGTAGCAACCTTCATCAAGATACTGGAGTTTAATTGTCCTAAGCTACAGACCGTCACTCTTGACGATAAGCGTGAGGTTCACAATGCCCTCACAGAGAAGTTAAGACAGATGTCTGAAGAGGAAGGTTAAATTGAATTTATCATAATTAAGAAGAACGATTGTTTTTTCATAGGTTTTTTGGTTTATAGGTTTTAAGATTGTTAGGATAACAAAATAGGGAATGCGTGAGCACTCCCTATTCTTTTATTCACTATCAGCGACCGCCTCTAGCCCTTCTATCCCCAGCCATATCCGTCTTGGAACCACGATTCACCGATGAAGGCTTATACCTAATTCCTGATTTGGTATGTGAAGCATCCATTCCCTTGCGAGAAACTGCCCCATATTTCTTGTCGTGAACAGCGTTATGACGAGCCAACTCCCTACGCTTAGCCTTCTGAGCAGGGGAAGACTCAAACTTAGTATCGTAAGCAGCCTTCCGTGCCCTAGCTAAAGGATGCTCGTGGTAATATTTTGCGGATTTACTAACCATTTTTATTTAATTCTTTATATTCTGACTCAAACAACCATTTGTACCCATAAGCAGATAATTTTCTAGGAACATGGTTACAACATCTACTTATATTTATAGGAGCATAACCGAATTTTCGGTAAACATCATGTAAAGACTTAAATGTGCGAATATAATCTCCTTCCATAGTTAATTGCACAACTGCTTTTGCATAATGCTCTCCTGTCCTAATTGCTTTTGTTCCATATCTATTGTTATAAAGAACCGTACACCATTCAAGATTTGAAACATAATTATTTTGTTTATTCTCGTCTTTATGATTTACAACAGGATAGCCATTCGGATTGTCTATAAAAGCAGCAGCAACCAATCTATGAACAAAAAATCCTTTTTTGTTACCATCATAACAAAGTTGCAAATAGGAATAACCATCCCTATTTATCTTTGGCTTTAAAATTCGCTCTTTAAGTAAATGATTATTCAAATCTTTTCTTTCAAGCGACTTCACTCTACCAAAATTGGATATTTCGTATCTATCCTCGTAACCTTCGATAGGCTTCCATTCTTCTATGTCCATATCTATCTCCAATAAAGTTCACGATGTTCCTTCTTCAACAAATCACCAGTTCTACACCACCAGTCATTCGGACACATTTTAAGATACTCCTCAAACTCTGGGCAGTTCTGTTCATGGGTAAGGATAGGATGAGAGGTAGGCTTGAACTGATGCACACACAGCAAGTCTGCATGATTGCCGCCATAAATTCTTGGTGGCATAACATCTTTCGCCTGATGCCACACCTTGTTGAGGTCGATGAGGTCAACCCCATCCAGTTCCTTCAGGGCATCATCAATCTTACCCATCACACGATTCAGGACTTCTGCCCTATCCGTGCCACCCTTAGCAATTAACCACTGGGCATCACTCAGGGCGTCTCTAATCAACATATCCAGTTCCATAAGCCAAAATTTTACTAGTTCAACAATATATACTATCCATTCTTTACCCATCCCCTAATGGAGAGGGCAGCAGCAAGGAAAATCTTTATATAATTATCAACTACTATAAGCAGTAGATTATTCCCTACCAAAGCCTACATAGAACAAAGTTACCCACTTTGTTTGATTCATCTATGTAGGGGTAGTGCCTTTCGGCAGATGGGCACCTGTTGTCAATGGATGGGACAGAGCAGGGTTTACCTACATGGATATATTCTACTAGACTGAGCAGTTTTATATATCGGTCGATAACTCCGAAGAGGACTGCACGGATTGAACCTCGTATGTCTTGTCAAAAACTCTGGGATAAAAAAGAGGAATCCCAAGGTCATGTTGCGCTAACCAAGGGATTCCATATCTCGTAGGCTTAAAGCCTGAAAGGAGGACAAATCTGTATGTGTCAATCGCAACTTTGACGATGCAAAGATAGAAACATTTTTTGGAACCGCCAAATGCTAAAATTTGTTGAATGTAAACGAAATTGAATTTTTAGGGAAATAGATATACATTGGGTATACGAAACGACACAATGTTAATCTAAGTTAAAGTCTTTTCTGAAATTAATTGTGAATAAGATTTAATTCTTATCTTTGTTGTGGGCAAGTTAGTTACTTTGCAAAGATTAACACTTCATTGTTGCTATTTTGTTACTCATCAAAAACAAAGAAATATATAACTATCTATAAATCAGGTGTTTAACTAACAAAATAAATCGTATTGGAATAATAAAGATAATTATTTTAAGTTGTTAAACACTTACACATTCTTTTACCACCGTGGTTATCTCTATGCGAAACTCGGT
>ENA-UEQM01000578-UEQM01000578.1-human-gut-metagenome-genome-assembly--contig:-NODE-578-length-21864-cov-4.165787_pt1 | contig 21864 bp, 12 predicted proteins | sample MGYA00242948_ERZ507948 | MGnify/ENA primary metagenome ERZ507948 (study PRJEB26167, sample SAMN06115440) | human gut metagenome | host: Homo sapiens | place: China:Hubei | collected 2015-07-28 | study... | reverse complement strand
TCGATCGTTCTCTCTTCCGATTTTTACCGACTTCAAGGTATATATCCGTCAACCAAGCCTGTTTGCGAAGATGAAATCGGGAGCGTATATTTGCACCCGCTGTCGGACAGCCGGGCTTCGAACCGAATCCGTTCCCTATCGAAGGACGCTTATGCACTCGACACGCGCACATTTCAAAAGCCTTTCTTGAAACACCGGGAAGACCCTTCGAAATCGATGCGCGATCGCTTGAAAAGCCGACTTTGAAGGTCGTATTCGGCTCAGTACCGAGGGATCTTTCAGGATCGTCGAAAGTCGTCGACACGGCATCGATTACGCATTCTTTGCCGCGTCGCCTTCCGCGATTTCGAAGTCCTTCGTCCCCTGCGACGCATTGCGTCGGGATTCGATTCCGTCGATTCTCGGACGTCTTCGACACCCTTTGCGACATTGCATTGCGGTGCCGGAGAAGCGTTCCTCGGGATCCGCTCCGACGCACCTCATGTCGGGCTGAAAGAGCGACCGATCCCCCCGAGATTCCTCGTGAGAATGCCGCGTCGAACTCCTCAACCCTTTGTTAATCCTTTTTTTTCACACTTCCCGAGATCATGTCGGAAGCACACAAAACCCATCTCGAACACGAGCAAACCCTCGAAACGACCGTATCGGCCCGTGACATCCCGACGACGCCCGCGTGCACGAAGCGCACCGTGCTCCCGAACCTTTCAACCGAACGCGTTCCCTCGATCGAAACGCTCCGCACGGCGACGCTCTCGCGTTTTGCGACCCTGACGCCCGAAGAGCGAGCGCGCGTTCCCGAACGGCTTGCTCCCGGGCACGAGCCTCGCGTCACCGAAGCGGGTACGCCCGTGAAGTACCTTCCGCGTTCGTTGCGTCGAGCGTATTTGGCCGCGCTCGGAGCGTATTTCTCGCAACTCGTTCGCCCCCGGACGCCCGTCGGGAGTGCCGAGACGGATATGACGGCGTCAACCGGCTGTTGCGTCGAAGTCCTTGACGAAGTGGACGCCTACGTGTTTCACGCCGCCGTCGAAAACAACCTCGTCGCCGTGCACGAAATCCGTCGCGCGGCGATCCGCGTGAAACTCCTGAAGGCGTTCCTGCGCGACCAGCGGCCGATTTTCCGCCACCAGACGGCGCTTTTCGGTCGTACGCCCGAAAAGCGCAAGGCCCTGCTGGAAATTCTTGAGGCTCAAAAACTTCACGGCGACGAAACGGTGGAATTCTCCGTCAAGCTCGAGAAAAAGGTGCGCGCTCCGCGGACGACCTCGGAGCTGCGCGGCAATCTCCGCTACCACCGCTCGCTCCTTGCGACCTACGACCTGGAACTCGAACTCTGCCTCGGCCGCAAACCCCGCGGGAAGAGCGAGCGCGCGGCTTTCGAACTCATGGACGCCCTCACGACCGCGAAGCCGAAGTCGGAAAAGGACTATGTGGCCTCGGCCTCGAAGAAGGCCGCGCAAGCGAATACGGGCGAAAGCTCGGAAGTCCCGGCGAACGCCGCCCCTTCGTTCGAAGAGGATTCGGAAAAATGAACTTCGCCTTTCAACCCCAAGTACGTTCCCGAAGCACCTCCGGGGCTCCGATTCGGGCTCTTCGGACGCTTTCCCTCGCGCTCGGCTCCTCCCTCGTCCTCTCGGGCTGCGTCACCGACCTCACGGGGATCGGTGCGGAGTCGGACTTTGCCTGCCCGTCGGACGACGGGACGCTCTGCGCCTCCATGGCGGACATCTCGCGGATGAGTCGCCGCGGGGAACTGCCGTGGGAAAAGCGTCGAGCCGAAGCGCGCGCTCGGGCCGAAGCCGGGGAACCGGAAGCCGCGAACGCTCCGAGCGGCTCCGCCGCCGCAAACGATTCCGACCATTCGACCGACGCGTCCTCCGCGAACGAATCCTCCGACGTGCAACCGAAGCGCGTCGAAGGAATCGCCAACGTCGTGAGCTCGCCCGAAACGTCGGAGAGAACCGAGAAGACTTCCGCGGAAGGTCCCTCGAAAGGTTCCTCGAAGAGCGCCGCCGAAGCCCGAGAAGCGGACAAGGCGAACGAACTCCACCCCGAAAGCGAACCCCGATCGGGCTTTCGGGCGAACCGTCCGCTCGGGGCTCGTCTCACGGAATCCTGGGGTCGGTCTCCCTTGACCGCCTGGGCGACGCCAGAACGCACGCCCGAGCGACTCGTTCGGATTTTCGTTGCGCCTTGGACCGATCGGGACGGGGACCTCCACGACGCGCACTACGTGTACGCGGCCGTGACGCCTCCCGAATGGAACACCGCCCGCAGGCGGCGTCCGGACGGACGGGCGGTGGTGAAGCTCCCGTTCGAACTCAACCGTCCGGCCCGATCCGACGGAACCCGCGAGGTCGGGAACCTCGACGCGGCCTACGGATCTTTCGGGACTCTCGGGAGTTTCGACACCGTCGGCGTCGACGACGTGAAAGACCCTTTCGGTCATCCGTCGGAATCGGACTCGGACCTCGGCACGAACGCCGATCGCTCGGGGGCCGAACGCCTTCGCGCCGATCGGGCCCGAAGGCTCTCCGCCGCCCGACGGCTTGCCGAACCCGCGGCGGCCTTCGGAGGAGTTGAGACGACGGAAACACCGGAAGCGACGGGAGAGACCGCAACGTCGGGAACGTCCGAAGCAGCCGAAACGCCGGAAAAGTCCGACGCCTCGTAAACCCCGACCGAGCCCGAAGACGGCTTCCTTCGTCTTCAACCGTTTTTCTTCCTTCGCCCGGGCGGGGGCGCTCCCCGCCGTGCGCTCGCCCCCGGCAGCTCTCCCGCGGCGACTCCCCGGGCGGCGGAAAGAAAGCGTTTTTTCGAGAACGTCGAAGCGTTCCCGCGAACGACGACCCGATCCTTTTTGTTCGGACCATTCAACCTCTCCAACCCTCACGCCTTGCGCAACCCCCGGGGCGCTCTCGCCCTCGGGGTCGGATCCGCCATGAGTCACACAACCGACACCCTCCCCCGCGCGGTCGATGCCGCCGCGCCCCCTGCCGATTCGGCGACGCCTTCGAACGCCGTACCCTCCGCGGTTTCCTCCGACCGAGGCGTCCTCGGCGGTTTGAGCCGACGCCTGAAGGAAAAGTTCCGCGCCCTCTTCCCCGAATCGAACCTCCGGATCGCACCCGAGCAGTCCCCCTACGGGGCGGGGCTCGGTCCCTCGGATCCCCCGCGCGCCGACCGATTCGGGGACCTCCTTCCGCACATGGGGACGGTGACGCAATTCCGTGCCGTCGCGCGCGAGCGCGAGCGGGATGCGGCAAGCGTCTTTCTCCTCGAAGGGGCCGCGGCCGGCAAGCCCGAGGCATTGGGCTTTGCGTTGGCGGTTCTGCCGCAGACGGGCGTTTCCGACGAAATGCAGGAGAGCCTCAAAACGCTCGGGCTCAATCTGCCGCTCCACTCCACCGTCACCGTCATGACCCACACGATCGCAAGCGTCAAGCCGCGGCTCGATCGTCTGCGCGACGTGTACACGCACGGAATCCGCGCGTTCGAGACGGGGAACAAAGAGGTTCTGACGCGGATGGTCGAAGGGCGCGCGGACTTTTTGGAGCGCGTCTCCCGCGGGGAGCCCGTCGAGAGTGCCGCCCCTTTGCTCGCGCGCGAATTCCGCACGGTGGTCTCGGTCGTGATCCCGTGCTCCGAGCCGTTTTCGGACGCGGCGCTCGTCGAAATCCTCGACGCCCGCAGTTCCGTCGAAGCGACGCTCCTTCAGGCGGGGTTGCCGTCCGCGCGCATGGGGGCGCAGGAGCTCCTCGATTTGCTTCGCGCGACGGCCAATCCCGAAAAGCATCTCCGGGACGAACTCGGGCCCCGTACCTTCAACCCCTTGGAAGAACTTCGTCACCAGGTGATGGACGCCGACACGGAGGTGACGATCGGGAAGCACGGGATCGAATTCCGCGGGGGCGTGTCGGAATGGAAATCGGACCGAAAGCCGTCGGATCCGCCCTCCGAACCTCCGTCCGACGCTTCGGACCCGGTGACGGCGCTCGCCTTCACCGTTCAGGGCTACCCGGCCGAGATTTCGGTCGCGCACGTCTCCGCTTTGCTCGGCGACATCGGTCGCGCGGGAGCTCAGCTTCCCGGGCGCTTTGCGTTGGCCGTTTCCTGGCAGGTTTTGGACCGACGTCGGGAAAAGGACCGCATGGGGACGCTTCTCGTGCGCTCCATTCAGATGTCGCACTCCCAAATGGCGGTCTTCTCCGCGCAGTACGGCGAAAACATGCGCCACTTCCGCACGGCCTTGAGAAGTTTCGAGTCCGACGGGGGCATCGCCTACGTGCGTCACGCCCTGCTCCTTTTCACGAAGAAGAGCCGCATGAAGGCGGACGCGCAGACGGCGGTGGCGTTGGGAAAACGCCTGTCCTTCGACCTCGTTGCCGACACGGCCGTCATGGGGCAGTCCTTTTTGATGATGCTTCCCCTGGGGTTGACGCCCGCCCTTGCGGCGGACGCGCGCCGCATGGAGCGGTTCGAGCGCCGCACCGTCTCCACCGCCACGAACGGCGCGCCCTGGATTGCGGGGTGGTCGGGAAACGGCTGCCGCGCGGGGTCGACGCGGGAGACGCCCTTGGTGACGTTGCTCTCGCGCCGCGGACAGATCTTTCACGTGGATCCTTTCGCGAACGTCTCCGGGAATTATTCGATGACGATCGTCGGCAAATCGGGATCCGGCAAGTCCGTCCTCATGAACGAACTCTGCGCTTCGGCCCTCTACGGGAACGGCGTCGTGTGGGTGATCGACGTGGGTCGCTCCTACGAAAAGCTCGCACACCTCGTGGGCGGGACGTACCTCGACTTTACGAGCGACCGCGTCCGAGACCTCAATCCCTTCCGATTCGCGTTGGTCGCTGCCGGTGCGGCGGTCGGCGTCGAAGGGCCGGGCTCCTCCGCTTGCGCTTCTTCGGCTTCGTCCGATTCGTCCGGCTCTTCCCCGGCCGCGGTCGCCGACCTCGCGCGCGAAACCCAGGAGATGGTCGTGCGGATCATCGAGGCGCTTTTGACCCTGAAGGAACTCCCCGACCGGGAGCTTTCGATCCTGCGTGCGGCGGTCGACCGCGTGGTGACGCGAGCCGCGCGGGAAGGGAGGGTCGCGACGCTCGACGACCTCTTCGACGAGCTCGTCCTTTACCGCCTCCCGAACGACCCCGACCGTACGGTGGACGAAGCCGTGCATCTTGCCGCCATGCTCTCCCCCTACACGAAGAGCGGTCCCTTCGGGCGGTGGTTCGACGGCTCGGGCGAACCCGTGGATCTCACGAACCGCTTCACGGTGCTGGAATTGGAAGGCTTGGGAACCCACAAGCCCCTGAGGAACGCCGTGCTTTTGAGCCTCATGCTCGCGATCGAAGGCCAGATGACGAAGCTTCCGAAAGAACGCGCAAAGCTCGTCGTGATCGACGAAGCCTGGGACTTGATGGGCGAAGGCTCTGCGGGGCACTTCATCGAGTCGGGTTACCGCCGCGCGAGAAAGTTGAACGGCGGCTACGTCACCGCCACCCAGTCGATTGCCGACTACTGGAAGTCCCCGACGGCGCGAGCGGCCTGGGATTGCGCCGATACGCGCATGTATCTGCGACAAGACCCCGACGCGATCGAATCGCTGCGCCACGACGGGAAGCTCGCTTCCGACGAGGGCCTTCGGTGGGCGATCGGAAGCCTCACCACCATCCGCGGCGCCTATTCCGAAATGGTGGTGAAAGTCGGCGACGGCCCCTTCGAGATCGGGCGCCTGGCGCTCGACCCCTATTCGCGGGTGGCCTATTCGACCCTTCCCGCCGAACGCGCGGCCTTGGAAGCCCGCCTCCGGGCGGGGATGACGTTGTCGGATGCCATTGCCGACGTCGCCCGCGGGGAGGTTGCGCCGTGAGCCGAAAGAAAGCCGCCGTGGAGGCGATCAAGGCAAGGAAAGCCGCGGAACGCACGGCCCGTACGACCCGCACGACCGAAGGAACGGAAAAGAAGGGGACTTCCGCCCGTAAGGCATCGAGCGGGTTGAAGGGCTCGACCGCTTCGAAAACGTCGAAGCCTTCGAAACTTCCTCCCCCTCCGAATGCGCCGACGAGCACGGGCTTCGTGGCCGCGAAGCGCCTCGAAGACGCAACGCCCGAAGAGTTGGCGCGCCTGCGTCTCACACCCGACGGACGGATGTTTCGCCCGGAGGCCGAGCTCGCGAAGCCCGAAGGATCGGGAAATGAGGAAAGAGCGGAGAGCTCGGAAAGTCCGGCAGCGGCAGGAACGGCCGCCGCTGCCGCACCGCACGATCCGGCAGACTGGTCCGCCCGTCCCCATACGCCCTTTCGTACGCGCCTGCTCGATCAGTACGCCCGCAATTCCGCCGCCCGCGCAACGCTTCTCGACCGTTTCGCAGAGGCGGAGCGGGAAGAACGCGAGGGTGCCCGAAAGACCGAACGCGATGCCGCACCTGAAAACGACGAGCCCCGACAAGAAACCCCGGAACCCCCGCAACAATCCGACACCGAAATGAGCGTACACGCCATGACCCGAAACGACCGCACCGCTCGCGAAACGATCGAAACGAATGAAAACTACGAAAGCCCCGATGCCCGCATTGAAGCTCGCGACAAGGCATACGACGAGAGTGCCGTCGACCTCGACGACTTCGATTACTACCCCGAGGACCTCGCACGCTTGATCTCGGACGGGATTTCGGACGAAGAGAACGAGGAGGACGATGACACGCAGGAAAAAGAGGACGACGCGCCCGTCGTGCCCGTCCCGACCGAAGCGAAAGCCGAACCGAAAGCGGAACGGAAAGCCGCCGCGAAGACCGAATCGAAAAGTCCTGCGAAGGCCTCCCAACCGAAGAACACCCCGAAAAACGGGATCCGAACGCCCGCAAAGCCCCGGGCGAAGAAAGCCGTTGCGTCCGCCTCGAAGACGAGCGAAACGCCGAAAGCGCCGGCGGACGTCGTCGAACCCGTGAAAGAGCGGGAAGCGCCGGAGTCCGTCGAACTTCCGGAAGCCGCTCAAGCGTCTGCGGCCGAAGAAGCCGAACAGGTCGACCGACTCCACACCCCCGCCAAACCCGCGAAGAAAGTCCGCGACAAGTCGGGCCGACGCGCACACGGGTATGCGGATGCCCTGCGTCATGCGGCGGACGTGAAGGCCGCCGCCCGAGAGCGCATCGAAGTCTCGCTCGGAAAGACGATCGACGAGATTACGGACGAGAACGACGGGGACGCAGCCGAAATCGAAACCGTGACGCCCGCGCCGCACTTCTCGACCGCGAACGCCGCGCTCGATGCGTACGAGGCGAAAGAGGCGAACGAAGCGATTCCGGTGCGCGTGCGGGAGACTTCCGTCCGTCTCTCCCGCGACGGGAACCTGCCCGAAGTCGAGCGCATCGACGGGCGTCGCGCCGTGCTTCCGAGAAACCGTACGGGAAAAGCCCTTCCGCGCATTACGCCGCTTTATGCGGACGATCCCGCTCCGGTGGATGTCGGTCGTGCATACCTCTACGCCGTCGACGAACGGGCCCGGGCCCTCATGGACGAGGATGCCGACCGTCTGATGGAAGAAGGCTTCCGAGACCGCTATGCGGTCCGCACCGATCGGGACGGCCCGTCCCCCGTCGAAAACTGCCGGCGCCTTGAAGCGGAAACCCCCGCGATTCTCGATGCGGAGGCCGCCGAGCGGCGTGCCCGTCGCGAGGCCGAAGCCGCACGTGCCGGTAACGAGCCCCTTGACGATACGCCCGAAGGCACGCTCAAGGGTACGCGCGAGGTCGAAGCGCGAGCGGGTCGGAAGACGGAGCCCGTAGGGCGCTTTCCCTTTGCGCTTCTTCCGGGGAAGCGTCGCGTACGAGTCGAGAAGACGAGCGGGACGGCCTTTGCGGATGCGTCGCGCGCATCCTCCTCCGGAGCGTCCGCCGAGTCCTCCGCCTCTCACGCTTCGAAAACGCCGAACGTCCTTTTCCTCACGACCCTCGTCGCCTCAACGCTTGCGATCGGACTCGCCTTCACGCACCCCGCGACGCAGGCGGCCGTTCGAAAGACCGCGGACATCCTGAAGTCGCGGGTGACGGCGGCTCTTGCGAGCGAATCCGCAACCGACCGCCCGCACCCCGCGATTCTCGTCGTCGACCGCGGGGCGGTCGAAGAACGGGCCGCGCTCGCGCGGCTGGCCGCCTCACGCCCCGGACCTCGGGAATCGCAAGAAACGAACGCCTTCGCATCCGTCGACCGTGCGGCCGTCGACCGTGCCCTCGAAGCAACCGCCGCCGAACACCGAGCAATCGTTCTGGACCGTCGTCTCGTATTGGCCGCCGCCCCCGAGTTCGCGCCCGAAAAGGCGTCCCTCCCCGAAACCGAAGACGACCCCGCGACGGGTCTCGACGCCACGTACGAGGTGTTGCGTCGTCTCGGGCTCGAGAAGACGGACCCCGAGGCTCTGAAGCGTGCCGTGGCGGAGCACTGGTTCCCTCAAACGACGAAAGGCGGAAAAGCCGGAGCGATCGGGCACGCGTCCGAATCCGTTCCGGCAGCGGCCGATTCCGCAAAGACGCTGCGCGAGCTCGCGGCTTTGCTCCTTACCGAAAGGTCGGAGTCCGAAGCTTCCGGGGCTTGCGGCGACGCGCGCCTCACCCCTTCGTCCGACGCCTTCGAGGGCTCCGAAGCCTTCCCGGGATTTCTCTCCGTGAAGTAAGTCCGAACCCGCATTTTTCTCTTTGAAAACCCGAAAAACCAACCCGAGAACATCCGTCATGACCCGCCTTCGACAAACCCGTCAAGCGAATGAAGTGCATCAGGCCCGCCAAACGCCTCAAGCCGTTGAATTCCCTTCCGGTGCGCCTTCCGAAACCGAGGCGGCCGAAATTCCCGAAGCGGCCGAAACGTTCGGTGCGATCGAGTCGCTCGATTCCGAAATCTCGGCCGAGGCCTCGACCGAGGCCACTTGGAACGCTTCTTTGAATTCCTCCGGCCGCACGTCGGGCAGCGCGACCCCCGCTAAGCGCACCGCCCCGCGGCTCGACATCCGCGACGCGCGGCTTCCGGCGGAGCCCGCCCGGCAACGCTTCGAATACGCGATCGCGGCCTTTGCGGCGGGCGTTCCCTTCGAGCGGCGCCCCGCTTTCCTTCAGGACGCCTTCACGGCGGAAGCCCGAACCCGTTCGGCGGGGGCCGCGGACGTCGCGCAAGCGCTCCTCGGCTACGCGACCGTAGGGCGGGCGTTGCTCGCGACCCTCGATCTTTCCCGAACCGAAGCGCGCGAGCTCGTGACGCGCGAAATCAAAGGCGAAAAGATTCGGGCGACGCTCGATGCGGCGGAGCGCCTCGTACTCTGGTGGCGACGCCGCTTGCAAGAGGTCTATTCGGACCTCTCGAAAAACAACCGCCCGGCGACGCCCGCCGCCGTTGCGGCCCTCTACCGAAGCCGCTTCGGGGACGCCGTTCCGCCCGCGTTGCGTCCCCGCCTTCACGCGGATGCGGGAAAAGGCTTCCACCGAAAAGAGGGCTACACGCCCTACGACGCGCACTTCGACGGGTCGTTGGTACCCGCTCGCGCGCTCTGGCAAGTCGGGATCGTCCGCTTGGCGCGTGCCGTCACACCCGAAACGAGCGCCCGCATCACGACGATCGTCGCGGACGCGGCGGCCCGATCGGGAGCGACGGGGCGGGACCTCAAAGACGCCTCGGCGTTTTGGAATCGGCGGGCGACGACGCTCCTCGTCGACCGCTTCACCCCGGAAGTCCTGAAGCTCATCGACGACCTGCGCCTTACCGACCCCCGCACGGCCGTGGTGCTTACGGCCTCCGACGAACGCATTGCCGCCGCGCACGCGGGCGTGTCGCCCCGGGCCGCGGAGTTGGCCGACGAAGCGCGTACGGATGCGCCGCTTACGGTGCGCTCCGCCGCCTCCCGGATCGAAGCCTACCGCCGGAGTTTTGCGGACCGCCGCATTCCCATGATCGTCGACACCCACGGAGCGTTGCGCTCGATGCTGCGCGTCGACCGCCTTCCCGCCGTTCTCGAGCACCGCCACGGAGGCTACGCGCTTTACATCCCGACGGGAGCGTTGCGCGATTTGGGTCGCCGCAAAACCCGAAGCGCCCCGGTGCTGCCCGCTTGGATTCGAACGCTTGCGGAAACCCGCCTCATGACGCTTCTTCGCGACGTGATGCACGAGTGGACGCAGGTGGATGCGGCCCGGAAGGTTGCGGACGAAACGCGCGGGATCCTCAAACGGACGATCGATGCCGTGAATGCCGCGGAAAGCACCGATCCTTCGGACATCGTCCGGGGTCGGGAAGGGATTTCGGCTTCCGTCCCGCTCCTTCCCCGCACGGTCGACCCCGCGCCGACCCCGGCCGAGATCGAGCTCCTCGACAAACTCGAACGCCTCGAAGCACTCCTCGAATGTCCGCTTCTCTGCGAGTCGGACCTCACCGCGCACGTTCCCGCCGAGGAATTGGAAGGAATCAAAGCCCGTCGCGCGGCCTACGTGGCGGCCCGCAACACGCTTTTTGAAACCGTACGGGCCGCGACCGCCGAACTCGCGGCCGATCTCGCCGCCGAAAAGCGCTCGGTCCGCGTGCTCCGAAAGCGCCTTCGCGACGCCCGCGTCGAGGCCGCCCGGCTGACGGAAAGAATGAAAGAGGACGAAACGCCGGGAGACCGCCCGAACCGCCGTACGGTCGGGCTCGCGGGGTTGCGCACCGTGCGCTTCAAACGACGTACGGAGGCGGACACACGGAACGCCGACCCCCAAACGAAGAGCACGGGGAAGATTTCGGTCCCGAGGACGGGCACCGAGCGAACTTCGGGAAGCGCTTCCGGCCGAGCTCCCGGCCGGGCCCTCCTGCGGCTCGGCGCCTGCGTGTACGCGTTGACGGTTGCAAGAAAAGAGCGAAAGCGCATCGAAGCCGCTCGGGAAAAGCGCACGGAAGGACGAAACGTCGGCCGAGACGACGGTCGAATCGAAGGCCGCAAAACGCCCGGGACGAACGCAGCGACCGCCGCGCAGCCGAATCGACAGAATCGAGCGACTTCTCGAGCCCCGTCGACTCGGGGCGAAGCGAGCCGTTTGTATCGGGAAATTTCCCGTAAATCGGGAGGCGCGTCGTGAACCCCGAAAAAATCGTTGCGAACCGCGAAGCGAGCGGCGAAAAATCCGCCGGCGCTTTCGACGTGCTCCGCGTGCTTCCGCGCCCCGTCCTCTTCACCTTCCTCCTTGGGGCGGCGGTCGCAGCCGGGCTCGGTCCGACGAGGGCTTCTGCGCAAGCGTCGGCAACCGAGGGAGCCTATTCGGAAGCGTCGGACGGGTCTCTTGCGACGCCCGATCGCGTGCGCGACCTCGAAGCGAAGGCCCGGGCACTGGCGGACGAAGCGAAACGGCACCGCGAAACGCTCCTGAAGCGCCCGCGCACCTCCCGTGAAACCCCCGGGGCCTGCTCGGGACGGGTGCCGAACCCCGTCACGGACCTCTGTTGGTCGTGCATGTTCCCGATGATCTTGGGAAAGACCGTTCCCGTGACCGTCTCGGGGGACCTTCCCGACGTCGAAACGGATGCGACGGCCTTTTGCCTCTGCGGCTCCGACATCAACGTCGAAGGGGGCCTCAACTTCTCCTTTTGGGAGCCTCTGCGCACGGCGGAAGTCGTGCGTCACCCGTGGTGTTTCCCCTCGTTGGGCGGGATTTCCATGGAGGGTCCCGGATCGAGCGACCACGCGCGCACGAGCCGCACGGAAGAAACCCGTCGACGCACGGCCTTCTGGAACGTGCACTGGTACGTGTCGCCGTGGCTCTTCATTACGGAAGCCGTGGCCGACACGGGGTGTCTTGAAACCGCCCCCTGGGACCTCGCGTATTTGTCGGAGCTCGATCCCCTGTGGGACGACACGGTAACGTCGTTTCTTCTCTCCCCCGACGCGGCGCTCTTTACGTCCGCCGCTTCGGGCGGGGCGTGTGCGGTCGACTGTGCGGCGGCGTTGCTCGGCACCTCCGACAATGCGCTTTATTGGTGTTCGGGCTGTCAGGGGCGCGTTTTTCCCCTTTCCGGCTGGATGGCCGCGATGACGGGATCGCTTCAGGCCTGGCACCTGATGGCGCATCGTTTCGCACAAAAACTCACGCGCGAAGGGGTGCTCTTTTCGGGCCACGGCGCCAAGGGCCAGTGCGGTCCCTACCCGCAGCCCCTCTTTCAGAAGGACGTCTGGCGCACGCAACTCATGTACCCGGGCCGCACCGCGTCGGGCACGTCCTGCTGTCAGCCGCTCGGACGCTCCGCGGCTCTTCTCGGCCCCTACAAGACGAGCCCCGTGACTGGCGAAGACGGAGCGATTCTCCTCTGGCGCAAGCGCGACTGCTGCATGACGAAGAAAATCGACGCCGCGTCCGCGATCCCCGGTACCGAGGGCCTCGGACTCGGTCGGGTACCCGAGGCCGTCTACCCGAAGCCCGCAAGCCGCGATGCTTTTTCGGCCCTTTCCGCGATTTCCGGTCCGAAACCCCGCCCCGTCCCGCGCCCGGCCGAGAGCCGTGCGCACAACGGCAACAAAGACGGCACGCCCTCGACGAAGCCGAACGATCGGAACGACCCCGCATCGCTTCTCCCCGAAATCCCCGAACTCGAAAGCCGCGACGGGTCGAACGGGTTCCTCGGGGAAATCCGCCCGACGACGGATGCGAATGAAGCGACCGGCACCTCCGACGCGACCGACGGTACCGAACTTCTCACGGACCTTCGTCGCATGCGGTCGGCCAAAGCTCTCTCGATCCTCGCAACGACGTTCGTACGGGTGACGTCCGCGGTCGCAGAGGCGGCGTCCGCCGAAAACCTCGCGGTCGGCACGGTCGGTACGGGCACTGCGGACGGGAACCCGCGCCGTCCGCAAGTCCGGGGAACGGTTGCGTACGACGCGTACGGCCGTCAACCCCGGTGCGACGCCGGGGTGTCGGTAACGGTGCACCCGGCCGAGGGGCCGCTTTACCCGCACACGGATCCCGACTTCCTGGAGCTCCTTCACGCCACGGCGCGACGGTGGGAGAAGTCGGGGCTCTGGCAGCAGGCGATCGACAAGGAAATCGCCGCCGTGCGCCGTGCGGCCGAAACACCGACGGGCGCTCGCATGTTGCCTCGCGAAACCCGCTCGCGCCTTCACGTGCGGCACGTCGCCTGGGAAGAACAAGACCGCCGGCGCTTGCAAACCCTTCTCGGTCCCTTCGAACGACGGTTCCTCTTCGTCGATGCGTCGGACCCCGCGCAACTTGCGTTTGCGGCACGACTTCTGAAGCTCGATGCGAAGACCGCGAATGAAGCCCCGAACGTAACGAACGTAACGAACGCATCGAACGACGACTCCGTTGAGGACCTCGCGAAGCTCGCGCGCCTTACGGGCGCCGCGGGTACGTCGAACGGTTCGACGCCCGGGAAGGACGCCCGAGGGCTTCTCCCGCTGCGCGTCGTCCTGACGGCGGGTTCCCGCCGCGCGGCCGAGCGCGCCTTGCCCGGCACCCGAATCTGGTTCGACCAAGGGGGAGCTTTGACGCGCCGCCTGGGGCTCAACGCTCTGCCCGCGTTCGTGCGACTCACGCCCGAAGCCCGCGTCCTCTTTCAGGGGGCCCTGACCGACGAGGGCTTTCTCACCTTTTCCGATCCGACGGACGCGGAAGGCGTCGCGAGGACCGAGTCGACGAGCGTCATGCCCGCACTCGGAGCCCGATGACCCGACTTCGTTTGCGTTTCAACCGTTCCGTTTTGAGTTTCAGAGATGTCGATTTCTTTTTCCTTCTTTGCCGAACGCTTCGCCGCGTACCGCGCCCCGGCAAGCCTCCTCGTAAAGTGCGTGCTCCCATGCGCGGGCGGTCCCGCTTCCGAAAGCAAGCAAACGCCCGCTTTCGGCTTTTCCCGTGCAAGTCGCGGCATCGCGTCGACGCGCGGTGTTCGCACGGTTCTTCTCGGTCTCGTCGGTTTTGCGGGACTCACGGGCTTTGCCGCATTCCCGTCGAGCCCGGCCCTCGCAGCAAATCTCTCAACGCTCCCGAGCTGCCAAGCCGACTTGACCGACCGCATCGGACCCCAAGCCTTGCAGAGCCTTCATGAGGTCGCACCCGACGGTTCCTCCCCCGAATCGCTCACGCCGCTTCGCACGAAACGCTCGGGAGAAATCGTCCTCTACGTCGACAGCCGGATGCCCGAAGCCGTGCTCCTCACGCTCGCGCGCTCGGCCGAGCGGCTCGGTGCGACCGTGGCGGTGACGGGTTTGCCCGTGAAGCCCCGGGAGACGAATCCCGCGTTTCGCAAGGAAGCGCTCGAAACGAGCGACGTCCTCAACGCCGAAGGGGTGCTCCCGCGCGACCGGTTCGAGCTCGGGAACCTTGCCGCGCTTGTCAGGGCGGGCCTCAACGTCTCCGTCAATCCCCTTCCCTGGGAAGCCGTCGAACGAAGCCTCAACGCAAACCGCGCCCCCGAAGACCGCGTTTCTCTTCCGATGCCCGCGCTCGTGGCGATTCTCGGCAACGCCCTCGAAGTCCTGCCGGGGGCGGTCGATCCCGTCTACGGGGCCGCACGCCTCGCGCAACGCGCGCGCGACCGCGGGGTGAGGGCTTACTTGCACGAACACCTCCGAGAACGCGGTCTGAGCGTGCATGAAGCGGAGCCTTAAAAGCCCTGCCGATTCTTTTTCAACCCGACTTTCCGCCCGCAAATCTCCGGCAACTTTTTCCCCGTTTCCCCCATGACCCGTCGATACACCACAACCCAAGCCGACGTCAGCGCCGGCACCGACACCGCTTCTCATCCCGCTCACCCGACGCGGGACGCCGAATTCGAAGCCGACCTCGCGGCCTTTCGCCGCGCGTCGCTCCGTCGCCGGCGCATCTCCCGCATGCTTGAGATCCTCGTCGGCGCGTCGCTGCTCGCGCTCTTCGGGATGCTCGTGGCCGGCATGATTCGGCCGAGTCTCATTCTCAACGACCCCGAGGAGGTGAACCGAGCGGCGGCGCAAGCCAAGGCCAAGGCTCAACAGAAAGCTCAAGACGCCGAAACGAAGACTCCTGCGAAGGCCCCCGCAGAAAAACACGCCTCGACCTCCCCCGAAGGCCGACTCGTCCTCTCGAAGGCCTTTTCCTCAGTCTTTTTCGCCCGGGTTCCCGAAGTCCGCGCCGCGATGAGTGCGTCGGACGCCGTCACGGCCGCAAACGGCACGCAAGTGCCCGATGCGAACGACGTGATCGGGTCGACGTCGACCGCCGAAATGCTCGGAGGCTTCGGTTCCGGGGACCTCGGTCTCGTCGAAGACCAAACGAAGCTCTACCAAGGCGGCTACGGATCGCTTTTCAACCCCGCCGCCGACCGCGTCGTCGTCTGCCGCAACGAAAACGATCCCGAGTGCCTCGCGGTTCAGGAGCTCGACCACGGGTTTCCGGAGCGGCCCGAGATCGACGATTCGGTGCTCGAAGACAAAAACGACGTCATTCACGATCAGGTCGCAGAGGTGCCGGGCGTCGGGCACACCGAAGACTGCTCGCAGTTCGTGGTAACGACGGATCCCGTCGAAACCACCGAAACCTGCCGCCCGGGCGGTTGGTACGTGACGAACGACTGCACCTCGGGGTGGCGCGTCACCGCGGGCGAAATCCTGACCCGATGGACCTGTACGAATTCGCTCGCCTTTGCGACGACCCCGGTCTGCCGCATCCCCGCGTCTTTGGAAACCACGCCCGAAACCACCGAGCGCTGCTACTTCGACGCGGACGCCTTGGCGCCCGTCTCGACCGTGAAGGAAACGACGAGTGCAACCGCAACGGGCGTCTGGCCCGCAACGTGCCGCGCAACGCAAATCGTGGAAGAAACACTCACGTGCGAGAACGTTCTGACGGTGACGGTCACGCCCGAGTCCTGTTCGCTCGGGGAAACGACGACGTCGACCACGACCGGAGACTCGTCGCTCTTTGACGACGGCTGCCCCGGAGCGGATACCGCCGCGGTCACGACGACCTGTGCGAAGCCCTCCCTCTTCGGTAAAAGCTTCGCGTTGAAAGTGAACGGCGGCTACCCCGAAACCAAAATCACGGGGACGACGACCCGCGAGATTGCGGATACGGCCTCGCCCTGCCGCCTCAAGGTGACGGTGGCGGAACACGCCTGCAACGGGACCGACTGCCTCGTGCGCGCGACGATCGACGTCTACTACCGCTCGGGATCCGTGAACGACTGGAAGGGATCGATCGACTTGCGCCACCCCTACCGCGGTTACGACGCCGATGCGGGTTCGTCGACCTCCGACGCGTGGGAAAACGGCTGCGCCGCGCTCGAAGGACGGATGTCGGCAAAAACGTCCGAAGGAGAAACTCGATGAGCCGCTCCGCCCTCTCGTACGAGAACCCCGTCGAAGTGAACGCCCGCTTTTCGGAAAATTCCGAAGGCTTCGAAAAGTCGGCCTCGTCCGCCGAATCGGTTCCGGCCCCGGTTCTCTCCCAACCCTTCGAACGCTCCCGGCTCTCCGGCTTCGCGGGATGGGCGTGCTCGGCTCTCTTGGCCCTCGGGCTTCCCGCCGGCCTCGCCCACGCACGCGACTGCACGGAGGTATCGCGCACCTGTGTCGACACCAAAGACCGCGTGATCGACGGCGTTACCGTACACCGCGACTGCTGGCGGTGGGAAAAGAAGTTCCGCTGCACGCAAGCGTCGCCCGAAGCGAACCGGTGCGATGCCGCGCACGTCCCTTCTTCCTGCACGATCACGAAGACGACCTGTACGAAACAGAGCTCGACGGGCGAGTGCCCGGCGGTGGAAGCGCAGCTCCGCTGCACGACGAAACCCTCGGGCCCGGGGATCACGGCGGGGAAAATCGAAGTCTCGATCGCGTACGAGACGAAGACGGGTGCGCCCGTGCCGATCGAAAAGGTTGAAAAAACGGAAAACGTCGGGGCGAACGGGTTCGAGCGCCTCCTTCGCAACGAGCGAAGCGAAAGCGGACTCGGTCTCCCGTCGTCGTCGCCTTCGACGAGTTCGAAAGCCTCGTCCTCCGACGACGGCTGCCGCGTCACGTCCGAGCGCTGCATCGACTCCGCCCCCCGCGAGATCCCCGTCGCAAACGCCCCGGGCGAATACGTGACGGCAGCCCCCGCCTGTTGGGTGAAGGAGAAAACGATTTCCTGCCCCTCGATCGACGAAGCCGCTTCGTGCTCGAAACTTGAGAGCGCCGGCTGCCGCCGAACGGGCGAAAAGACCTGCGCGCAGAAGGTCGGAGGCACCTGCGTGCGGTGGTCCGCGACGTACGTCTGCCCGGGCGTCCCCGTAACGGGGCCCGACATCGATGCGGACGACACCGTGGACGTCCCGACGGGAGGCGTGGTCGAAGACGGCTCGCAGTGCGAAGCCGCGGTCGATGAGGCTCAAAAGGAGGGCCTCTCCTGCACGACGGTCTCGAAAACCTGCGTCAAAAAGGGCGGCAGCGTGACGGTCGGGGGCGTGACGGCGACGCTTCCCTGCGCCGAGTACGAAGTCAAAATGAACTGCACGGCCCGAGGCAAAAACGGCTGTGCGGCGCTCGAAGCCCTGGAGCGCGACAAGACCTGCCGGCGCGAAGGGGACGCGGTGTGCGTCAAGAAAAACCCCGACGGAACGTGCCGCGAACGGAAAGCCACCTACGTCTGCGGCGAAGGGGTTTCCGAAGATCGTCCCCCTGCGGGCGGCGACTTCGTCGATTCGGAAGACACCTCGACCGCGGAGCCCGTCGACACGTGCGGGGACTACAAGAAGGACCCGAGCTGTTCGCTCTCGAACTCCGTCTGTACCGACGGTCCCGGGATCAAGTACGTGAACGGAAAGCCCGTCTACAAGGACTGCTGGCAGTCGACCGACACCTACGTCTGCCAAGCCTCGGGGGAAAACGAGTGCGCCGAATTCGAAAAGGACCCCGCGTGCGAATTGCAATCTTCGGGCTGCCCCGACGGAGAGCCGAAGTGCAAGCGCCCCGTGAACGTCTACGTCTGCGAGCGGGAAGGATCGGAAACGGCGGTAGGCGAAACCTGTCAGGGCGAAGCCTGCATCGCAGGGATCTGCACGCCCGTCGATTCGGACCCGAACGAGGATTTCGCGAACGCGGTCGCAGGGTTTGAGATCGGTCGTCAGGGGTCGATCTACGGAGACGTGACGGGGAATCGCTTCTTTCAAGGGCACCTCTCGACCTGCAAAGACCGCGTGGGGGCGACCTCCTGCTGCCGCACGGAAGAGGTGTCGGGGACCTCGAACGCCGGGGGCTTTTCGATTTGGTTGAGTTTCGGGCTTCGCGCCGGGTGGGAAGCCGTCAAGTACGCGGGCTCGCCCTACGTCTACGACATTCTCTCCAACTCGGATTCGACGAAACAGCTCTTGAATTCGCTTTACGGGTCGGCCGCATCGGGCGTTTACAACCCGAGCTTCAGCTGGTGGGGCGTGTCGGTCACCTACTCCGCCGCGGAAGGCTTTGCCTTCGACTTTTCGCCCGCGGGCTTTTTGGCGACCGCCTTGGCGCACTTCTACGCGGGCTACCGCTCGTGCGACGCCGAAGACCAACGGACGGCCTTGGAGCGCGGGCAGCGGCTCTGTCACTACGCGGGAACCGTGTGCGAGAAGAAAGCGGCCGGCAAGTGCATCACGACGCGTCAGAAATACGTGTGCTTCAACTCGCGGCTCGCCCGCATTTTGAACGAACAAGGTCGCCCGCAGCTCGGTCGCGGCTGGGGCACGCCCGTCAATCCCGACGTGCGGGGTTTCACGCAGGAGGAGCTCGAACTGCTCGACTTCACCGCCATGGATTTGCAGGAATTCGTCCGCGACGTCATTCACGAGGCGATCGAGGGGGCGGACGCGGGGCGAATCGATCTTGAAGCCGCCTCCCGACGCGCGCAGGAACGTGTGGACGCAATGCTCGAAGGCGTGATCGGAACAACCGAAGCCATGCCGGGGCCGACGGGCAAAACGCGGGATCCGTCGACGCCGCCCGCCGATGCGCAAGGCCTCATGCATACCGGGGGAGAGTCCGGATCGGGCGAGACGGCTTGGTCGCACCGGACGCGACGCTCTCCGCTCTCGGCCGAGGCGCTCCTCCCCGGCACGCAAGCCTTCCGCAGCCCCGCTTGGGAGCACCCCCTCTGGGGCCCCTACTCGCTCGAAGGGGAAATCGCGCGGGGAGCGCGGGCCATGGACGCGGAACGCCGACGGATCGACGGACTCGACGCGAATCCGGGGTTTCGACGGCCCGCCGACTTTTGAGGACCCTCCTCCGCGAACGGCCTCAAGCACCTTCGGAGGGCCTTGAACGGACGCCTTCGACTTCTTTGATTTCCTTTGATTTTTTGAGACTTCTTCCGATGATTTCGACTCTTTCCGGGGCCCGAGGGCTCCGACACCAACGAACGTTCCTTGCGGGCATTGCGGGGCTCCTCGCGTGCTCGTGTGCGGCGATGCCCGCCGGAGCCGCGGCGCTTTCGGGCCCGTCTTCGGGCGCTTCTTCCGATACCTCGGCGGGCGTGACCGCCTTCCCGGCCGTGACCGAGGGTTCTTCGGGTTTTGCCGCATCGTCCGTTTCCCGGTCCGGTCCGGATGCTCGGAACCGATCCGCATCCGACTGGTGGACCGAGGACGTCTGGCAGGACCCCGACCGACCCTTCCTCTATTACGGGAACCCCGAGGAGGAGGAAAAAGCCGCCCGACGCCGCTTGGGCGTTGCGGACGGGAAACACGAAGAAGAAGGTCGGCACGTGCGTCGGGAAGACGACGAGCACATTGAACGTAAGGGGGCGACCGTCGAGCGGCTCGATCGCGTCGAGGAAAACGCTCCGCGGAAAGAGGACGAGCGAAAGGCGGCTTCGCCGACGCCCTCGAACGCTTCTCCCCTCAACGACCCCGAGCTCACGTCCTTTACGACCGCAAAGGGCCTGCGCGCCGAAGTCGAACGTCGTCTGGAGCGCGCGCTCATGGACCCGACCCCCGAGCACGTCTCCGCCTATTTGGAGGCCAACGCCTTCATCCTCGGGAAAGCACACCGCTTTCAGGTCGCCTGGGAGCGCACGCGCTTCGCGCAACCTCAATACGACTGGACCGCTTCGCACCCCGTCGCGAACTTCGCCACGGCCGAAGAAAACGAGCGCGTGATGCGGGAGAAGTCCGTCTTTTTGAAGTCCCTTGCCGACGAAGCGGGAATTCTCTTCGTGGTGCGCGCGGACGACCCCTTGAGCGAACTCGCGGCGCGGTCGCTCGCGAGCTTCGCGCGCACGAACGGGATCGAAGTGCTCGTCGCATCCGACCGCCCCGTCGCCTACGCGGGGCTGCCTCCCTCGAAACCCTACAACGCGCTCGTCGCGTCGTTGGGGCTCACGCGCCTTCCCGCCGCCGTTCTCGTTCCCAACCCCGCCGTGGTTGAAGCGCGAACGCTCTCGCACCCGGCACTGCGTGCGAACCCCCGCCCGACCCTCTTTGCGACGGGGGTGGTGTCGGTGGAAGAGCTCGGCAGCCGCCTGATGCTCCTCCTCGCGCCGCCCGCCACGGAAGCAACCGACGCCGTCGCCGCCACCCGAAACGGGCGGGCGCTGACGACGGGAGAGGCGTGGCGAGCCGAAGCGTCGGAGATGTCCGGAGCTCCCGCGAGCGAGCGCCTCAACACCCGCGAAACGCTCGACCGCAACGACTTCGCGCGTTCCCGGGCGGCTCACGCCGAAGTCGTCGGCAAGTTCGCAGGTGAGGTTTCGTATCCGACGGAACGCGCGCGATGAGGGGGTCTTCGATGACGGAGGAACACGCGAAAAACCGTACCGATTCGATGCGTGACGTCCGACCGGATCGAGCCCCTTCGGAAATCAACGCGAAGCCCCGGAAGCGCATCGGTTCCGAATCGATGCACATCGGAAATACCTCCGTCGCCACACGGAAAGTCATCTCTTTTGATGGACGTTGAAACGACCGTTTCCCGTTCTTTTCAAAAGTCCTTTTAGACGCTTTTCGAAGAGCTATCCGCATTTCTTTTATGAGCTATTGAGAACTCTTTTCCAAGCTTTTCAAAATCAGCCCCTTTGTTGATTACAAACCATTTTTCCATGTAACACCTGCTGCCTGTTTTTTCTTATGAATTTATCTTTTAATAATGCACTTCCATCAGCATCAGTCCACATGCCGGTGCTGTATAGCCTGCGTTCTCCCGGTTTTTGCTCTCTAAGATCTGCGGCAGCTCCTCCGGCGCTCTCCTGCCATCCCCGACCTCGATCAGCGTACCCGTCAGGATCCGCACCATATTTTGCAAAAATCCATTCCCCCGGTAATCGATCCAGAGATCATTCCCTTTCTTCGTAAAATTGATCTCATAAATTGTGCGGACTGCCGTTTTTTTCATTTTCTTATTTCCGCAAAATGAAGTAAAATCATGTGTTCCGATCAGATAGGAAGCAGCTTCTTTCATGCGTTCCACATCGAGTGTTTTCTCATACTGGTACTCATATTTCCGCTCGAAAACATCCGAGATCTCTCCCATATGGATGTGATAGCGGTAGGTCTTTTTCTTTGCGGCGTAACGGCTGTGAAAACGCTCGTCCACCTGCTCAACCGCAATAACGGCAATGTCATCCGGCAGATAATGATTCAGATAGGACAGGATCTTTCCCTCCGTAAAATGCTCCTCAATATGAAAATTTGCCACCTGGCCTTTGGCATGCACGCCCGCATCCGTTCTCCCCGAACCGATGACTTCCACCGCGTGTCCTGCCATCTGTCCCAGCACTGCTTCTATTTTTCCCTGAATGGTCAGCCCGGTGCTGTTCTGCCCCTGCCAGCCCTTGTATCTTGTCCCATCATACTGGATTGTGATTTTATAGTTGTTCATACTTTTTATCCCTGCTTTACTGCAATCTAAACTAAC
>ENA-UEQM01000575-UEQM01000575.1-human-gut-metagenome-genome-assembly--contig:-NODE-575-length-21882-cov-13.841688_pt1 | contig 21882 bp, 14 predicted proteins | sample MGYA00242948_ERZ507948 | MGnify/ENA primary metagenome ERZ507948 (study PRJEB26167, sample SAMN06115440) | human gut metagenome | host: Homo sapiens | place: China:Hubei | collected 2015-07-28... | reverse complement strand
GGACTCCGCGCCGGTGTCAAGCACCCGGCCATGCACGAGCTGCTCGACATCGTCGACGAGGCGCGTTACTGCCTTGAAGGGCTGGCGGTGCCGCCGCCGATGGTACTGAATACCGCGACCGGCGAAGTTTCCGCCTTGCCGGAGGCGGAGAAGGCTCCCGGCAAACGCCGCGGCCGACCGGCCAAGACCGCCGGGCCGTACAGTGCCGCGAGCAAGAAACAGGAACGTGCCGAGCGCGCCCTGATCGCCGACCTGCAGGAGGTGATCGACCGGGCCGGTTGCACGAACATTCCCGACGCAGTCACCGAGCTCCTGCAATGCGACGTGCAGCCGGGCGTGATTCTCCGTTTGATCGGCTGCACGCTTGAGGAGTTCGCCGCTCTGCGCGACGGCAGGGCCGATGCCGAGCTTGCCGGGAAGTTCCTCGCGGTATTCAAGCTCAAAGGCGAAAAGGAGGCGTGACGATGGCGACGATCAACGACAATCGCAAGTACAAGGCAATGAGCGAGGCCGACGGCGACAAGCTGTTCGGCGAGTATGCGAAAACCATTCTCGACATCACCGCGATCGCCGCCCAGGCAGACGCCGACAAGGCGCGAATCGAAGCGGAGAAGAACCGCAAAACCGAGGTGCTGCAGGCCGCCGCGGACCGGTTCAAGCAGGAGCTGGAGCGCTACATCACCGCCAACCCGGAGCGTTTTCAGAGTCCGCGCAAGCGGAAGCACGAGCTCGGCACGTATGGCTATCACAGCGTCCGCGCTTCGGTCAGCATCATCGATGATTTGGTGATTGACTTTGCGCTGGCTCATAACCGCCCGGAGCTGATCGTCACGACTCACAAGGTGGTCAAAGACGCCGTCAAGGATGCGGTATCCGCCGGAGAAAAACTCCCCGGCGTTACCCGAATGCCCGCCGGCGAGCGGATCAATCTCACCGTCAAAAAAGAGGCCATCGAAGCCGTCGAACGCCGGATTACCGGGAACTGATTGAGGTTGGAGCAATGAGCGAAAACGTTAAGAATCTCGAAGTCATGGAGCGGATCGCGGCCGGCGAGTTCGGTTTTTCCGCCGAGGAGCTGACCGGGGCGGTAGACTTCGCGCTTCGGGTCAGCGCCCGGACCGCTGCCACAACGGCGGTTGCGGTCGCTCTGGTTCGCCGCGACCATATCCGCGACGCAGCGGAGTGGGTTGCCTGGGCTCGCGACAACTTCCGGCTTGAGGGGAGTTATCTGCATCACCTGCATAAAGTCGGCAAAATGCTGATCGGTTTGCGCGAGTGTCTCGGAGACACTCAAAAGAGCGCAGAGTGTTGTAACAACACTGTGAAGCTGTATCAGCGGCTCTTTGCGACGGACTGGGATAAACTGTATGCGGTCACGCGAATCCCGTCAGAACAGCTCGCGGCTTTCCTGTCGCACCTGAGCAAACCGATCGATAAACTGACCCGCGGCGAAGTGCGCGCGGCGGTCGCAGAGTGGCTCGGAAGCGCCGGCCGCGCAACCACCGGCAGCGTTCAGCCGGAGCTTCCCGGCTTCGACCGGGCGCTCGACACGGTCGTGCGGCTTGATCCGGAGGCGCTGGTCGCGGCGGTCAACGACGATGACAAGGCGGCGCAAAGCCTGCGCGCCGGCATGGGGCTGCTCGGCGCTGCGCTTGAGTTCGAGAAACGCCGCGAGTGTCCGGACGTCCCGACCCTGCAGGCCGCGAAGGCGGCGCTGCTGAGCGAAATTGACGAGATTGAGGCGGTCATCGCCAAAGCATTGTAAGGAGGTATCTGCATCATGGGCGCGCTTGATTTTCTGCTGAAATTGCCGGCACGGCGGAATACCGCGCAGCTTCCGACCAAACCGGAGCGCAGCGTGCCCGCCCCGGTCGCGGTCAGTGAACTCCCCGCCGACGCCCGGAGCAAGGCCGGCGAACGTCTGCGGTTCGTCCGGCTGGTCGAAATCACCAAAGCGAGCCGCCGTCTTTCCGACGCCGCCGCGTGCGAATTCGTCGCGGTCAACCACGCCGCGGAATTCCCGATCCTGCGCAGTTCCGGCCACAACGGCGCGTCGCAGTTGACCTACAACAACCTGCGGAACTGGCGTCCGGCCGTCCGGGAGGGCGGCTCCGACGAGGCGATTTTGCAGCGGCTGGCCGACGGCTACACAAGGGGAATCCAGAAGGCCCGCGGCGACGTTCGTTTCTGGGAGTATTTCCACGCCTTTTACCTCAATCTCAATAAACTCCCGGTCACCGTCGCATATCAGCGCGCCGCGGCCAAGATGCGCTCCGTCGACCCGTCCGTGACCGTTCCGACGCTGGCGCAGGCGCGTTACCGGGTCGCACAGCTCGACCCGGCGGTCGTGATCCTGGCCCGCGAGGGGGAAGAGGCCTGCAAAAACAAGTGCATCGACTACATCAAGCGCGACTGGAACGGCATCCCCGCCGGTGAAGTCGTGATCGGCGACTCCCGCACCTTCGACACCCGCGTCCGCGTGCTCGATCCGCAGACCGGCAAATATCGCGCCGTCCGTCCGACCATCGCGGCCCTGATCGACGGCCGCAGCTGGTACATGGCCGCCTATTGGATCACCACCGAACCGGTCAACGCGGATACGCTGATCCGCACGCTCGCGCTTTACTGCCTCAATACCGGAGGCCAGCCGCCCGCGGTGGCCTACTTCGACAACGGCAAGGACTATTGCGCCCAGGGCTTTTCGACGCCGCTTGTCGCCGGAGGCGTCGAACACTCCATTTTCAAGGAGCTTGGAATCACGCTCATCAACTCGATCGCCTACAACGCCAGAGCAAAGACCATTGAGCGCGAGTTCCGCGACATGATGCAGCAGTTCGACAAGATGTTTCCCGACTATCTCGGCAGCCGTCCGGGCCAGCGGACGCTCGCAGCCGACTATTTCGATACGCACGCTGAGGAGCTGCCGGAGCTCGGCCAGTTCAGCAGCATCTTCGCCGACTGGCTGGCCGGTTACCACTCGACGCCGAAGCGCGGCGAAATCCACCGCGGCAAGTCGCCGGCGGAAATCTGGACAGCCCGGCAGCCGCGCCCGGCCATGAGCGCCGAACGGCTGCGCCTCGCGGTCTGCAAGCCCGAAGGCATCCGCACCGTCGGACGCGGCCCGGCGGTTTCGCTCGCGGGGCAGTGGTTCTACTGCGACGCGCTCAAGGTGGGAACGAAAGCTCTGGTCAAGTCGGACCCGTTCGATCCGACCCGCGTGCTCTGCTATACGCCGGACGGCGCACTGATCGGCGAGGCCCGCACCCGCGAAGCGATCCGCGCTCTCGCGCTCGATGACGAGGCCGCCCGCGCCGCGATCGGCGAGCTGATCGGCCGCCAGCGCAAGCAGCTCAGGGAGGCCCGTACCACCCTCGAACGGCTCACCGGAGGCCGCGCTCAGGCGTCGCCGCTCGAACTGTTCCTCGCGGAGCCGGGCGCGGAGCTCGTGCCGGTCGGCAGCCGCCGCAGCGTCAAGGGAGCCGCGCACAGCTTCACCCGGTACACCTTGCCGGGAACCATCGAAGCCGCGCCGCAGCAGCCGGAAGCCGCCCCGGAACTCGAATTCCGCGAGGATGAGGAGGAAGCCGAACTCGCCGCGGCCCATGAGCTGCTGACGCGGCCGCCGTGCGGAACAGACGATGACGCGCTTGATTTGTCGATAGCGCATGACTTTATCACAAACAACCACAAAGGAGATGATGACGATGACTATTAAAAGTACCGACCTTCACCCGCACAACCTGAGCTTCGACGCCTACAAGGCGGGGCTCGAAAACTACAGCAAGGCCGAGGCCGAACAGGTCGAATGGCTGTGGGGCTATTTCAACGGTCCGCTCGGCAAGGACAAGGCCGCGCTGTGCAAGGAGTTCGGCATGGAGTGGGAGCAGTTGCGCCCGCTCTTCTCCGGCCGCGTTGCCGCCTCGATCCGGGCGGAAACGTTCGAGGCGATCACGGCGCTCCGGCGGCGGCTCGCCAAAAGCAAACCGCTGGTCCGCACCATTGTGACCGAACGGATCATACAAGCCCTTGATTACTGCCGCGACTACTCTGCAATGGTCTATGTGACCGGGCCGACCGGACGCGGCAAGACCTACACCGCGGAGTGGTGGGCCGGCGAAAACAACCACGGCAGGACCAAATACATCCGCGTTCCGAGCGATTGCACCAGGCGTGCGCTCGTTCAGGAATTGTGCAAGGTTGCCGGTTGTGCAACCTGTGGCACGTGCGCGGAAATGGAGGGCAACCTCCGCCGCGCCATCGGTCCGCGAAACATCATCATTGCCGATGAAGCCGGCCATCTCCTGAGCCGTTCCGGACGCCCCGGCGGTGCGATCGAACTGCTCCGCGACCTCCACGACATGACCGGCTGCGGCGTTGCCTTGATCTTTACCGACGTCTATCTTGCCGAAATCAAACGCGGGCGGAACGCGGACTACTTCGAGCAGTTTCTCGGCCGGCTTGAGTTTCCGGTTGAGATTCCGCAGAAGCCGCGGCGCGACGAGGTTCGGCAGGTGCTCACGGCGTTCTTCGCGGACGGGGTCAGCGAGGAACTCGTAAGTTATGCGCTGGGCGTCGCCACGGCCCGCGACGGGAAGCTCCGCACACTGTTTAAAGACCTTTTCCGCGCCGAGGAACTCGCCAAAAACGACGGCAGGAAAATCACTGCCGATGACTTCAAGCTCTTCGTCAAATGGCGCAAGTCGGCCGGTGCTTGGCCGGAGGACCGGTGATGAGCTTGGCGGCAATCCATATCGCGAAGAAGGAGCTGGCCCTGACCGATGCCGACTATCGCGCGATTCTGCGCGAAGTCGCCGGCGTCAGCTCAGCCAAATACCTCGACGCTGCCGGTGATCGCGCGGTCATGGCGCGTCTTTACGCGCTCCGGGATGAACGCCGCGGGGCAGCTCAGAAGCGCGTCAAAACGCCCGCGGAACGCAAGATATGGGCGCTCTGGTTAGGCTGCGAAAATGCCCCCGGATTGCGCTCTTACCTGCCGCAGCCCGAACGCACTGTCGCGTATCTGTTGGGATTCGTGCGCCGCGCGAGCGGCAACCAGAAGATATGGGAAGCGGATGATCTCGCTTCCTTGACTCGCAAGCAAGCATACCACACGATAGAGGCGCTGAAAAGCCGCCTCGAGCAGGAGCAGAAAAACATTGCAAGGGAGGTGCCATTTTGAAGTAGCATAAACACAACGTTTCAGCATAGCAACATGTAGAGAGCGGGAGAGATAGGAAACGCCAATTTCCGTCACTCCCCGGCCCGGTGAATCCGCACCAGAACCGTTTTACCGCTCGTAGGCGAGCTTCTAAGGTAACACGATAAAATGGTTTTCGCAATTCACCGGGCCTTTTTTATTGTCAAAAAGATGAAAAATGAGGTGGAATGTGTCAACAAAGACAAGCCCCGTCACCGCCGCCGATCTGGCGAAAAACGCCTATAAACAGCAGTATGGCGTCATTGTCATCTGCTCCGATGAGGCGCAGCAGGTCGCGGTCTATGAGGCCATGAAACAGCAGTATCCGAACAATAAAATCAAGGTTGTTACCACGTAATATGATGATCCAAGTACACAATCGCTGCAGCGATTTTTCCAGCTACAGAGCCGCCCGCGTCAAGTCGCTTTTCAATGCCGAATCCGGCTGCAATTTCGACCTCGAAGCCGAGCTGCCGGCCGATGATCCGGGCTGGAAAATCGGCGTAATCGTGGGGCCATCCGGCAGCGGGAAAAGCTCCATCGGCCGCCAGTTCTGGCCCGGCGTCGGCATCTCCAATCTCGCCGCCGGTTGGCCCGCCGACGCGCCCATCGTCGACGCAATCGCGCCCGCCGGGGACTTCAACGCCGTGACCGGCGCGCTGGCCGCCGTGGGCCTCGGCGACGTGCCGGCCTGGCTGCGTCCGTTTCATGTTTTGAGCTGCGGAGAACAGTTCCGCGCCGGTCTTGCACGTCTGATCGCCGACCCGCCGGAGCGCGTGATCGTCGACGAGTTCACCAGCGCTCTTGACCGCCAGATTGCGCGGTTCGGCGCGCTCGCATTCGCCAAAAGCTGGCGCAGGCTGCCCGGCTCCCGGCAGTGCCTGATCCTGACTTGCCACCGCGATGTGGTCGACTGGATCACGCCTGACTGGACCTTCGACACCGCGACCGGCACCTTAACCAAGGAGGGGGTTCAACGCCCCCGATTCGACCTTGAAATCTACCAGACCGGCTGGCGATTTTGGCCGATTTTTGAGCCGCATCACTATCTGAAAATGCCTCTGATGCCATGCGCAAGGTGCTATATTGGAGTCGTCGGCGGTCAGCCCGTCTGCCATGTGGCGATGAGCAGCCGGCATAAGGGGAAAGGGGTCGTCGAGGCCCGCGGCTGCCGCCTCGTGGTGCTGCCCGAATGGCAAGGCGCGGGCGTCGGCATGCGTTTTCTCAACGCCGTTTGCGAGCTTAATTTGCAGGGGGCGGAGGGGAGCCGTTTCCCTGGCCGGCCGGTAACGACGCTTTTTCATACTTCGCATCCGGGTCTTGCCGCTTCGCTGCGCCGCGACCGTCGCTGGAGGCAGGTCAGTGCGAATCTGTATGGAGAGCCACGCGCGCGGTGTTTCCGCACGATGGCCGTCAGCAACGCCCGAAAATTGGCCACAGAACCGGAGGCGCTGACAATCAGCGGGGCCGCGTATGGAGGGCATTTCAGGGCAGTCCAGGGGTTCCGGTATGTGGGGGCGGAGGGGGTGAGCGCATGAAGAAAATCCGTACCATTTTGTGCGGGCAGCGCAGCTTCGGCGCGGCCGTTTACGGGATGCTGCGCAAGCGGCCGGGCATTGACCTGGCTGCCGTTTACGCGCCCGCCGGGGACAAGCTCGCCGGCCTCGCCGAGCTGTACCACACGCCGCTCCGAATCGCCGGAACGCTGCGCGCGGACACCATGCCCGCCGGTTGCGACCTGCTGATCGCAGCGCATTCGCACGACTTCGTGAGTACCGCGGTACGGAACCGGCTGGCCCTCGGCGCGATCGGTTATCACCCGTCCCTGCTGCCTCTTCACCGTGGCCGGGACGCGGTTCGGTGGACGATCCGCGACCGCGACCGCATCGCCGGAGGCACCGTTTTCTGGCTGTCCGACACCGTCGACGGCGGGCCGATCGCGGCGCAGGACTGGTGCCTTGTGCGACCGGATGACGACGCCAGCGAGCTGTGGCGAAGGGAGCTTTTTCCGATGGGGCTGCGCCTCCTGGAAAGCGTTCTCGACGACATCGAAAGAGGGGAGCTGGTGATGCGTCCGCAGCCGGCCGACCTCGCCACTTGGGAGCCGTCTTTCACCGGAGCGCCGCGCCTCTTCAGGCCGGAGCTGCTCCAGCTCGGAGAGCTTCCAGAGGGGTATCGCGTGACCCGATAACAACGCAATCGAGGGGGCCGCACAACGCCCCCTCTTTTATTCCGCACAACACTCCGCACACGCCGCCGAAGACCGCGTTTCCCCGCCTCCGCACACCGAAATCGACGCATTTTGTGCAAACCTGGCGTCGATCGCTTCCCGCCTCAGATCAGCTGTTCCCGCCTGAGCATATCAGTTCTCAGAGTATATCTGGTCAACGATACGACCGGCTCGATCATCTTTTCTGCGTCAGGCGGTGGTTCGGTCGGTGCGGATGGAACAATTTTCATCAATCTGACGAACCGTGGCGCGATTACCGTGAACGTCAATTCGGTGCTTTTCACCGACGGCCTGACCAACAGCGGAACCGGAACGATTACGGTCAGTTCTGGCGCGACGGGAACCCGGTTCCAGAATATGGTCGATAAGAGTGGGGCGATTCTGTTCGTGAACTCCGGCACTCTGAACTTCAGGGCGGATGCCGGTGCGAATGAGTATATTGATCTCAAGAACACCTCTACCGGAGTAATTTCCGTCGAGGCGAACATCAACTTCGCCAATATGGAGAATGACGGTCAGCTCACCATCAGCGGAACCCGGACTAACGGAACCTCCAATACGATCAATTTCTATGGTACTTTGGTTAACAATGGTACGATCGGCGGCTCCGGGGCGGTCAATATTTATTATATTGCTTCCGGGACAGGTACGTTCAATATGACCAGTTCCCGCAGTGTGGTTTCCTATCTGTATGATCCTTCGAAGCCGGTTACCGGGTTGCCCTCCGGAAATACTTCCGCCTTTATCGACAGCGATGGATATTGGCGGATCGGCGGTGAGCGCTTTATGGACGCTTATGCGAATCGCCCGGTTTACAGCGAGGCTTTGGGTGCATGGGTGCGGGTGGATGGTACGGTGATTGCCGGGACAGAGGGGATGAGCCGTTACGCCGATGTGAACATCCAGAGCGGCAGCTGGTATATCGGTAAGTTCGATACCGGAATTTCGGTGCCGTCGAAACCGGCAGTGGAAGTGACAATCAGTTCCGCAGGCAACTGGGTGGTTGGAGGAACGGATACCGGAGTGTCCGCGACGAAGGCGGCTCAGGTTGTGTTTGGCGGTCAGGTCTACGGTCTGAATATTCTCGGAGCCGGGACGATGACTCTGGATGGAAAGTTGACGGTAAAGGGCGATTTCCACAGCGAGAATTCCCTGAGTATTCACAAGGATGCACAGTTGGAGATCGCCGGAAAGTTTCAGGATACTGCAGGCGCCGGATTCGCGATTGCCAGCGGTGGTCGCCTGGTGTTCAGCATGGCCAATTATTCGGCTGATCATGCGGAGGTGAATGGAAAGATTGACAACTTCGGAGCGATTTCGATTTCGGATTATCGTACCGTGACCTTCAAGGGAAGCACCACCGGTTCTTCCGGTGCGGTTTCGGCTTCCAATGCATACGTCACTTATGACAGCGATGCCGAGCAGGTTGTTTATAGGGGTAGCTATGACAAGCTGACCTTGTCCGGCTCGTCGGTCAAGGTGCTCGGAAGTGAAGTTGTTACCAACGATTTGTACAACAACTCCGGCGTTACGCTGGCGCAGAGCACATTGACGGTCAACCGCCATGCGGAGGGGACCGGCAATTATACGGTGGGCACGGAAGGCATGATCGTCTTCAATAATACCGCCGGCCAGGGGTCTTCGATCGATGGAACCATTACTGTTGAAAAGGGCGCTTACGGAGTGAATTTCAACGGCGGCACCGGCAATAGCCAAATCCGGGTCAATAAGTTGGTCAATAACTCCCTGGAGGTTCCCGACAACAGTCTGTGGATCGGGGTGAAGGCAGCTAATACCGCTTTCGGAGAGGTGATCAACAACGGTACGTTCCGGGTGCTCGACAATCTGGTCACTCTTGGCCGCTTTACACAGAATGCCGGAGAAGGTTCCAAGCTGATTTTCGCGATCGGCGACAGCACTTTCAATATCGACGGTTCGGCGAACATTATCGAAGGGAAGGGCGGCGAGATCGATATTGAAAGCGGCACCATTCAGATCAGTGCCGTGATTGCGTCGAACAATACGGCTGTCATCGTACGGGATGGTGCGGTGCTCCAGCTTTATGCGGCCGGCCTGACGCTGCCTCAGGTGACGGTCGATCAGGGCGGTACCCTCAATGTTTCCCGCAATGCCTGGATCGGCAGGGATGGAGATAAGACGAACGGCCTGACGCTGAACGGTATGTTGAATGTGGAAGGAGAAGGCGGAACTGAAGCAATTCTGACGGTTTATGCATACCATACCAATGGAGAGGCTGCTTCCACTGCCAAGATTTACATCGGAAACGGTGGAACATTAACTTTCGAGCATCTGGATGACACTAGCTATGGAATCGTCTATGGTGCGATTGAAATTGCGAATGGCCACTTGACCGGTTATGAGGAAGGACAGCCGCTTCCGGCTCGTCTTACCGGCGCGCAGATTGAGAACTGGATTGTGATTGATTCCGGCACGGACAACCACACCAGCGCTTACAAGCCCGGCTCCAAATTCCTGGTAATCGGTAACGGTGTGATGCTGACGGTAGATACCGATGTCGCGGCGTTGCGCGCCCAGAACGGCGGTTCCCTGACCATGGCGGAAGGATCGATTACCGTGGATGGCGAAGTCACGGTGGATGGAACTTCGGGAAGTTCCATTTACGTGGTCGAAGGCAGCGATGTGATGTTTAACGGCTGGGTGACCGCAACCGGCGATAACGTGATTTACGGCGACGGCAATATCACGTTCAACGGCAAGATCACCACTTCGATTACAGATCCGGCGACCGGGACGGTTTATGTCGGCACGATCAATATGGGTAATAAGAGCGTGGTAACCTATTCCGCCGAGGCGGGAGAAGCCGGCTCGGTGCTGGAGCTGTTCAGCGGCGTTTATGGCGCACTGGTCGTGAACCGTGAAGCGGTGGTTAACGGCAAGGTGACTCTGAATACTTCGTTGAGCGGCAATGGCAAAGTGACTTTTGCCGGTGAAACTCTCGGAAACGGAACGGTCAAGGCTACTGAAGACGGCAAGAAAATCAATGTCGTCTATGAAAATGCGGCGACGACTGTCTATGCCGGTGATTATGGGGATCTTACCATTAAGGGAGATCATACGGTAGCTGGTGCCGATGAGAAGAATACGGTTACCGTCACCGTGGAAGGAGCGATCACGATTACCGGTGCCGACGGAACTGGTGCCGCGACGCTCAAGTTGGACAACGCCAACCTGAAGATCGGGAATGGCGCGATCAACAACACGGATTATGCGCGGATTGAGGCGAGCAACAACAGTACGGTGACTTATGAATATTCCGGCAATCGCGATCGGGCGATTTATTCGGGTATTTATCGTACGCTTGAAATCAACAGCTCCGGTCTCGGTTCGCAGGTGGTGGATGCGTTGACGGTTCAGACGGCGTTGACTGGTCAGGGCGGTCTGGTGATCCAGGGAAGCATCGCCGGAACCGGCAGTGTGGTGGGCGGAAAGATTGATGTCACTTATGGAGAGGCGATTATCGAAGGATTTTTGGGGGGCAGCTACCATAATTTGATTCTGAACGGTTCCGGTACCAAGACATTCGGTTCGAATCTCACCGTTTCCGGTCGCTTTCAGGCTGCTGGCAGCACCCTGCTCGGTAATGGCAATTTGACCTTCAACGGTGAGATTGTGGGGTCTGCGACGTTCGGTACGGCGGAACAGGCCTATCAGGGGCATGTCATCTACGGCCTGAATGAAGGAACCCGTGCCCAAACGGTCTTCGGCGGCAATTATACGACGCTGGAATTCACCGGCAATGAAAAATCCATTGCCGAGAATCTGACGGTTGCGGAATTGACCACCAAAGCGGACATCACGATCAAATCCGGAGCTGTGGCGACGGTGGATTCTCTGGTGGTTGCCGCCAGTGGTTCTTCGCAAATCCGGATTGGCAGTGGCGCGACACTGAATGTTACCTTGAATGGCAGCGCTGCTCTGCAGCCGATAATCAACAACTCAGGAACCTTGGTGGTCAGCAGTGTAGGCGAATACACCTTTGGTTCGGATTTCGTCAACGACGGCGAACTGCGGGTGACGGGGAACAGCACGGTGACCTTGAACGGCATTCAGTCTTCCCGCGGGCAGGCCTCCTATGTGGTGGATGCCGGTTCGACACTGCGTATGTCCAATCTGGGTGACGCGACCGAGTCCATGACCGTAAGCGGGATTACCAACTACGGTGATTTGGTGTTGAGCAATTCCTATATTACGGTGAGCGGCGATGTGGTCGATTCCGCAAACGGAACCATTACAATGGCGGACAAGTCGGCGCTGACGTTGAATGGCGCCAACACTGTTCTCAATGGAATCTTCGATCTCGGAAGAGATACCACTTTGAACGTGAACGGCACAGTCCGGATCAATCATCTGATTACTGCCGGAACCATCAATGTCGGCAATGGAAGCAATAATGCCCATTTGACGCTTTGGGAAGTGAATGCCGGTGGTAAGGATTCAGCTTCTCAGATGAATATTGCCAAGGGCGCGACACTGGAATTCGATCCCTATGAGTACTTCCAGACAATCGGCGGTCATGTGCTCGTCGGCATTGGAGGTACTCTGACGTACGATCCTTTGTGGACCGGATTCGCCAATGCCGTGAAATATGATATCGACTGGACCTATGTCAGTGACACGCGGGAAATCAGCGATATTACAGTCACCGGGAAGTATTGGGTCTTGGAGGGCGGTCAGTTGACCGTGCTGGGATGTGCCGATGACAGTGAATTCAAGGTTTCCGCCGGCGGCGCTCTGATCTTCAAGTATGCCGGTACCATTAACGGAGATGTGACGGTGGAAGGCGGGACCGTGTCGATCGATGCCGCAACCCAGTTCGGCGGCACTTTCTCCAACAGCGGTGATGTGACCGTCAATGTCGAAGGCGTCAAATTCACTTCGTTCGTGAATATGACCGATGGTACGTTGACCCTGAATGCCGTTGTCAAGGGGAGTGTTCTCAATCAGGCGGGCGGCACGATCATCGCCACCGCTGAGAATATGGTGCTGGGAAGTGAGATTTCCAATGCCGGTAATCTGATTGTGCAGGCTGACGGTATCACTTTAGGCAATATGAAAAACAGCGGCACAATCACGGTGACCGGCAAAAACACCGTGGTCAACGGGTTGGTCAATTCCATCACAGACGAACAGGGAACGGTTGCCGAAGGCACGATCAGCGTTGAAGCTTCCGGAAGTCTGACTGTGGAGACGGATATCACCGATGGCACGCTTGCCGTCCGTCAGGGCGGTTCGGTGACTGTCAGCGGAAATCTCTCCGGTCTGGCGGTTGACATCGACAACGCCGGCACGATAACGGCGGAAGGCGCGTTGACCTTTAATGGCGCAGTGGTTGGCAATAATGGTTTGTTCGGCGGAACTTCATTTACGTTCCTCGGCGAGACTTCCGGAACCGCGTCGTTCAATGCCGACAAGGTTGTTTTCGGCAGCACGACGGCACAGCAGCAGATCTTCAGTGGCCAGTACCAGAATCTGAGATTGGCCGGTCTGGAAAAGAAGATTGCGGCTGATATTACTGTCAACGGCCTTTTCAGCAATGAGTCCGGAGTTCAGGTTGCCGCCGGTGTGCTGACGCTCAACCAGTTGGCTGGTGCCGGCAGCTATACGGTAGGGGGCCAGGGAACGGTGATATTCGGTTCGGCTGGAAGCACCGTGGCCGGAAGCGTGACCAACTCTGGTACGGTGGAGGTCAATGCGCTGGTCAGCTTTGATGGCGGTCTGAGCAACCTGGCGACCGGTACGCTGAACTTGAATGCGACGGGCCTGAATGTGACCGCCGACAATGCCGGCGTGATCAACGTCAATGCGCAGAACGTGACCCTGAGCGGTTCCAACAGCAAGACGGTCAACGTCGCCGACGGCGGCAGCCTGACGCTGAAGATGACCGACGCGGCAGGGGCTAATTACACTGTTGCGGCGGGCGGCGTCCTGAATCTGGACAGCGCGTCCGGAACGCTGTTCGGCCGTGTCGACAATGCCGGTACGTTCAATGTCATTTCGGTGGTCGACAGTTTCGTCGGCGGCGTTTCCAACTCGGGTACGATGGTGGTAGAGAGCGCCTCCAACCTCGCCAATGTGACCAACAGCAATCTCTTGATCCTGAATGGCGCCGCCAAGCTGAACGGCACCGTCAATGACGGTACGATTCAGTTGAACAACCGTGGAGTTGTGGCGGATGGGTTGCGCAACAACGGCACGCTGGACATTAAGGCTGACGGTTATAAGTTTGACGCTTCCAAGTTCACCAATGACGGTTTGGTCAAGGTTTCCAACGGTGCGACTGTGACCGCCAACAACATCGGCGCGAACGGCAGCAGCGGGGACTACAGCGTGGAGGCGAACAGCACTCTCAACGCTGGAACCGGTGCCCGCTTTACCGGAGTGCTGCAGAACGACGGCACGATTTCCGGCAACGGCAACCTGATCACGATCAGCGGCTCGACTGCCGGTAGCGGCAGCCTGAACAACAGCAGCGGTGAGGTGGTTTATAACGGAGCCGACGCTCAGGATATCTTCAGCGGCGAGTATGGCCGGTTGACGGTTACCGGTGATGGAACCAAGACCCTGAACGGTGACATTACGATCAATACGAATGGAAACATTTCAAGCTCGTTTGTGAATAATGGTGCGATCACCAGCGATGGCGTGCTGATTTTCGACGGCAAGACCTTCGGTAACGGTACGGTGAATTCGACTGCCGAAACGATCTACAATCAGGCGGCTGAACATGTTTATTCCGGTAAGTACGGCAAGCTGACTCTGAGCGGCGTCGCCAAGAGCATTGCGGGCAATGTCACGGCGGATCTGCTGGACAACAGCGCCCGGACGCTGACGGTGGAAACTTCCGGAGTGCTTACGACCGGGAAACTGGCTGATGATGTGAACTCGCAGTACAATATACTGGGAACCTGGAATTTCACCGGCGACGCGGAGATTCTGGGATCGGTGAACAACAGCGGCGTGATTTCGACGGATTCGGATCTGACCTTTACCGGCATGACGACCGGCAGCGGCAGGATCGAAATCTCCAACACCACCGGCGCCGTCAAGTACAGCGGCAATGCCGATCACGAGATCTACAGCGGCAACTACAATGACCTGACCATCGACGGGACCGGCAACAACACGCTCTCCGGCGATGTGAAGGTGAACGGTACGATGTCGCTCGATACCCGGCTGAACGCCTCCGGCAGCCTGACGCTGAGCGGCGATACGACGGGCGAAGGCCAGCTGCACAGCACGGGCAGCGTCATCTATGACCGCAACGGCGATCAGGACATCTACAACGGTTCCTACAAGGATATCACCATTGACGGCAACGGCGTGAAGTCGATCGTCGGCAATGTGACGATTTCCGGCAATGCGGTGCAGAGCGGCGGTGCGGTGCTTCACGCCTCGAACGGCAACGTTACCTACAACGGCAACGGCACCCAGCAGGTGATGAACGGTACCTATGACGATCTGACGCTGAACGGCACCGGGCAGAAGCTGTTCGCCGCCGGTTCGCTGACCACGGTCAACGGCACGTTCACCGCGACCGGTTCGCCGAGCCAGCTGCTCTATCTGGATTCGACGATTCCGGGCAGGCAGTGGGATGTGGCGGCCGGGAACCTGAACTTCAACTGGGTTCACATCTCGAATTCGAACCTGTTGAGCGGCGGCGCGGATCTGAACGGCAACAACTCGCTGGGATCGGGCAACACCGGCTGGAAGGTGTTCGACTCCGCGGGCGGTATCGGCGACTCCTTCCCGAGCCAGAACAACCTGAACTTCAGTTCGCTGGCGATGCTGCTGGGCAATGAGCTGCGGGCGGCGGAGCTGGAAGAGCTGTTCTATGAGGAAGGGTTCGTATTCCGCCGCAGCGGCAGCCTGCCGAAGCTGGATCCCAACGGCGACGATATCGCCGCCGTGCTCCAGTCGGAGGTCGATTTCCTCGGCCTTGAGACCGCCTACGATACGGCGATCTTCGACGGCGCCGACTTCTCGGATGCGGATTACTCCGACCTGATGAGCCGCGCCGACATCTTCAAGGATGAGGTCGATGAGGCCCTCTCCGAGATGGTCGCGATCTGATCCTGGCGGATTTGATCGACAATAATTGAAAACATGAGCAGCCGGCTCCGGAAAGTTCCGGGGCCGGTTGTGTCAAGGGGCCGGGACCGGAATCCCTGCGTGCGGCGAGGCTCCGGTTTGGCGTCCTGAAACAACTGAGGATTGTTTTCCGATGAAAAAAGTTTTTCTGCCGGTGCTTCTGGCGGCGATGTTTTCCGTCGCGGCCGTGGAGTCGAGGCCGGTCAAAGTGGTGCTGTTTCCTTTCCGGGAGGCGGAAATCGCCGCCAAAGTCGACGGCACGGTCAAGGAATATAAATTCCGGGTCGGAGAACGGTTCAAGGCGGGCGAAGTGCTGGTTCTGCTGGACGACACCCGCTACCGGATCGACTGCGAGCGCGCCGAAGCCTCGGCGCAGGATGCGAAGATTCAGGCGGAGTTCGCGGATGAATCCTATGTGTCGCAGAAGAAACTTTTCGACGAAAACTTTCAGAGCAAGATCGAATTGAAGCGGCGGGAGGCGGAGAGCGCTTCCGCCAACGCCCGGAAGAAGATCGCCGACGCCAACTATCTGGAGGCCAAGCTGCTGCTGGGATACTGCTTCCTGAACGTGCCGTTCGACGGCAAGATCGAGGAGGTGCTCTGCCGGGAGCATGAGACGGTCCGCGCCGGGCAGCCGCTTTTCAAGGTCATCGACGACGGCAAGCTGCTGGCGGTGATGAATGTGCCGGTTTCCGCGCCCCGGACGATCGGCACGGAGCTTTCGTTCCGTTTCGCCGGGCATCCGGATGTCGTGAAGGGAAAAGTGTTTGAAGTTTCTCCCCGGGCCGACCACCGGTCCGGCACGATCGAGATCAAGGCGCTGATCGACAATTCCGACGGCAAATTGACCGCCGGGCTGACCGGGGTGCTGACCGATGGCGAATGACCAGAAAAACGAGTGGAGCGCCAGGCTCAAAGCTTTCGGCATGATCATCAAGCTGAGCAACGACCTGTTCGCGGCTCCCGATTTCACCACGGCTTCCGGCATTGCGGTGAACAGCTCGCGCACGCTGCTGCGGTACAAAAGCTCCACGATGCTGGAAATTCAGGGCGGCAAGGCCCGTGTGGTCACGCCGTTCGCTCAGGTGGCGGTCAACCAGAGCACCAATGAGGCGCAGGCGCAGTGCGCGCTCTGCGAACATCTGGAGCTGACGGAGAAACCGCAGGTCCTGACGTTGGCGGATTGTTCCAATCTGGATCAGCGGGCCGGTGTGGCGTTGTCGCAGTTGATCGGCGACCGGGAAACGATGATGGTGGTGATGCTGGCGCCGCCGCCTTTCCTCGGGAAGGTGGATTTCCGGCTGGTGTGGCTGCTGGAATTCCCGGAGGAGGTGCCGAATTTCGCGATGAATGCGGCGAGCATTCTGGTCCGCAACTACGCGGAGGCGCTCTATTGCCACCGTTGCTGCCGGGCGTCGGGCAAGGCCCGGCTGCGCAGTATCTTCCGGCCCCGCAAGGTCGCGTTGTACATCCTGCTGGCGGTGATCGTCGCGCTGATGTTCGTGCCGGTCAACGAGTCGGTGAATGCGGAGTTCGTGGTGAAAGCGCCGGAAACGGTCAGTTCTTACGCGTGGTTCGACGGCCCGATCGCCAAGTGCTACAAGCAGGACGGCGACCGGGTCAAGGCCGGGCAGGTGATCGCGGAGTACGATACCAGCCAGGTGGCGTTCCGGCTGGCGAATGCCGCCAGCCAGGTCCGGGAGATCGAGAAGGAGTACGACCTGGAGAGCAGCGCCGCCTTTTCCGACCGGACCCGGCTGGGAAAGGTGCAGCTGATCGAAGCACGCCTGAACGGCGCCAAGGTGGCGGTGGATGAGGCGAACTGGTATCTGGCGCATTCCAAATTCATCGCTCCGGTGGATGGGGTGCTGGCGCTGGCGGACGGACGGGCCGAACTGTTGACCAACCGCGCGGTGCGCACCGGAGACAAAATTTTCGACATCTACACCGGCGACGGCAATGTGGCGGAAATCCTGGTCAATGAGCGGGACAGTTCGATCCTGCAGGGCAAGCTGGACGCGACGCTGTTTCTGTATACCCGCCCCGATCAGGCGATCGAGGCGGAGGTCACGTCGATCAGCAACTACCCGGAACTGACCGAGCAGCGCGTTTATTGCTACAAGGTGCGCGCCGCGATGAACAATGCCGACAACCTGCGGTTCGGCATGCGCGGCATCGCGAAACTGCGCGGAGAGCGGGTGTCGCTCGGTTACTACCTCTTCCGGAATCTGGTCATTTATCTCAGGTGGATCTGACGACATGAAAATAGGAATGCTGCGTCAGGACATCGAGCTGATCCGGCCCGGAGTGCATGGAAACTATCCGATGCTGTTCGATCCGGTTTCGGAGGGGTATTTCCGGATCAGTCCCGAAACGGCCCTGATCATCAGCAAGATGGATCAGCCGTATGAGCTGGAGGTGTTTCTCGAACGGCTGAAGGCCGCCGGACTGGAGGTGTCGTCCGCCGAAGTGATCGAACTGGTCTCCTTCCTGCAGCAGAACAATCTGTTCGCGCCGGAGTACGGCGAGTTCGAGCGCAAAAAGCAGATGGCCGAGCAGGTGAAGAAAAGCACGCTGCTGCTTCGGATCGCCTCGGTGTATATGTTTTTCAAGCTGCCTCCGATCCACCCGGACCGGTTTTTCCGCACGATCGCTCCCTATGTCGACTTTCTGGCGAGCCGGTGGTTCCTGATTCTGGTGCTGATTCCGGCAGTGCTGGGGTACATCCTGATGATCCGGGATTTCTCGGCGGTGCGGAGCATGTTCCTGGATTCGCTGTCGTGGGCGGGGCTGGCCAAATATTTCGTCGCGATTGTGGGGTTGAAGGTGATCCACGAAGCGTCCCACTCGCTGGCCGCGATGCACTTCAAATGCCGGGTGCGGGCGATCGGGGTGAGTTTCATCGTGTTTTACCCGCGCATTTTCACCGACACCACCGACAGTTGGAGGCTCCCGCTGCGGCAGCGCACCCTGATCGACTGCGCCGGCATCATCGGCGAACTGATCGTCGGCGGCATCGCCGCGCTGCTGTGGTGCTATCTGCCGCCGGGGCCGATGAAGTCGACCATGTTCTATATCTTCGCGGTCAGCTCCCTGAGCACGCTGCTGGTCAACGGCAATCCGCTGATCCGGTACGACGGCTACTACATCCTGTGCGACCTGCTGAACATCGAAAACCTGATGGGGAACTCCGCCGACTGCCTGAAACGGTACTGGCGGTACTATTTCTTCGGCCTCGGCGAAAAGCCGTCGGAGCCGCGGCGCGGCCTGTTGCTGGCATTCGGCATCGCGTCGTTTCTGTACCGGATCGTGCTTTATACCTCGATCATCATGATCGTCTACCACAGCTTCATCAAGGTGGTGGCGGTGATTTTGCTGATCCTCGAGGTTTACACGCTGGCGATTTTCCCGCTTTACCGCGAGATCAAGACGATCCGCACGATGTCGAAACGGGCGGCGGCGCGGGCGAACTGGTGGTGGAGCATCCTGACGGCGGCGATCGTGCTGGTGGTGCTGTTTTTCCCGCTTTCGTGGAACATCACGCTGCCGGGAGAGATCGTGGCGGAAAAGAGCGAGCTGATTTCGATCGAGGAGAGCGGTTTCCTCGCTTCCCCCTGGCCGAAGAACACGGTGCGGCTCAAGGCGGGCGACCTGATCTACCAATTGGAAAACCCGATGCTGGAATTCAACCGGCAGAAGGTGGTCTGGACCCATGCGTTCGACAACGCGCTGTTTGAGCTGCAGCAGCTCGACCGGGAGACTTTCAGCGACAGCCAGGTCACGGAGGAGAAACTCAAAAGCGACGAACTGGGACTCCGGGAATTCAGGCGGCGCAAGGGCAACCTGATCCGCCGGGCGCCGGCGGAGGGCAATTTCGTGCCGCGCCGGACGGATATTTCGAAGGGGTTCTTTTTCCCGCCGGGCATGGTGGTCGGCGAACTGGTCTCCGACACCAAGATGGTCTACGCCTATGCGACGGACCAGGAGGTGCGCAAGCTGAGGGTCAATCAGCGTGTGGAAGTCATCTTTCCCGACCGGTACGGCGTTGAGGAAGGGGAGATTCTGGCGATCGCCCAGATTCCGGCCAAGTTGCGGAACTCCCCGCTGCTGCAGAATTTCGGCGGGCCGCTGCCGGTTTACCGCGACGAAAACAGCCTTTCGCCCGAGTACAACTCCGTGATGGCCCTTTACCGGATCGAAGTCAGATTCGACCGCCAGCCGGAGGTGATGCCGGGGCGCACGGTCCGGGTCAAGGTGCTGCACAAGGAAGTGCTGGGCGAGGAACTTTACAATCTGGTGATGTCCGTCTTCCGGCGGGAATTCTGAGTGAAAGGAAAGGTCACGATGCTGAAGTGGGGAATTGCGGGAACCGGACAGATCGCCCGGGCGTTCGCGCTGGCGCTGAACCGGGCGGAGAACTGCCGGGCCTGCGGCGTGGCGGGACGCCGGGCGGAAAAGGCGGCGGCGTTCGCGGCGGAGCACCGGGTGGAGCGCGCCTATTCTTCGGTGGAGCAGATGTGCGCCGATCCCGAAATCGAGGCAGTCTACGTCTGTCCGCCCCATCCTTTCCATGCGGAATGGGCCCGCTGTGCATTGAAGCAGGGCAAGCACGTGCTCTGCGAAAAGCCGATGGCGCTCGGAATGGAGGAAATCCATGAAATGCAGCGGTTGGCCCGGGAACAGGGAGTGCTGCTGCTGGAGGGGTACATGTACCGCTGCCACCCGCAGACCGCGAAGCTGGCGGAGCTGCTCAAGGCGGGCGCGGTCGGCCGGGTGCGATCGGTGGAGGGGGCTTTCAGTTTCCGCTCCGAATTCAATCCGGCAAGCCGGTTGTTCGATCCGGCGCTGGGCGGCGGGGCGATCTGGGACATCGGCGGTTATCCGCTGTCGATGGCCAATCTGGTCGCCGCCGCTTCCTCCGGCAATGCGCCGGTGCGGCCGGAACGGCTGGAGGCGGTCGGCGTATGGGCGGAAAACGGCATCGATCTGCTTTCGACGGCGCTGGTGTGTTATCCGGCCGGAATCGTCGGGCGGCTCACGGTCAGTCTGACCAGCACCGAGGATAACTCCCTGCGGATCTACGGGGAGGGCGGGAAGATCGTCGTGCCCGATCCGTGGGTGTGCGACCGGGTGAATCCGCCGCAGGGCCGAATCCTGCTGACCCGGAGCGGCGAAGCGGCGGAGGTGATCGAAGTGCCGTGCGACCGGACCAGCTTCACGCTGGAGGCGGAGTATTTCGCTTCGCTGGCGGTGCAGGGGAAAACGGATGCTGTTTTCCCGGTGATGTCCGCGGCGGAGACGGTTTTGCAGAATGAACTGCTTCAGGAATGGGAAAGAAAGGCTGCGGGAAAATGAAAAAAATTGCTTTGTTGTTGTGCTGCTGTGCGATGTTTGCGCTGGCCGGTGCGGATGCGCCGGCGCCGTTCCGGCTGTGGCAGGGCGATGCGCCCGGCGCGCGCGGCACTTCCGAGTTCGATATTCCGACATTGACGGCATATCTGCCGGAGGGGGCGAAAGGGCCCGTTCCGGCGGTGCTGATCTGCCCCGGCGGCGGTTACGGCGGCCTGGCCGGACACGAGGGGGCGGATTACGCCCGGTTCCTGAACCGGCACGGCATCGCCGGGTTCGTGCTGCGCTACCGGCTCGGCTCCAAAGGCTACCGGCATCCGGTGATGCTGCAGGACGCCGCCCGGGCGATGCGGACCATCCGCAGCCGGGCGCAGGAGTTCAACGTCGATCCGGCCCGCATCGGTGTGATGGGGTCCTCGGCGGGCGGGCATCTGGCCGCCACGCTGCTGACGAAGTATGACGCGGGCAAGCCCGCTTCCGAAGATCCGGTCGAGCGGGTCAGTTCCCGTCCCGATTTCGGCATCCTGTGCTATGCGGTGGTCACGATGGGGCCCGGCACGCACCGCGGCTCCCGGAATAACCTGCTCGGAGCCAATCCGTCGGCCGAACTGATCGACGCGCTTTCGGCCGAGAAGAATGTGACCGCCGACACGCCGCCGTGTTTCATCTGGCACACCGCCGACGACGGCGGGGTGCCGGTCTCCAACAGCATCAACTTCGCGACCGCCCTGAGCAATCACAAGGTGCCGTTTGCGCTGCACATCTACGGAACCGGCCGTCACGGCCTCGGATTGGGGGACCGGTATCCCTATGACAACGCGCTGCCGTGGACCAGGGAATTGGTGTTGTGGTTGAAAGAGCGCAAGATCCTTCCGTAAGAATCCGGGATTTCGCTCCTCTCGGAGCGACCAAGGCGCTTCGCCCTTGGAACCCGACCGGCAAGGTGCCGGCGCCGGGTACGAGAGCCGGGAAAGGC
>ENA-UEQM01000573-UEQM01000573.1-human-gut-metagenome-genome-assembly--contig:-NODE-573-length-21883-cov-28.106530_pt1 | contig 21883 bp, 17 predicted proteins | sample MGYA00242948_ERZ507948 | MGnify/ENA primary metagenome ERZ507948 (study PRJEB26167, sample SAMN06115440) | human gut metagenome | host: Homo sapiens | place: China:Hubei | collected 2015-07-28... | reverse complement strand
AGTCATACTATCAAAGAACTCTTTGGCTGGCAACGTAAAGCTGCTTAGCCATTATCTCAAATTTTAACGAACTATTGTTTGTAATGCAGCGCAAAGAAAAAGATGGTATTATAAAATATTGGAAAAGAATTTTTCAACTATATCTTTCTTGGAGTGTGATTAACTTTATTTCAGTAAGTTTGATAAACCGTAATTTATGTGTTGAAAATGTTCAAACTTGTATATATCAGATACTTTTCAATGGATATAGTGTATTGTGGTATCTCTGGGGTATTTTAATAGCTTTGCCTTTATTGATAAAACTACGAGACGTGGGGGCAAAACCTTTGTATTTTCTTGTAATAGCAGTATTGGCTTATCTTTTTAACAGAGCATACACTCACTATGGTTCGATGGAGAATCCTAATAAGATTTGGTTATGGTCAGCATATTTATATAAAGGCAAATATTTTGGAATAACAAATCTTTGTTTAGCGATTACATATCTTTCTATAGGATCATTCTTTAGTATGTACAAGTTTAGACAATATAAGGTTATCAGTGTTGCATTAATAATTCTTGGCTCAATAATGATGCATTTCGAAACCCATAAGGATGTTGCTTTAGGTGTCCCAGTAATTGCATTTGGCTTGTTCCCTTTGATAAAAGACTGGCATTTGGATTTTTCGAGAATATCTTTTAAATGGCTGAGAAAAGAAAGCACATTGATATATTTTATTCATATCATTATTATAACCTGTATAGACAAGGTATATCCAGGTATGGATATCATTAAATGGATAGTGATTATTTCAAGCTGCATAATAGTTTCTGCTCTTTTTATAGCTTTGAGTAAAAAGAAAAATATGTCTTGGATAGCAAAATTATATTGAAAAACAAGGGAAAACATTTTATATCTTCTTAATTCTGAAAAATTATGCACATTTGTTTTGTTTGTCGTGAATATCCACCGTCTCTTCGTGGCGGTGGTATTGCTTCATATATTAAGGAAGTGGCTCATGGATTGCATGATGCAGGGCATCGTGTGACGGTGATAGCTGCTTCTGATGATACTCGATTGTCTTCGGATGAGGACGATGGGGGCGTGAGAGTGATTAGGCTTTCTGGTGGTGACTTTCTGATACCTCAGGTTGAAGGAATGTCTCTGCTAAAAAAGTTTAGAATGTTTTATCGGTTCTTTTCTTATCGCAAGAGAATCAGAGAAACGATTTTAAAACTCGGAGATGTTGATGTTATAGAGGTGCCTGAATATGGAGCTGAAGGATATTTCCTCAATGATATCGGTATTCCAGTCATTACCCGATTGCATACTCCTATGCTTCTCGATCATTACAATTTATCTCTGCAGAAATTGTCTAAGGCCAACTGGCAATATTTCTGGCAGGGATGTAAAGAACTGAAGGTGATGAAAGAGGCCCGGTATATTACTTCGTGCAGTACTTCACTGAAGGAATGGAGCCATAGATTTCTTGGAATTGATAATGATAGGATGAAGGTGATATATAATCCTATTAATGATAAGAAATGGAGGCTTGCCAATTCTGTCGAAAATCATAATACAAATGGAAAGCATATTCTTTTTGTAGGAACAGTCTGTGACTGGAAAGGATGTGGCGATTTGGCTGATGCCTGCAAGATTTTAGCTGACTCTGGTGAAATAGGAGATGTTCAACTCGACTTGGTGGGCAAGACTGGGGCATACGCTGATGAACTGAATGCTAAATATGGCAAAGAGAAGTGGTTTCATCTGGTAGGCAAACTGCCAAGGGAGAAAGTGATGAAACGCTATGCCCAGGCGGATGTGGTTTGTTTCCCGTCCTGGTGGGAGAATATGCCGATGGTCTGCATTGAGGCGATGCTCTCAGGAGCTGTTGTCATCGGTAGTAACTCTGGTGGTATGAGTGAGATTATCGAGGATGGAAAGAGTGGTTTCCTGATGACTTCAAGAAATCCGCAGGTGCTCGCCGATAAAATCAAGGAGGTATGTATGCTTCCTCTGGATGCTAAAGCGAAAGTGAGAAAGGAAGCGCATGAGAGAATTGAAAATGTCTTTTCTCTGGATGCTATTTTACCACAGATAGTAAATTATTATCATACAGTAATAAAAGATTTTAATAAATGAAGACTGATTTAAAAGTAGCATGGCCTTGTCCGTGGTTTGGTGATTATCGGGTTCCTGTATTTGCAAATCTTAATAATATGCTTGGCGGTAATCTAAAATTGTTTTATGCTCTGCCTGACCCCAATAGTAGACTTGGCGTAACAAATAGTACTCATCTAAAACTGGTAAAGAATTTAGGAGATTCTGCATGTGGACTTGAAGGTAAGAAAATAGAATTTGGCGACTCTTCGTCTGATATGGCTAATAAAAGTTTAATAATACGTTTTCAGCCAGATTTGTATCGAAGACTTAAAGCATTTAATCCAGATATTGTAATTGCAGAGACGTTTGGCGGATGGTCTATTGTTTCTATTCTGTATGCATTGCTTCATCATAAAAAATTGATGATGTTTTATGAACGTACTGCCTATGTAGAGCGCAATTCTCCATGGTGGCGCACTTTATATCGAAAAATAGTAGGCAAACCTGTTAAAACATTTTTAGTAAATGGTGTTTTAACAAGAGAATATCTCCAATGCAATCTTGGCTTTAAAAAACAGAAATATGTAGAAGGTCTCATGGTTGCTGATAGTAAAGGGTTATCAAATTCTGTTTCTAAGTTGACAGAACAAGAAAACTCTAAATTGCGACAAATGCTTTCTTTAAATGATGGTATTACATTCTTGTTTGTTGGACAAATTGTAGAGAGAAAAGGTGTCAAGGAACTTCTGAAAGCATGGAGTAATCATATCAAAATGTACCCAAATGATAATTTGCTTATTATCGGAACAGGCGTCTTGTTAAATCAATTTAAGGTACAATATGAAGATTATAGCTCTATACACTTTTTAGGGCGCATAGAATATGACAACATTTATAAGTATTATGCAGTTGCCGATGTTTTTATAATGCCAACTTTAGAAGATAATTGGTGCCTTGTTGTACCTGAGGCGATGTCTTGTGGCTTACCTGTAGCATGTTCTATATATAATGGAGGATACTTAGAGTTAATTAAGCAAAATGAAAACGGCTATTGCTTTGATCCATATAAATGTGATGATGTCGTAGATGTATTAGCTAAATTTCATAAAGTTAATTTAAAAGAAATGGGTCAATTGTCAAAGACGATAATTGCTGATTATACGCCTTCAATTGCTGCTAAAAAGATATATGAGGCTTGTATAGAGTTAATAGAAAAATAAAGTGTTAAAATGACTTTGATAATTACGGATAATAATTCAAAGACACAACATAGCTTTGGTAATAAATCCATGTCTTATTTTATTTGTATATTATGACAAATCTTATTTTTCTGATTTCTCAAAAGATACATGTTGTTCATACATATCATGATGAGCGGATGCAAGTTGGTGTTCCTGCTAAAAACATAACAGATGTTTTTTTTGATAAAGTTGACAATCAACAATATTTGACCTTTCTTAATAGTGAGGAGGAGAAACGATGAGACAGAGAAATCCTTCGATTGATATTTTGAAATTCTTTGCTGCCCTTCTGATTACTAATTCACACATGGGTATGTTATACCCAGACTCTTTAGTAAAGCTCTCTACTGGAGGTGCTATAGGGGATGTGTTGTTCTTTTTCTGTAGTGGTTTTACCTTGTTTCTTGGTAGAGGTGGAGATTTCTTTAATTGGTATAAAAGGCGCATCAACCGTATTTATCCTACGGTTCTGATGTGGGCAGCTATCATGGCTTTTGTTTTTCATGCTCGCTTTGGCATGGATTTCACAATCTTGCATGGTGGTGGCTGGTTTGTGAGTTGCATCATGATCTACTATGTTTTCCTTTATTTCATCAAGCGCTACTTTGTGAATCAACTCAAATGGGTCTTTGCAGCAGTCTGTCTGATAGTCTTAGGCTGGTATTTTACAGAAGACAGTTCTACGATATTCATGTATGGGGCTACCTATTTCAAATGGTGTCATTATTTCCTGTTTATGTTGGTTGGTGCTGTATGTGGATTAAGGATGAAAGAGAAGGGAAATATCGTAAGTTCTACTAAAGGGAATCTTGGTTTACTGTTTGTTTCATTGATTTTCTTTTATGGTTTGCAAATAGCTGGTACGAAGAATGCACTGATAGCTCATTTTCAGGTATTGACCTTGATTCCTTTGATGGGTATTACATTAAGTATGTATCGTCTCTGCTGTAAGGAAGGGTTGATCAAATTGTATGAAAAGAAGTGGGTACATAGGATTGTGTATTCAGTTTCTGCCTTGTGCTTAGAGATTTATGTTTGCCAAGGTTTTGTTTTCAACACTTCTTGGAATCACCTGTTTCCGTTGAATATTCTCATGAATTTTGTCTTGATAGTTGCTATGGCATACATTGTGAAAGTTTCTTCTAACTGGTTCTCCCAGACATTTAAGGATGGGGAATATGATTGGAAGAAAATGGTAAAGTTGTAAACTTTTTAAGAATATTAAAATAGAAGTTATTTTTCGATAAGTGAGTACAAACGGAGCATTTACGCATATATGAAATACAATAAAGAACATTGTAACATTCCCGGGTGCAACCATAGCATATATAGAAACTACACGTGCAAGGAGCACTATGATTTTTATCTGACAGATGACAAATGCAGGGAAATAAGTGATAATGTTATTGCGGTATATGAAGGAAAAGATTCCAGGAAGCAGAAAGCATTGGCTTTTAGAGACTATGTCGTTCATCATGCTTTTGATTATCCTATGATTCGGTACGAACATTTTCCGCTCGAACATGTGTTCTTGCTTGCTTTGCGTTGTTTTGATAAGCATGACAAGGAACGATGTTCTCAAGTTATTAAAGATTTCGATATTCCTGCCAATGAAAATATTGCAATGTTCAAGAGGATTGTTAATGTACAAAATGTAGATGATACAGAGATTAAACCTGTTGAATATTATTTGCTTTCTAAGCAAGAATTGATACCGGTCGTTCCTTCCCTAATCTTTATATTCTGCGTCTTATTGTCTTATATGTTGCTGCGTCTTGCACAGCCCTGGACAGGAGAGTTCTTTGGAATGACATATCAAGAAACGATTTGTTTGTATAAACAGGTATTGCCTTATCTCTTGTTGTTGATGTTGGTTCTTTGGAGCGGAATTAGATTGGCTTCATTTTACAATTACTTTGCTCGTAGAGCTTACAATTTGAGCTTGTTTGAAAATGTTGACGGCAATATCAATATGCTAAGTCAGATAAAATATGTAAAGGACAGAAACCTAAAAGCAGATTCTTATAAGTGTTCTGTTTTGGGCGGCTTGATCGGAATCAGTTCGTTAGTTGTATATAACTACTTCTCTAACTCTTCTTTCCATATATGTTCTTTTGCATTTATGCTAAGCGGGGTGATGATGGTGGCATCGCTGCTTTATGTATATAACATGACCGTTTTGTATTTTCCTGTTTTGAGGCATTAAAGCACTATAAGTTAAAAATCGATTTATATAACCCTGACCACAATGGTGGACTTGCCAAGATTCACAACTTTCTTTTTAAGACGTTCGTTTATAATGAAGGCCTGATTCTCATTGTCTTGTGGATCTGTTTTAAGTTCGCCAATGGGTGGGTTTGGTTTATTGTATCTCTGTTGTTTATAAAGAGGGTAAACCATGCCAGATGGAGCGCCAAACTGTATATATCATCTCTGAAAGCTTTTTATAGAGCCAAAAAGGTTGAAAGGGAAAAGTTGCTCTTGCAGAATGATGACAAGGCTTTTGATAATGTTGAGAAACTGGACAAATTGTATGGAGTCAAGGTCTTGAAATATGTATGGAACATTGTCCTTATTGTGGTGTTACCATATTTAATCAACAATGCTGATGGCATCATAAAATGGATGGGAACACAAATTCCTATTATCTGGAATATAATTGAATACAAACGAATCTGATTAAAAAGAGTTATAGTTATGTCAGTAGCTTCAACATTATATGGTTATCACGTCCAATATCTCTATACATTGTATCGGATATTGGAGTCTGCAGATTCTAAAGAGGTGTTCATGCCTGAAGGAAGAGAAGATTTAGACATATATTTGTGTGGCAAAATTATTGAGACCGTACAGGTGAAATGTTATTCTGGGGCAATCGGGTATGCAGATCTGTTTTCCAAGGCAAAGTCCACTTCTTTGTTTTCTCGTGGCAAGGATAGTTTAGACGCTAATTCTGAGGTTAAGATCTCGTTTGTGGCGGTAGGGCATGGCAATGACTGGGGGTTGATTTCTGATAAATTGACCAAGGCATCGTCTCTTGTAAAGCTACTCAAAAAAGAGGAATCTCTTCATCTAGACTATGCTTCTTCTAAGAAACTGGCTTCCAAAATTCTGTGGCAGTCTAAATCAGAAGCTGAGTTGGAAAACTGTGTTGAATCTGTATTAAAGAATCGTTTCCCATCAATAGATCCTTTAATCGTAAAGGATTATTTGATCCAGTGGATTTGCTATCTTGTGATAAATAGAAAGTCTGCTACCTATGACGATTTATGTTGTCAGGTTGGGCGGATTATTCAGCTTTCTGTGCGCCAAAATGAATTCTTTACTCAATTTGGACTAACGGTGATTCCGCTTTTTCAGTCAGATTATCAAGAAGATGCTAATTTTGAAACATCTTATTATCAAGGTGTATCTGCAAAGGAAATTCATATTGCCAAGAATTATGATGTAGTAAGGGAAGAAAAGTTGCAACAGCTGTATGATAAGCTGAAAGACAATAGTCTCGTTTTCATAACGGGTGTCTCTGGTTCTGGAAAAAGCAGTTTGGCTTATCGCTTTTTGAAGATTTGTGGTTGCCCTTTACGATATGAGATTAAGTATGTAAATCAGAATAACATATCGCAGATTATTGCTACCGTCAACGATATTTCTAAAGGTTTGAAGAGCGAAGCTTTCGTATATTTGGATGTACAGCCATACGACACTTCATGGATTCAGGTGGTAAATGAAATAGAAGATACTCCATTTGTAAAATGTATAGTGACAATCAGACAAGATGATTGGAATAGATGTTTCAACAAGATAAACACAAACCTTCATTACTCTACTCTTGCTGTAGATTTAACAGAGTCTGAAGCAAGGGATATTTTTGATAATCTATGCGAAAGAAACTTGTGTCGTATTGATATATTTGACGAGGCATGGAATGATTGTGGACACCCTCAAACATTGCTTGAATATGTGTATTTCCTGACTCAAGGTGTTCCTCTTAGATCAAGAATTTCTGGACAGATAGCCAGTCTGGATAAAGATAATGCCTTCCTCCTTCAGTATGTAGCTGTGTCAAATGTCTTGCAGGGTAATATTTCTGTGGATGCCATTCGTAACTTGTGTCATCTTTCCCCAATAGAGTTTTCTCGATGTATAGACCAGATGAAAGGTGAATTCTTTGATTATAATGATGATGGGTTTTCAGATGTTCACCCCATTAGAACTCATATCATTGTTGAAGAGGTGTTTCGGAATTATAACAATGGGTTATGGGAGATTGGCATGGAACTGTTTGAGCATATAAATGAAAACACTAATCCTTTGTTCCTTATGACCCTTTTAGATGAAGGTAAATATACCCCAGACTCTCTTTTAAGGAAACTGGATGGAAAGAAGATAAACTCTATGCAAGCATATATAGTGGCAAGGACTTTGTTATGGTGTGGAGTCAAACTTTATATTGAGAATAATCAGACTGCGTTTGATTGGTTAAGGCAAACGGCACCTCTATGTTGGCAGAACTTATTGCCTGTCAACTTTACGGAAATCAAACTTGATGAGTCTATAGATAAAATGTTTGGTATCTATATTGGAATTACTATGGATGGTGTTAGGAAAAGATTTTCTTCGCAGACAGATGTCTTTGCTTATTTATATAGATGGCTTGATTGTTCTATTTCTTTGGAGAAACCTAAAGAGTGGCGTGAATATTATTGGTTGGCAAAATTCTTAACAATATGTAATCTACAGCTCTCTTACAGGCCTGATTTCTCAGAGTTTAAGATAGAGGCTGAAAATTCGAATGATTTGGATGAAATGGCAGATGTACTTCTTGGTCTTAAACTGGCTGGTTACGATTCTACCACATATAATCAACTGGAAGAAAACTTCGTTAAGCAATTTCGAATTCAAAACAATATCTTGGAGTTTGATATCTGTGATAATGAGGTCAAATGTCTTTCTTTCTTCGATTATTTTACTGCGGGAGAACAATGTGGAAATGGTGATATAATACATAATATTAATATGCATCATATCAATTTGCTTAGGAAAGCCTTTCCTAATGCAGATACATATCATTCAGAAATTATAAAAGATGAAATTTTTAAAGATATAGATTTGCCTTTTGAAAAACATATAAGTAGAGGAAACCTGCCGCTTGACGAGATGCAAGAACCACGCATAATGATGGTGCATCTATATGAAAGGAGCTATGTTCTTCCTTCCAGAAAGGCTTATTGTGATCAATTAATTACTTTGCGTAAACTATTTGTTGATGTTATAAAAGAATACTGGCAGGCTATAGATGAAATTCACAGGGTTGATAAAGCACACAATGTCAAAATGAACCTTGCTTATAAATGTGTGTGTGATAAGATTTTAAATACTAACATAGAGTTGCCGATATCTGAAATAAATAGATTCGGATTAGGTTATGAAAAAAATAAAGAGGAGAATGATTATGTCAAAAGTTCAAAAGATAATTTGAAGGAATTAAACTCCTTGTATTCACATTATTCTACTTATTTGACAATCTTCTTCAGACAGTGTTACCAACCCTCACTTGGGTTTATCAATGAAGTACAAAGAATGACTATGTTATTGTCTGATGCTCAGGATAAGATAAAAAAAATGCAAAGCCTATTTCATTTGGTTTTTGATGGTTATGTTGATGCCATTGAGATAAAACAACTTGATGAAAGAGAAAATCAGCAGATGCTTTGCCTTACTGCTGTTTATAACTGGTTTATACAAAACAAGCCTTATGTATCTTGCAGACAATTATTAAAGCAGATAAAGCCTAAGAAGTTAGCGAATTGTCAAACATTTAATATAAATGATAATGCAAGCCAGAACAAGTCTGTATCAATTGCTGACGCGGTTGAAAATTTAGAGCTGCTACGGAACATTCAGTTGAATAGTATTTGTAGTAGATGCCCTCATCTTGATGACTTATCTACACAAATCGTTGATAAATATCTAAAACGCTATGATGATGCTATAGATGGTATGAGAGGAAGTTATTTATGATTAGCTCTGTATTTCAACGAGTCAAAAAGGTCATCTTTCATCTGATGGATGAGAAACCTGTAGTGCTTACCGCATTTGAAGGCGACAAGGTGTATGAGGAATACGTCTTGATGGAGAATTTTGTGGAATGGGCAAGAAATAATCTTTTCTATACCATTGTTACCAACTATAGTCTACAGGCATTTAATGCTAATGACTATTTCTTTGAGGAATGCCATAAGTTGAAGATTGGAGAAAAGAAAGATGAATTTGATGATAATATCTGGATAAATAGCTTGTTCCACAAGAATGACGGATATATGACTCCTATAGTATTAAATCCTTATAGGGATAATGATATGCCAAGGGATATAAGATGACAGATAACTTGGTTGCAGCTTTCTCACAAGCCTACAATCTTAATCCTACCAAAGCTGATGTCTTGGCATATATGGCTGATGAAGTATCATTAGACCCAAATGATATTCACAAAGAACCATTGACTAAATTAAAACAAGACACTATCATACAAATGCAAGAAGGTGGTGTCTTATAATCATTAAAAATTTATGCTTAAAATCTTAATTAATGCATACGCTTGCTCGCCAGGAATGGGCAGTGAGCCAGGAATGGCGTGGAACTGGGTGAGCAATCTTGCCAAGTTCTGTGAGTTGTATATCATAACCGAAGGGGAGTTTCGGGAAAAGATAGAGGAGGTGGTGCCTACGCTGGAGCATGGCAAGAACATGCACTTCTATTATAATCCCGTGTCTGAGGATATTCGTAAGATGTGTTGGAACCAGGGTGACTGGCGATTCTACAAGTATTATCGTGAGTGGCAGTGGAAGACATATCTCATAGCAAAGGATATATGCTCTAAAGAAAAGATTGATGTGCTGCATCAACTTAATATGATAGGTTTCCGTGAGCCTGGTTATCTTTGGAAAATGTCAAAGGAGAATGGGGTGCCGTTTGTATGGGGACCTATTGGTGGACTGAAACAATTTCCAACAGCCTATCTCAAAGGAGCTGGATTGAAAATGAATGTTTTCAATCGATTGAAGAATATCTTAAATGTATGGCAGTTGAAGCACGAAAAACGTGTGGACGAAGCTCTCAAGACTGCAAGACTCTTGGTAAGTTCTATTCCTGACTCATATCGTGCTATCAAGAAATACAAGGGGTTGGAGTCTATCGTGATTCCCGAGACAGGTTGCTTCTTATCGGAAGATATTCCTACGGACAGATTTGACGAAAAAGAACTGCATGTGATGTGGGTCGGTAAGTTTGACTTCCGCAAGCAGTTGCCGTTGGCGCTAAGAGCTATAGCTATTGCAAACAATCCGAATATCGTATTGGACATTTATGGTTGCGGCTCTGATGAGCAAATAGCTTCAACAAAGAGAGTTGCAGATTTACTTGGCATTACAGAAAAGGTTGTATGGCATGGCAATCAGCCAAACGATGTAGTGATGAATGCTATGCACAAAGCGCAAGTGTTCTTCTTTACAAGTGTTAGCGAAGATACCTCTACCGTTGTGCTGGAGGCAGTTAGCAACCGTCTGCCGATTTTGTGCTTTGACGCTTGTGGTATGGCTGCCGTTATTGACGACAAGGTAGGCAGAAAGGTGGCTCTATCCAATCCTGCGCAATCAGCCACCGACTTCGCAAAGCTGCTTAACAATCTGGAGCATGACAGAAACCTGCTTAAGCAACTGTCGGAAAACTGCAAGCAAAGACAAAACGAACTGTCGTGGGAGGAGAAAGCCAAAACGATGGTGGAGTGGTATGAGAAAGTAAAATTATAAAATGATGTTTCGATTAAAAGATTTAGATATACTTGGCAGCAAGGCGGAGCTCGCCTCGCTGCCTGAGGGCAAATTGCTTATCAATACGATTAATGCCCATTCGTACAACACTGCACGTAAGGACGGATTGTTCGCTGAGGCACTGACAAATGGTGATGTGCTGATTCCGGACGGGGTGAGCATCGTGAAGGCGTGCCGATGGATAAAGGCGAAGAGCCAACCGAAGGAACGTATTGCAGGATGGGACTTGTTCGAGTTTGAAATGAACAAACTCGAAGAATGTGGAGTGAAGAATGTTTCCCGTGAGCGTCCGCTCACGGTTATGTTCATGGGCAGTTCGCAGAAGGTGCTCGACCTGATAGTGAAGCGGGCGGCTAAGGTGTATCCGCATCTGAAGGTGGTGACTTACTCGCCACCGTACAAGCCAGAGTTCTCAGAGGAGGACAATAAGGCTATCATTGATGCAATCAATGCTGCTGATCCTGACTTACTATGGATTGGTATGACTGCGCCAAAGCAAGAGAAGTGGACTTACTCGCATTGGGATGAACTGAATATCCACTGCCATGTAGGTACCATCGGGGCGGTGTTCGACTTCTTTGCCGGTACGGTGGAGCGTGCACCTATGTGGTGGCAGCGTCATGGTTTGGAGTGGCTTTATCGACTGCTGAAGGAACCGAAGCGTATGTGGAGACGATATATTATTGGCAATGCGCTGTTCCTTTTCAATGTTATCTTTCGCGAGAGATGGTAAAGGATATTTACTACAAATTCATACAATTCTCGCTTAGTATTTACGATGGTCGGGAGTTTGTTGATGGGTCGGCAATGATTGGCTTCGATTGGGAGCGTTTCTTTGGTTTTGCCAGGAAGCAGACGTTAGTGGGCATCATCATGGAGGGTATATCGAAACTGCCGAAAAGCGTGGCACCAACACAGAAACTGCTGATGAATTGGTTCATAGCGAGCCAGGGTATACGTCGACAGAATTGGGTGCTAAACGAAGCCACCGTCGATATATATAATAAGGTGAGGGCTGCGGGCTACGACTGTTGCATACTGAAGGGACAAGCGAATGCTGCGATGTACCCAAATCCGGCTGCGCGTACCCCTGGTGATGTGGATATGTGGGTGAAGGCATCGCGTGAGGAGATACGTGCGTTGGCTCATTCGCTGGCAAAGGAAAATGGACGTGTGGACGAGGAGAGCTTTAGCCATATCGCTATCACTCTGAATGGTGTATGCGTTGAGCTGCATTACACACCGGGGTTCATGGCAAACTTTGTGTATAGCCGTCGTTTACAACGATGGTTTGCGGATAGCATCGAGGTGCAGTGTCGCAATATGATTGCGTTGCCCGATGAGGCTGGTGAGGTAGCCTCTCCTACTCCTGCGTTCAATGCTGTCTATCAGTTGTACCACCTCTATCATCATTACTTCTATGAGGGTGTCGGACTACGCCAAGTGGTAGATTATTACTACGTAATTTTGAATTTTGAATTAGGAGTTTGGAATTGTCGCTTATACGATGAGGAGTTGAAGAATTGTGAATTGGAATTTCAAAACTCAAAATTGAATAATTCAAAATCGGCAAAGCCGATAATTCAAAGTTCAAAACTCAAAATTCAGAACTCGCTAAAGCGTCTCGGCTTATGGAAGTTCGCAGGTGCAATGATGTATGTGTTGCATGAGGTGATGGGATTGTCGGAGGAACTGATGATTGCACCGATAGACCAGACACGTGGACGGATGTTGCTTGACGACATTCTGCATGGTGGCAATTTCGGACATCACGACAAACGCCATGCGTGGGGACACGATGCTTATAAAGACAACGGCTTCAAGCATGGAGCGTTGTGGCATAATCTGTTAAGATTATACCGCGATGCTCGTCTGCTTAGATATTATCCTGCGGAGGCACTAAGCGAACCGCTATTTCGAATTTGGCATTTATTTTGGAGAATGCGAAATAAAAAATGCTGACGCAAGCTTTACTTGCGCCCTGCCTTCCATCCGCCTGTTCCGTAGCATCCCTGCTCTGTCACAATAACGACCTTATTGCCGTCGAGCACCTTGCGCGGACTATGCACCTTTGCGTCATTCGTTGCGCCGTTGATAGCGGTCGGTTCGGTGACAACAAGGTGCATTGTTGTTTCTACCCCACTGTCGTATGTGGTGGCAGTGATGGTTGTCTCGCCTACGCTAAGGAGCGTAACGTAACCACCTGTGACGGTCGCAACGCTCTCGTTTGAGCTCTTCCAATGCAAGCGTTTGTCGGTAGTGGTCTTCGGCATGAATGTCGGGTGCAATCCAATGTGGGCAACATCTAACGATACCGTCATCTCTTCCTCTGCAAAGCTGATCGAACGCGATAGCTCGGGCTGCTTCTGCTCACCCTTGCGATAGAGGAACGGCAGGGGCAGGGTCTTAGATGTGTAGAGATTGAAGCGTGCGTAGCTGTTATCCGGAGTGCTGTAGCGCATTGTGCCGTAAGCTTCGTTGGTAGGAGTAAGCGTTGCGCCTTCGTGATCAAGTGCTATATTCCACTCGGTTATGCCCTCGTTCCATGCCAACTTCTGCTTGCCTGTCGCACCAAGCTGACGACCGAATTGGTCGGTGAGGGTCCAGTGCTGCTGGTCGGCAGACTTGTTCAGTGTGAAGCGTAGCACATCTGGGCAGGTAACGTCAGCCGTTGAGGTCACCGACACTACATCGAGATAGTTTGTCTCGTCCATGCCGCCTAAGTCGGCAGCTGCCGATCCGTTGCGGAATATCATCACCTCGTCGCCCGCGCTGAGCGTGCTCTTCTTCGTGAGCTTCTCATACTGCCAACCGAGCGGCGACTCCAAAGCTATGTCAGCCTCATCGTATTCGATAGTGATGGCATCGAGATACACCGAGCCTTCGCTCTTGCCTCCAGCCACAACGATGCTCATGTCGTTGGTGGTGATGGCTGGTGCGTCTATCTGCTTCGTCACGTCGACATATACGCCGAGGTCTTTCGATACCCACTCGCCGAACCAGTCGGCACTGGCGAAGTCTACCGGTGCCAACGAGTAGAGCGTTGTGCCACCATCGTTGAGCGACACGCCCACTTGTCCTTTCTTATTGTTTGAGCACATCGAGAACGTGATGCTGCGCACCTTGCAGCCTTGCCATCCTTCGAGGTAGAGCACTGCCTCGTGGTTGCGAGGTATCTGGTTGTAGCGGTTGCCCGTTGTTGCGCCGAACTTGTTCTCGAAGTCTACTCGCGAGTTGCGTGGCACCGTTCCACATGCTGCTATCTTGAACTCAGCCGTCTGCTTGTTGTATTCAACGATTTTGTACATCACTTCTGCAGCATCCGCTGCAACAGAAATCGTAAGGAACGCTGCTACAGTCATTGCCTTACGCACAATACCCATCAGATTTTTCATATCCTTGTTTTTAGGCTTTTAGGCTGAGTGGTATGGGCAAGATGCCCATACCTCCTACCCTTTTTGCTTTTTGCTTTTACTTTTTCTGCAAAGGTACTGCTTTTTTATGTTTTCTGCTAAAAATCCATTATCTTTATAAAAAGTGTGCCTTCTATGTTTCTCGCGTAGAAACATAGAAGGCACACACTCTTTATTGCATTTACAAGGTTACAGCCACGCGCCGAAGCGTGGCTGCGGCAGTGGTGCCGAGAAGTAATAGTTCTGATCGTTGGCGCTGTCGAGGAAGTTCACCCTCTTCATGCCGAAGAACGGGATGCCGTTCGGGAAGATGCGCGCAAAGTCGGTCACACCGCCCGAGAGAGCGGGGCTACCCTGCTGCAGGTCGAAGTTCCACGCCTTATCGAAAGCAAGCGGAGCGCCCTTGTCGGGGTCGTCGACCTCGCAGTTGATGTCCATGCCGGCGTTCTGCTTGAAGAGCTTGAAGAGCGGATCGAACTGGCCTGCTGTGGCGCTCTTTATGTCTGTGTCGAACCAGATGCCGAGCGAAGCGCCCTTTGCCATCTGCTCCACACCGGTAGCAGTAGAAGCGTAGTAGTAGTTGGGCGTGAGACGGCTGTGCTCCATGTCGGCGCCGTCCTGCTTGGGCTGCTTCAGACCGAAGCGCGAGTCGTAGCAGAGGTTGTTCACGAACACCGGTCGCGCAGCCTTCTCCACCCATACCGAACCGCCCTTCTTATTCTTCGAGCGTCGCCAACCGCAGTCGACGATAGTATTGTTGTAGACGGTCATGTCGGTGAGTGGCACCACCTCGCTGTTGCCGGCGTTGGAGAGCTTAAAGGCGTTGGTGCAGGCGTTGTATATCACGTTGTTGGCTACGTCGAGCTTGCAGCCCGCCTTCACGTTGATAGCCTCGCCGCCGTCGGCAGCGTTACCCGAATCGGCGAAGATGTTGCCCGCGATCACGCCGTTACCGCCCGTGAAGTAGGTCTGGTCGTTGTAGTTGTCGTGGAAGAAGCTGTTGGCGATGACAAACTTGCCGTTGACGTTGCAGAAGTGGAAGGCCGGCACGCCGCCGTCGATGGTGGTCTTGAAGAGCTTGTTCTGGAACGATGCCGACGACTCGGTAGGCGTGGCGCCGGCGTAGGCTATGTCTACATGGTTGAGCACCACCTCCTCCGAGTTGTAGCCACAGATGATGCCGCCCCAGGCTTCGGGCTTCTTGCGGTCGGAGGTGAAGGTGACGGGCTTCTCGGCTGTACCGAGGCAGTAGAGGTTGCCCAGCACCACCACTTCTACAGGCACCTGCACGTCAGCCTTGCACGTCACCGTCACGCCCGGCTCTATATAGAGCGATGTACCGACGGGTATCTCTACGCTCTCGCTCAGCGTGGTGTCGTTCGACCACACGAGCGAGCCTACAGGATACTCTGCCACGGCGGTCTTTATGACGTTTGTAGAACCTTGGTTGGCGTTGCCGTTGTTGCCTGCATAATCGTACGGATTGATGTTGTCGTTCTCGCAAGACGCTGAGAACATTGCCGTTGCTGCAGCGAGCAGCATACCGGCCATTGTGTTTATCTTCTTCATTGTATGATGTTGTTATGGTGAGGTGGTGGGGTGGTGAAATGGTGAGGTGGTGAGATGGTGAGACGGTGAGACGGTGAGACGGTGAGATGATGATAAAATCAGAGCTTGTAGCGCACGCCGAGCAGGAAAGTTCTGCCGTAACGGTATGTGCCAACGATGGTCTTGTCGCTCTTCTGGCCTTCATACTCGAGGTTGCTCTGGTTGACGGTCTTGAGGTATCGCTCGCGCTTTGCGTCGAGCAGGTTGTTGGCCTTGAAGAAGAGCGAGAGGCCGTTGTGGAACTTCTTCTCTGCGCTGAAGTCGAGTCCGAACATCGCCTTGTCCCACTGGTCGGCGTCCTTGAACGGCGACACAAGTGCGAGTTTCGTGCCGGTGAACGAGGCTGCAAGTTGTGCGTTCCAACCATGTTCGGTGTCCTTGTAGAGCAGGGAGAGATTGGCTGTGTGCGGCGCCTGGTTCACGAGCGGACGAGTCTGCGTTACGCCCGTCTTATACTCTGCGCTGCCTTCCTTGTACTGGCGCTTCGAAGTGGTAATCTCCGAGTGGGTGTAGGTATAGTTTGCCTTCACACCGAAGTGGCGTATGTACTTTATCACGTCAATCTCGAAGCCCATGTTCTTCGCGTTACCCAGGTTGGCGGGCATGTAGTAGGCGTCTGTTCCGGCGCCGATTTTGCCGTCCGACGTAACGAACACCTGTTCTATCGGGTTCTTCAGATACTTATAGAAGACGCCTGCGAGAATCTGCTCTGTGCTCGACGGGAACCACTCCCAGCGTAGGTCGATATTGTCGATGCGGGCGCGCTTCAGTTCGGGGTTTCCCTTCTCCTGATACTCCTCGCCCTGTATCTGGTAGGGTACAATCTCGTAGAATCCAGGTCGGTTGATAGAACGGTAGTAAGAGAGGCGCACGTTCATCTTCTTTGTCGGTGTCCACTTCACTGAAGCCGACGGCAGATAGTCCCAATAGCTCTGCTCGCCCACCTGCCCCATGTTGCGGAAGTGCTGCAGCATGGTGTATATCTGGTTGGTATGTTCGGCGCGTAAGCCCACGTTCAGCTCTCCGAGAGCGCTGCTCAGCGTAGCCATAGCGTAGACTCCGCCGATGTGCTCCTTCGAGTCGTAGTTGAGCTGAGACGCCTGCGAGTAAGGCGTCTTGCATACCCAATCGACGTTGGCGAACTGCTCGTATCCGTTGCCGTCGAGCTGCTGCGATATGTCAGCTGGGTTGAAGATGTACGAGTAGTAGCGGTTGCTGCGCTCCTTGCGGCGATACTGCGCTCCAACCTTCCACAAAGCGTCCAGCTTGTCGCCGAAGCGTGTGTCGTAAGCGAGGTTGATGTAGCCCGCCCAGTCGGTATCCTTGTTGTGCTGGAAGCGGCGTTCCGCACTCTTAGGCAGCGTCTTCAGGATGTTCTTCTCCTGGCTCCATATATCGCCCGACACGGCGTCGCCCTCAGCGCCGGCACTACGACCAACGGTGTTGGTAAGCGTCACGTATGTGCGGTCGGGGTCTTCGGCTCTTGCCTGCGAGAACACGCCCGACCAGTCGACCGTGAAGCGGTCGGTCAGATGGTGCGTGCCCTTGAGGTTGGTGGCGAAGATGCTCTGCGTAGAAGAAATGGAGCGCAGCTCGTCGTCCTGCGTGTACGAGTCGGCACTGATATACTCGGTGTTCACGCCGTTGTTGTAGCGCACGCCCTTCGAGTTGGTGCGCACGTACATGTTGTACCATTCGAGCTTGTGGTTCGAGAGCGAGAGGTCGAGCTTTGCGTGCAGCCCCGCCGTGAAGTCGTGTACGCTGTAGTAGCGGTGGTTAAGCGTAGAGATATACATAGCCTGTTCGCCCGACGCCATCTTCACCGAGTTGTATGTACGCTCCGTGCCACGGAAGGTGTTCTGCACACTTCCGGCAAGCATCACGCCGATACGGTTGTTCCAGAAACGGTCGCCTACGCTAAGACCGCCGATGAAGTTGGGCGCCGGCGTAGCATGGCTCTTCATCTGCACCGGTCCGTTCCTGAAGTCGGAAGCCGAAGCCTTATAGTCTGAGCCGAACGCCTCGTAGGGCGAACGGTGAGTATAGTCGGAGCGGTTGGTCGTGAGATAGTCTCTTGCGCCGCTCCAGAAGTAGTCGCTCATGCCTACGGCGGCGTTAGCCTGCAACTGGAAGCGTGCGGGCGCATCCTTCATCACCATGTCGACAACTCCACCTGCGGCGTCGCCCTCCATATCGGCAGTAAGCGACTTCGAAACCACGAGGCGGTCCATCAGATCTGACGGGAAGATGTTGAGCGGAACGTAGCGGTTCTTGTCGTCGGGGCTCGGTATCTTCACACCGTTCACGAGCGTATAGTTGTAGCGCTTGTCCATGCCTCGGAGTATGGCGTACGAAGCCTCGCCCGAAGCGTCGCGCTCCATGGTCACGCCCGACACGCGCTGAAGCACGCTCGCCACATTCACGTCGGGCGAGAGCTGTATGCTCTGCTGGCTCATCACGTTGAGCACGCTCGCCGCATTCTTCACCGTCTCGACGGCGCTGCGGTCGGAGCGATACTCGCGGCGTCCGGTTACAACCACCTCGCCCAACTGCTGCAAGTCTTCGTCCAAGGCGATAATGAGTTGTCCGTCCTTGCCTTTCTCCGAGCCTTTGTCATAGTCTTTCGCCACGTCGACCACCATCTCTCTTGTCTTGTACGCCATGTACGAGACAACAAGCGTGTAGCGACCGCGGTCGGGCAGCTCGCGCAGCGTGAAGGTGCCGTCGAGACCGGTTGTGGTGCTGACGCTTGGCAGCTCCTTCACTCTGATAACGGTGCCGATAAGCGGCTCGCCGGTCTTGTGGTCCTTGACGATGCCGTCGAGCGTGTGCGCTGTTATGGCAGAGGTAGCAGCCGTGAGGAGTACCGCTGTGAATAAGAATCTCTTCATGCTATTTCGACTTTGTTATCGTGTGAATAATCTTTCCGTCCTTGTCTATCATCGACATCTTCAACTGCTTCTTGTCTACGGTGAACACAGAGAAGCCGTCGGCAGAGCTGCAGAACACCGTGCCGTCGGTAGGCTTCACGGGACGCGCCAACGACGACGACGAGTTGACTACGTAGTCGATATTGTCACCCTTCTTCTGTATGTGCTGGAAGTTGTGGATGTGTCCGCAGGCGTATATAGCCACGTTGTTATATTTGTGAAGCACGGGCAGCAGACGCTTCTGCATGTCGAGACGCTCGCTCTCCTTCTTGTTGGTGTCGGCATATATCGGGTGGTGCCCCATCACAACCACCCAGTCTTCCTTGGCGTTGCGCAGCGTCTCGTCGAGCCACGCCAGCTGCGCCTCAGCGTCCTGCTTGCAGGCGTCGGGATAGACGCTCGAATTCTTACGGTAAGAGTCGATGAGCGGTGTTGTGTCGAGCATCACAATGCGCACGGAAGTGTTGCCGTGCTTGAACACCTTAGTATAATACCTGGCAGGCATCATCCATCGGCGGCTCACCTTGCCGTAGTCCATGAAAGCCTGCGTATTGCCGCGATACTCGTGGTTGCCGCAAACTGGGAACCAGTCGAGCATAAGGTCGGGATGCGAGTAAACCAGCTCGTAGTTGGTCATCCAAAGCGGGTCCTGTAGCGACGCAACACCATTGAAATGATGAATGTCGCCCGCAGCAAACACACACTCAGGGTCAACCACTCCCGCCATTTCGCCCATCAGTTCGGCTATCGGCTTCTGGTCGTAATAGCCGTTGCGTCCCATGTCGTTGGTCATATAAAGCGTCACGTCGCCCTTCAGCTGCTGCCACTCGGCACGCACGTCGTCAGCAATCGGTTGCGCTACGGCAGCCTCTGCCACCTTCGCCTTGCAGCACGCCGGCGCTCCGTCTGCGCTCTGCGCCTGCATGCCCATAGAACCTAAAAACATCATTGCAGCCAATGACCACACAGCCATTCTTCTGCCGCAGCTTTCTCTCACTACTTTCTTTTTCATTCTTTTGCTTATTTAGTTAACTATGTGTAAAAATTCGGGTGCAAAAGTAAAAGTATAGTGTGTCAAAGAAGTTACAAAAATTTTATAATCAGAAGTCTTCCTGCGACGACTCTTCTTTTTCCCATCCTGCGCTGCAGTCCGCCACCCAGAAAGCAGATGCCCGATACAATCCGCGTGTTCAAGCGCTGGCTATACACTTAAATTATCTTAATGCTTCACAAAAAAATACTACAAACACTTGTTTGTATGTGTCAAAAAGTGTAGCTTTGCAGCAGTTTTATGTGTCTAAAAGTGTAAGAATTCTGAGCTTTCATGTGTCTAAAAGTGTAAGATTTCTGAGCTTTTATGTGTCTAAAAGTGTAAACTATGAAAAGAAAGATATACAACAAGCTCGTAGAGTGGAAGAATCAAAAGCAGCACAAACCATTAATACTCAACGGTGTAAGACAATGCGGCAAGACTTTCATCCTTAAAGAATTCGGCAAAAAAGAATTCGCAAGCCTTGCCTACGTCAGTTGCGACAGAAACGAAAGCCTACAAGCCATATATGCGGGCGATTTCAATGTGTTTAGAATTATACAAGGATTAAGTGCTTTGACAGGAGTGGACATCATCCCCGGCAAGACACTTATATTCTTAGATGAAGTGCAAGCCTTTCCACAGGCATTAGAGGCATTGAAGTATTTTTGCGAAGACGCTCCCGAATATCATATTGTTGTGGCAGGTTCTTTGTTAGGTGTAGCCTTACACGCAGGGGTATCCTTCCCCGTAGGAAAAGTACAGACACTACGCCTTTTCCCTATGGACTTTGAAGAGTTTCTTATGGCATTGGGGGAAGACCAACTGCTAAAGCTCATGCATAACCACGACTACGAACTGATGAATGCCTTCCACGAGAAACTAAAAGACTATCTGCGCCAATACTACTATGTAGGAGGAATGCCTGAGGTCGTAAAGCATTACGTAGAAAACAAATTGCTCAATCAGGTGCGAACCATTCAAAACGAAATTCTATCCAACTATGCAGGCGATTTCTCCAAACACGCACCCACACAAGAGGTACCACGCATCGACATGGTGTGGCAATCGATACTTGGGCAATTGTCTAAAGAGAACAAGAAATTCGTGTATGGAGTATTGAAAAAAGGCGGTAGGGCGAAAGAATTCGAGTTAGCCATACAATGGCTGATAGACGCAGGTCTGATATATAAAACTACAAAGGTGACAAAACCCGAATTGCCATTGAAGTTCTACGAAGACATATCTGCTTTCAAACTCTATTTATGCGACTGTGGATTGATGGGCGCTATGGCAGACACCGATGCTAAGAATGTGTTAATTAGCGATACCGTATTTACTGAATACAAAGGGGCATTTACCGAACAGTATGTCCTTCAGCAACTACTCGCATCTAACATAAACAACATTTATTATTATAGTTCGGACACCTCACGCATGGAGATGGATTTCATTATTCAGCAGAAAGGTGCACTGGTACCAATAGAAGTGAAAGGAGGAACAAGCATAAAGGCAACATCACTACACAATTATCTAAAACAACATCAAGACATACCTGCCGTACGCTTCTCAATGCTCCCTTATCGCAAACAGGAAAATATAACCAACATGCCCCTATACGGTGTGTTTCTCAGTTTGGAATAAATATGCCAGTATAAAGTGCAAGAACTATAACTCAATAGTTCGTTAAAATTTGAGATAATGGCTAAGCAGCTTTACGTTGCCAGCCAAAGAGTTCTTTGATAGTAT
>ENA-UEQM01000569-UEQM01000569.1-human-gut-metagenome-genome-assembly--contig:-NODE-569-length-22027-cov-9.525148_pt1 | contig 22027 bp, 26 predicted proteins | sample MGYA00242948_ERZ507948 | MGnify/ENA primary metagenome ERZ507948 (study PRJEB26167, sample SAMN06115440) | human gut metagenome | host: Homo sapiens | place: China:Hubei | collected 2015-07-28 | study... | reverse complement strand
CCACGTCAGCAGCCCCCTCGCGGTTCGAGCCGGCCCTGAATCCCGGCCAGCATGGTCAGGTCGGAGGCGCGCAGCGGCGCGACCGGGCGCTTCCAGATGACGTCGATCATGCGACAGAGCAGTCGCTTCTCGCAATCTGAAAACTGCGATTTGACGCCGATCGCAGCATTGAGCTTGCCTTGAATTTCGATCAGCGTCACATATTCCGCGGCCGCCAGCGGAGTCTGCTGGCATCCCCACGCGATATCGATTGCCCGGCAGAGTAGCGAGCGCTCGAACTTGGAGAGCCGCCGACAGGCGCGCGGCAGTGCCATCGGCAGCGGCGCAGTCAGTTGTGCAGCGGTACGGCGCATCAGCGAACCCTCCACTTGCAAGCCATCCGGCGGCAGGCGTTGCAGCGACGCCGCTGCAGCAGGATCAGTCCCAGGTTAATCCCATGAATCAGCAGGGCCAGCCCCGCCAACACAAACGGCACGGACAGCAGGATGATATCATACATAGGCATATTAGCGATCCTCCTTGCATTTCATGGTTTCGGGTGCTAAATTGAAGTCAGTCACAGAAAGGGAGAGACTCAATGAGCAATTCAGGTTATATCCGGGAATTCCGTTCGTTCCGCAGTCAAATTCAATCCGCTTTGCCGACTGAGGAGTTTGCCGAGGGTGTTTACGAGCGTATCGACACGTTGCCGACACGCCTGACGGAGCTGGTGAGGCGGCGCGAAGAAGTCGCCGCATTTCTGCGCAAAACACCCGCGATGCAAAAGCGAGCTCTGACGGCGTTGCCGGTTCATGACGCGGCGGATTTGGCGGCGTTGGCCATCGGCGCGTTAAATATGGCGACAAACCTGTATGAGGCCCTTGACTGGCGTGCCGTTCCGCTGAGCGGCGGCTACCGGGAAAATGCGGCCGGCGCTTACCTGCTGGCGTGTGATGTACTGATGCGGACATGCAACGGTCTGGAAGAGATTGATTGAGTTCCCGGATTGCCCGCTCGATCACATTGACGTCACGGCGGTTCGGCAACCGTTTCTGTAATTTACGCAGGTCGCGGATTATTTTTTCCATGATTACCGGCCCTCCTGCGCGAAAGGAGATACAACCTGAAGTTGTGCCAGAAACGCACGGAACGCACTGACTTTCAGAGTCATGCCGATTCCGATCTTAACGGCTTCCTCGGTGTTGACCGTGGTATTGTTTCGGCGGACAATTCCCATGGTTTCCGCAGAAGCCGTCAGAGCATTTTCCGCCAATTCCTGAAACAGTTTGTTCGTGGCCCGTTTCAAACCGGGGATGGCCTCCGGGCAGGAAACTTCCTGCAGAATACGCACCGCGCGGTCGAGATACACCTCCATGATGCCGAGCGCGACCATACAGCCCTCCGCTTTGGCGCGTTCGAGTTGGGTAAGCGGGGTGTCGTTCTGATTGATGTCCATGTTTCAATTCTCCTTTGCTTGTCCTCCATAGCCCGACGGGCGGCGGAGGGTGGTTGTTAAAGCTCGATGAGGTCGAGCGGGTTGCAGTTCAATGTGATACCGTTGTTTCCGGTTCTTCCAGTAAATCGTGCCAGGTATGGCCGGGAAAAGCTACTGCGAACTTCATCGCTGTGCGTGGGGTGCGCACGCCGCGAACCTCAGCATCATGTACGGTCTGTGGTGTTACCCCGGCCCTTTCCCCAATTTCCCGGAGAGTCAATTTGCTTTTGATTCTCAGGTTTCTAAGTTTTGTCATTATGGCCTCCTAAGTGTATCTACGCTTAAAATAAGCGAGATTACGTTTATTTCAAGCGTACTTACGCTTTTTTCTTGAATTTTCATGTTTTTTGATATAGTTTACGAAAAAAGGCGTAAATTATGACAGAACAAAATTTCTCCGATGCACTTTGGGAAGCGTATCGTCGTGCGGGGACACAACAATGCTTAGCCAAGCAAATTGGAATACCCCAAAGTACGATAGCCGGCTATTTTAGTGGGCGATATTCCATTGGAAACATGACGGTATCGACTTTGATAAAACTCTTCCCCGATATGGCGATTGACTTCTGGGGAAGCGATACTTTTGACGAAGAGCCGATGCGGGATGAACTGCTGGAGATTTTTGATTCTCTGGGGCCACGGGATCGAGCGCGCTGTCTGGCTTTGCTTGCGGCGCATTTCGGCGATAAACTGCGGGAGGAACCGCAGCCGGCTAAAAAAGTGGCCGGGAGTCAGGTTTCGTGAGAGGGTGGATTAGTCGGACCGGTCGGACTTGTCGGACTGGTCTGACAGAGAAATTGAACTTAAAAAACGGAGGAGGGTAAATCGACATGGCAACTTTAATCAAATGCCCGACTTGCGGGAAGCAGGTCTCCAGCAACGCGGCGACTTGTCCCGGCTGCGGTGAAGTTATCAACGCCAAAATGACAAAGCCGGCCGGAGCGATCAATCTGAAAGACCCTGTCCATCTGATCGGCGTAATTCTCGCCGGGCTGGTCATTCTCGGCGTGATTGTGGCAATCATCGCCAGATTTTCCTGCTTGTGAGGTCGGACTGGTCGGACCGGTCAGACTTGTCCGGCGGAAAGGGGAAAATAGTGTCCGAGCCATTGATTCCGAAACACGGCGGCTACCGACGGCTGATCACCTACCGGCTGGGCGTGCTGATCTATGACGCGACGGCGGCGTTTTGCGCCCGCTACATCGACCGACGCGACCGGACGCACGACCAGATGGTCCAGGCGGCCCGTTCCGGCGTTGCGAACATCGTCGAAGGTTCCGAGGCCGCCGCCACCAGCAAAAAGACCGAGCTCAAACTCACCAACGTCGCCAAGGCCAGCCAGGAAGAGCTGCTCTTCGATTATCAGGCGTTTCTGAGGCAGCGCAAGTTGCCGGAGTGGCTTTCCGACAGCCCGAAGGCGCTCGCAGTGCGGCAGGCCCGTCCCGAGAACCTCGCTCAATTGCGCAAACTCATGGGCCTTCTGATGTCGGACCAGTCGGACCGGTCGGACAAGTCAGACAAAAAAGCCGAGGTCGCCGCCAACACCATGATCGTTCTGATCAACCAGGAAACCTATCTGCTCAACCGCCAGATTGCCCGCCTTGCCGCCGATTTTGAGCATGAGGGCGGCTTCACCGAACGGCTCTATCGCGTTCGCCGCGAGCATCGGGACGGCAAAGGCTGACCATCAGACCACCTTGTAATCTTTCCCCGGCACGAGCTTGCCGGGATCGAACCGGTACCGGGGCGGCCGGGCCGGCCAGTTCCCGAAATACCAGGCCAGCAGCCGCCGGACCGCGCCCGCATCCATGCCGGCCGGCGGATCGACCGTGGCGACGGTTCCGCCGTAGGTGGTTCCGGTTTCGACCTCGCCCAATTCCGGCTTTCCGTAACGCTCCCACCGGCGCGCCGCGCAGTTGACCGCGTCAGCGGCTCTGAAGCCGTGCAGTTTAACAATAGCGAGCTGCCGCCGCAGCTCCGGCCCGATTCGTAATTTCATGCTTGCCTCCTGTCAGACTTGTCGGACCTGTCCGACCGGTCCGATGCGTCTTTACTATGTAGCAACTTTTTGAAAAAAAGTCAATGCTGCTTATGTAGCAAATTTGATTTTTTATGATTACTTCATGCCGGAACCGTGTTACAGCCTATTATATTAATATTCAACAAGTTGAATATTAAAAATCTGTTTTTGTGAATAAAAACGGCCTTTTGGCCCCATATATAGAGGGGCCTTTCCTCCTTCTCCGGGTCGTGGTTGTCCCGGTTTTCCCGCCGGGCGGCGTTCTCTCCGCGTCGCCCGGCTCCTTTTATCGCAATCACCGCCGGGCTCTGTCGGCCAACCGGCAAAAACCATGACCGAACGCAGCCCCGATTACGGGGTTTTCTCCGGGCGAATCGGAGAAATATTTATGCTCCTGTGGCAGAGAGAGGCACGTCCGGTGCGCGACAACGGGCGGTTTGCAGGGTTCCGCTGATCACGGGTCGACCGCTGCCGGGAGCGCCATTTTACGAACCTTTCAGACATCCCTTCGGGGTATAAAGGATCGGCCCCGTTGTGGGGCCAGGCCGCGTCGGTGTCGCTCACCGCTCCGCGGCTTTTTTTTCGCAGGCAAGTTTAACCCCCTCGCAACGGAGGCGACATGGATTTTTGGGCGGGATTGACGGGCGGGCTGGTGGGAACAGGCGGGGCGGGAGGCGTTTTTATGTTTTTTCTCAAACGCTTTTTCGCCCGGCAGGACCGGCTCGAAGAACGGTTGGAACGGTTGGAAAAAGAACGGTTTTCCCGGCTGGAAAAGCAGGTGGAAACCCATTTGAAGGAGGACAAGCCGGGCGAAGTCGCGCTGCAGTTGAAGCATCTGGCGGAGGCCCTGAAAGAGAACTCCAGTCTGCAGCGTGAGAACGCGCTGCAGATCGCCCGGATCGACAAGAACTGCGCCGCCGGCCACGCGGAGCTTATGAGAGAAGTTTCCGCCGACAAAGTCTGGCTGGCCAACATCAATGAGGCAGTGCAAAAGCACATCACCAATGGGAGGATACATCGTGGAAACTGAAATCGTTTTTATTCTGCGCCAGGCGATTCTGATCGCCGTGCGCGACGCCTACGGGCCGACGACGCTGGAGCGGGCGCTGCGCCATTCGGAACTCTTCGGGGCCGAGCCGGAAGCCGTGCTGCGCGAGTGGCGCGAACTGGAAAAACACGGCTATCTCGAACCGCTGCCGGGTTCATCCGGCAAATATCTGCGGTTGACCGAAAAGGGCGCGGCCCAGGCCGAATACCGGCCGGGCGCGGCAGACCCGTTCATTCACGGCGTCAAAGCGATGGGGTGACGGCATGGGCGGACCGCGAAGCAATCTCACGTATCATCCGCCGGAAATCCGCCGCCGGGTCTACCAGCTCCATTACGAGGGACGGACCGGCGCGGAGATCGTCGCCGACCCGGAGGTGGCCGAAAGCATCCGCCGTACCGGCTACCGGCTGCACGGCAACACGCTGACCGCCGCCTGGCGGAGCGACGACTATCAGGAGTACCGCCGCCGGCGCGAGGAAACCGAACAGCGCATCGGCAACGCCCGCTGGGCGGCGGAGGCACTGCGCGACACCGCCGGCATCGGCAGCGTCGCGGACATGGCGCAGATGGCGCTGCTGGAACAGTTGCGGGAACTGGCGGAAAAAGGTTCCGGCGATCCGGCGGAATTGTTGAAACTCGCAACCGCGGTCACCCGGATCAAGGCGGCGGACAGCGACGAGCGGAACGCCCGGCTCTCCCGGCAACTCGAAGAACTCAAACGTCTCCGGGAAGCCGCCGAGGCCGAACACCGCTCCCGCGAAGCGGAGCTGGAAGCGAAGCTCGCGGAGAAGGAAAAACAGCTCTCGGAACTGGAGAAACTGATTCCCGGCGTCGACTCCGGCAGGGTCGCCGACGCGATGGACCGGAAATTTGGAGTTGAAAGTTGAAAGATGAAAGTTGAAAGTCAGGACGAAAGCGAGGCAATCAATCCTTGCAGCATACGGGATATTTCTTTGAGTTCTTCTGTGAATTTCCGGCAATCCTCCCGTGTCATGATTCCAACTTCGGAAGCAATGTAAATCTGGGTACGAAGTTCCGCCGCGCTGCCTTTGGCAATAGCAAGAAAGTTGATGAATTCTTTATGGGTTCGCCGTTCCGCTCCTTCCGCGATATTGGATGGGATGGAAACCGCTGCCCGTGTCATCTGACCTTTCAGTCCGCAGTCGTTGCAGGAACGTAATGACTTGTAAAGTTCAACGGTCATCCGGCAACTGCGTTTCCATACGGTTAATTCTTCAAAAGATTTCATCGTTCTCTCCGTTTTCGACTACTTTACACTTTCAACTTTATACTTTCAACTCGAAAACCGGAGGTTTTCATGGGATATTTTCTGCCGTATCAACAGCGCTGGATCAACGACGAATCGCCGCTCAAGCTCTACGAGAAATCGCGCCGGATCGGCATTACCTACGGCACGAGCTACCGGGCCGTGCGCAAATGCCTGCGCGAAAAAGACGGCAGCAGTTTTGTTCAATGGGTCAGCTCCCGCGACACCCTGACCGCGAAAGAGTTCATCACCGACTACGTCGCGATGTGGTGCCGCGAGGCGAACGCCGTGGCGCGCGGTCTGGAAGGCGACAACGTCGAAGTCGTGGACGAACAGCACGGGATCACGGCATTCGTGGTGCGGTTCCGGAACGGGGCGCGAATCTGCTCGCTTTCGAGCAATCCGCTGGCATTCGCCGGCAAAGGCGGCGACATCCTGCTCGACGAAATGGACCTGCACGAAAATCAGGAAACCCTCTACGCGATGGCTTATCCGTGCATCACATGGGGCGGCCAGCTTGAAATCGTATCGGCATACAGCGCGGACGGCTCGGAAAATACGCAGTTTGCGCAGCTCTGCCGCGAGGCGGCGGGGGAGAATCCGAAAGGATTTTCGTTCCACCGAACCACGCTGGACGACGCGATTGCCGAGAGCTTCGTCGAAAAGGTCAACGAGGTCAAGCGCAAAAAGGGGCGTCCGGTACAGACGCGGGAGGAGTTCCGCGAACAGATCCGCCGCGGCTGCGTCAACCGAGGCGCGTTCGAGAGCCAGTATCTGTGCATTCCGAATCAGGCGACCGGGCAGCAGGCGATCACGCCGGTTGATCTGGCCGCGGCGAAACAGAAATTCGAGATTCTGCGCAAGCATCTGACCGGGAACGCCGGGCCGCTGGACCTTGCCGATCCGTGTGTCGGACTTTACGCCGACCGGCGCTACTGGTCGGACCTGTCCGACTTGTCCGGCTGGTCCGGCCGGGTCTGCTTCGGCTGGGACATCGCGGTAACCGGCGACCTCGCCTGCATCTGGCTCAACGAACGGCTGCCGGGCGACATCTACCGGCTGGCGGCGTGCCTGACCTTCAAGAACTGCAAGGTCGAAAGCCAGCGGCGGGTTGTCGAAGCGATTCTCGATGGGCTGCCGTATGCGGTCGGCGCGGGGGACGCGTCGGGGCTTGGAACCAGCGACTGCGCATCACTGGAGGCGCTCTATTTCGGCCGTTTTCTCGGACCGAAATTTACGGCCCCGTTCAAACTTGCGATGTATACGATGCTGCAGGGGGTCTATGAGGCGCGTCGGCAGCTGCTGCCGGCAGCTTATCCGGAAATCGCTTCCGACGTGGCGGCGATGCGGAAGACCGCGAGCGCGTCGGACCGGCTCGTTTTCGCGGCGTCGCGGAACGAACTGCTGCCGGATTCGCACTGTGACCTGATGACCGCCGGCGCGCTGGCAGTCTGGGCGGGTGAAACGATCGACGGCGGCCCGTGTTTCATGGCGGTGCCGGAACGCCCTGCGGCGGCCGGCGGCGGAGAATACGACCGGTACGCCAGATACAGGACCGGCCGGAACGCATGGTAACCGGCCGGACGACGGACTTTCTAACTTTTTGAGGTGGGTTATGATTCTTGACCGATATGGGCGGCTGATACCGGAAACGACGGAGTCGAAACCGGCGAGCGGCGTGCAGATCGTGATGCAGCCGCTGACGGACCGGGAGGGCCTGGACGTGTCGCGGGGGCTGACGCCGCGCGACGTGGACCGGATTCTGGTTCAGGCGAACGGCGGGGACGTCGAGGCGCAGTGCCGGCTGAGCCGGGAGCTGCCGGAAAAAAGCCCGGCGGTCGCTCACGCGCTGCGGACGCGCCGCAACGCGCTGACAGGATGCCGCTGGCACATCGAGCCGGGGGACGGCTCAACGCGCGCCACGGAGGCCGCAAAGCGGCTTAAAAGCGATCTTGACGCGGCGGGGACGGCGCACCCGAAGGCGGGACGGCTCTGGAGCTTCCCGCAACTTCTGGCCGGGCTGACCGACGCGGTGCTGCCGGGATTTGCGGCGGCGGAAATCGTATGGCGGCCGGGCGGGCTGGGATTTTACGGGTTCCGGCCGGTCGAACAGCGCTTTTTCAGCTTCACAAAAAGTTATTCGCCGCGGCTGCGCACGACCGGCCACCTCTACGAGGGCGAGGAACCGGGATACGGGAAACTCGTGTTTCACGCGCTGCACGACGGAATCGACCCGGTGCGCGGCGGGCTGATCCGGCCGTTGGCGTGGCTCTTTTGCTTTTCGCAGATCAACCACAAGGACCTGCTCAGCTTCATCGAACGGTACGGGATGCCGTTTGTCCGGGCGACGGTGGACCAGGCGACCTGGGAGAAGGAGAAGGTCACGCTGAACGACCTGATCAGCAATTTCGGCCCGCGCGGCGGCGGCGTGTTTTCGCGCAACGTCGAAGTCGAACTTCTGCAGGCGGCCAGCACCACCGGCGACGTCTATTTCCGGCTGCTGGAGTATCTCGACGACGCGATCACGAAGGTGCTGCTCGGCCAGACCGCTTCGAGCGGCGACTCCTCCGGCCTCTCCGGGGGCGATGCGCAAAGCGAGGTCCGGCACGACATTCTCGCCGCCGATGCGCGGGCGCTGGAGGAAACGGTCAACCGTGACCTCTTCGCGGTCTGGATGCGCTGCAATTATCCGCCGGACGTTCCGTCGCCGCAGTTGCGGATCGAAACCGAGCCGCCGGAGGACGAAAAAGCCGCCGCCGAGAAGAACCTGATCCTGGCTCAGACGATTCAGTCGCTGGCCGCCGTCGGCTACAAGGCGGATGTCGCGGCGGTGTCGAAGATGTTCGGCCTGCCGCTGACCTATGAACCGCCGCCGGAAGCCGGCCAAGTCGGCCCGGCCCTTGAGCTGGCGGAGCTGCCGGACAAGCCGGACCGGTCTGACTTGTCCGACGCTCTGGAGGAGCTGTTCGGCCCGGCGGCGGATGCCGCCGACCGGATCGTGGAAATCCTCGACGACGAAACGCTCAGCGACGAAGAGCGCCGGGAGCGTCTGCGCGGAACTGAGTTTGAAATCACCGGCGGCTCCGGCATGGAAACATTGATGACCAGAGAGATGGAGAAGCGGTATGCCGAAGGTAAGAATCGAGGTAAATGACGCGGAAACGCTCCGGCAGCTTGACGCGTTAAGCCCGCAGGCCCATCTCGCCGCCTGGACGGAGGCGGTCCGGCGGCTCGTCGAACAAAAGGCGCTCAAGTTGGGCGACCGGATCGGTCCGCGGGTGGCGGACGCGATCACCACCCGCGAGGAGGGGCTCACGGCGGAAATCCTGCTGGATGGCCCCGACGCGCGCATCGGCGAGCATATCCATTCCGGCGGACCGATCCAGAGTTCCAACGGCAAGGTCCTGGCCATTCCGACGAAATGGAACTCCAACAAGGAGGACTTCGCGAGCACCTACGGCGAAAACTATTTTATCCTGCTCCGCAGCCGGAAACGAAATCGCGCGTATCTGTTCAAGACCCCCGGCAAAGGGGAGAAACTGGGGCGTCCGATGTTTGTGCTGACGCCGAAAACCAGACCGCAGAAGCCCCGGCCGTGGTGGCCCGATGATGCGGAACTTGAAGCCGCCACCGTGAATTTTTTTAAAGAGAACTTTTAGTCCGCCAAAGGAGAGAAGCCGATGCTGCATCAGGGCGCACAGCGCAACTTCATCGAAACCCGCGTGAATCTGCCGACCGCGAAAAGCAGCAGGGAAATCGCGCGGGACGTGCCGCCGGGCATCCGGGCGGGATCGTTTTTTTCCTCGCGCATTTCGCAGGCGCACGTAGCGGACTATTACCGCTCCACGCTGGACGATTACCTGAAAGGCGGAATCAGCCGGGACGAATGCCGGAACCGGATGCGCCGGTTCGCCCGGCAGCACGGTCTGGATGACGGGAGCAACGCTCTGACGAACATCGGTTCGACTTCGCGGCTGAATCTGATTATCGACCAGAATGCGAAAATGGCGAAAGCGGTCGGAACTTACGAGCGGATGTACTCTCCCGGCCATCTGGAGGCGTTCCCGTATGTGATCTACCGCGCGTCGGTACGGAGCAAAAAACCGCGCGCCTCCCATCAGAAATACGATGGAATGATCATCCGAAAAGATGATCCGTGGCTGCGGACGCATACGCCGCCGTGGGAATTCAACTGCACCTGCGAACTGGAGGAGTGCAGCGAAAAGCGGGCGGGGAAAGGCAAGGTCAAGACGCCGACGCCGCCGGATCAGGTAAAGCTCGAAAGCCGCAGCGGCTTTGCGTTCGACCCGGCGCAGGCGTTTGAAACGCACGATTTATCCGGCCTGCATCCGGTCAGCCGGGCTTCGATCGTTCGCCAGGCCGAGGAGGCGGTCCGGAATCAGGAGCTCGGCAGCGTCGGGCTGATCGCCGCGCCGCCGCTTCAGGGGACCGCGCCGTCGCCGCTGCCGGAACTCGGCGCGGTGAAGGACGGTTTCGACGCGATGAAGGAATCCGCGAGGAAAGAAATTGAAAAGGTCGGCCTTGACCCGGATCGCCTGCCGGACTACAAGGAGGTCAACCGGGCGTTCGAGCAGGCCGGCCGCCAGGGGAAGAACGTTCCCGGCAGCGTGATCGACAAGTTCCCGAAGGAACCGTTCGAGGTCGCAAAGTTGAATCCGCGCGCCGCCGAGGCTGCCGGGCTGCCGGAGCTGCCGGTCAAGCTCGGCCGCGGCAATCCGCATTATGGAATCGAACACCTGTGGCGGAACCACAAGGAGCTGTTCGCCGATCCGGACGCCGCGATCCGGCTGCTGAAGGGGACGCTCGGCAATCAGAACTGCCGCGTGGTGGTGAGTCTGAAAAGGGCGATGGTGACGGAGGGAACCCATAGAGAAATGAGAAAGGTTCCGATTTGCCTGAAGCGGATCGTGCTGCACAATCCGCAGACGCAGGCTTACTGCGTGCTGGTGTGGGACGGCAAGGAGCTGAAGCTGGTAAGCTGGAACAACGCCGGTGACGATTACGGCGATTCGGAATGGACGCTGAAATAAGAAAAGAGCGGCGAAAGGCACACTCAATCGTGAGCTAACGCGCCAAACCGCTCAACTTTCACTATACCACGTTTTACCGAAAAATCAAGTCGGACAGGTCTGACTGGTCCGACTGGTTCGACATTTTTTAACAAAAGGTTTGCGCAAATGAAAATCACGGAATACTCCGGCCTTGAGCTGTCGGAAGTGGGACGCGACGCGGAAGGGCTGCCGGTATCGTGGCCGATCCTGCGCGCCGGGGACAACATCATCACGCGGCGCGATTCGATGCCGGTGAACCTCGAACTTTCAGCCCAGGAGCTGCAGGACATCGCGGCCTATCAACAGGCGAAGGGCGCGAAAATCCCGATCGACTGCCAGCACGTGGTCAGCAATCTGGCCGGCAAGCTCGGCATCGACGAAACCGAACTCCTGAAGAAGCTGCCGCGTTACAGCGGCGTCGCGGGGTTCGGCAGGTTGGAGGCGCGCGGCGACGCGCTCTATCTGACCGACGCGGAGTGGCTGCCGATCGGCCGGGAGGTGATGAAGGCGGGGCAGTTCCGCTATTTCTCGCCGTCGATCCGGGGACTCGACGGCAAAAGCCCGCTGCGCGTCCAGAGCGTGGCGCTGACCAACAACCCCTGTCTGCAGCATCCGGCGGACCTCGCCGCGAGCGAAGATGAAGACGACGTGACCCCGGAGCAGGTCCGGGCGGCACAGGAATCCATAACCCAATCAAAGGAGGCCAAGATGCCTGAAGAAACCAAGACCCGGACGGCTCCGGAACCGGCCGCCCCCGCGGCACCCGAACCGGAGAAGAAAACCGACGGCGAACTGCTCGCCGTGCTGAAGGAGGTGCTCGGCGACGACGTGACGCCGGAAAATCTCAAAGTCACCCTTGCCGCGCTGAAAACCCAGGCGGAAGCGGCCGGGGAGCTTTCTGAAAAAGTCAAAGCTCTGGAGTGCGCGGAAGCCGCGCGGCAGGAGCGCGAGGAGGCGGAACACCGCCGGCGGGTCATCGCCGAAGGCTTCCGGCGCGGAGTCCTGACCCCGGCCCGGCTGGATACGCCGTACATCAAAAAGATGAGCGCGGCGGAACTCGCCGACTACTGCGACAGCCTGCAGGACGGCATCTTCGCCCCGGTCGGCGTGCTGGAGCTGTCGGACCTTGACGCCAAACCGGCCGAGTCCGACCTCTCCGGGCTGTCGGACGTGCAGAAGGCGATCCGCGAATCCACCAACAACGCCAGAACCATCAGGAGATAAGCAATGCCGAACGAAATCAAAACCTATTCGCTGACCAACAAGGCGCGCGACCTTTCGAGCGCGATGAACACCGTGATCGCCGGGAAAGGACGTTTTCTGTCCCGGTTCAAGTCGGCGTCGCCGGCGACCAACCACAAACACGAATGGCTGGAGGATCAGATCAAGGGGCGCGGCTTCACCGTGACCGCGTATGCTTCCGGCAAAGCGACGCTTTCCGCCGCGGACTTCCTGCGGGTGAAAGTCGGAACGCGCTTCACCGTGGCCGGGCATCCGGTCGTATTCAAGGTCGCCACGCTGGAGGAGGCCGACAAAAAGATCACCGCTTCGGTCGTGGCGGCAAACGGCGACACCGCCAAAACCGCGCTTGCGGCGGGCGACATCTGCCGGATCGTCGGCACGCCGGTGCGGGAGAACTCGCGCGAAGGCGACGGCGAATACACCCGGCGGACGGTCAGCAGCGCGTACAATCATACGCAGATCATCCGCAAGGACCTCGGAATCAGCAACTCGGCGCTGGCCACGAAAACGATCGATCAGGTGGAGAACTCCATCGCGCGGCAGACGGAGTTCGCCCTTCAGGAGATCGACCGCGACATGAACCGCCAGGCGATCTGGGGCATCCGGACCGAACGCGACGAAGCGAACGACGTGTTCGGAGAGGCCGGCGGCCTTTACAACTTCGCGACCGCGCTCTCCGTGGACGCTTCCGGCGGCCGTCTGACCAGCAAACTGGTCAACGACGCGGTGATGAAGGTCACCGAGGAAGGCGGCAACCCGACCGCGCTGTACTGCACGCCGGATCAGGCGCGCGTGCTGGCCAACGAGTACAAGAACAACATCACCGTGATGCGCGACGACAAGGCGCGCGGCGTCTACGTCGCGGTGGTCGTCAACGAGGCGAACGGCCAGAACATCGAAATCATCGGGGACCCCGACTTCAACGATGCGGACGCCTGGCTCTGCGATGACGACTGCTTCGCGCTCAGTTGGATGCGCCCGGTCGGGGACACCGATTCGACGCCGCCGGACGCTGACGGAATCAGCCGCAAGATGGTCGGCGAGTTTACGCTGGAGTTCCACAACGCGAACCAGCGGTGCTGCCGGATCAAGGGGCTGAAGGCTCCGGCCGAGGCGCTCGCCGAGATCGCAACCGACCAGCGCAGCGTCAACATCGCGGCCGACACCGTGACCGTCAACTCCGCCGCACAGGGGTGACGGATGTACGCCGACGCGGATGAACTGCGCGTCAGGATCGGGGAGACCGTCTTCGATGAGATTTACTCTGAAGAGACGGACGCCGTGACTGACCTGACCGATGCGGAAGCCGAGATCAACGGCTGCATCGGCCGCCGTTACGCGGTCCCGGTGACGGCGGCCGCGTCGCTGCCGCTGCTGAAGGGGTGGACGCTGACGCTGGCCGAGGAGCGGGCCTACGCCCGCGCCGCCGGTGCCGAGTATTCCGGAAAGGTCAGCTCACGGGTCGCGCAGGTGCGCAAATACCTTGAGGAGATTCGCAGCGGTCTTTTCCTGCTGCCGGATGCGGCGGAGAACAGCACGAACGTGTTCACGCTCCACCAGAGCGACCCGGAGGTCTTCGGGCGCGACAACATGGAGGGGTTTTGAATGAAGCTGCATGAGATTGCGCGGGAGCTGCAAGAGCTGCTCGGCGAACACTTCCGGACGGTGCGCGTGACCGCCATCCAGAACGCCGATCAGTTTCTCGCCGAACTCACCGCGGTCAACCCGGACAAACTGCCGGGCGTGCTGGTCGTCTTCGACAACTTCCAGTTTGTCGCGACCGGCACGATCCGGGAGGACCGGATCACCCTGGTCCTGATCGACCGCTTCCGGAAAGGCAGCGACGACCGGGCGCTCGGGCTGTTCGAGGCGTCGGAGAAACTGCTCGAGCTGTTTCCTCCGGAAGGCCGGACGCTCGGCGACGTCTTCATTCGCCCGGAGGACTGCCTTGCGTCCTCTCCCAAAGCGGACTTCGCCGCAATGGCGTTGGGGCTGATCGTCAGTCAAGGGATTTAACCGTCGGACCTGTCGGACTTGTCAGACCGGTCGGACAGGTCCGACTATCAGAGGAGTTTTGATTATGAGTATTGTATTCGGCCTGGCCTCGTTCAAAAACGCCGTGGCGGGGCTGCATCTGCAAACCGTCACCTACGGCGAAACCGCCTCCAGCGCGGAGGCGATCGACGAGGACGGCAACATCGAGCAGATCGATATGTACGGCAAGAAAAGGACCATCCAGTGCGAAGGAAACGTCGTGGCGGAGGGTGATATTTCCGCGCTGACCGTCGGCGGCGAGCTGACCATCGGCGGCAAAAAGTACACGATCGACAACGTGTCGGTCAGGACGGGCGTCAACGGCCACAAGACCGCCAGCATCAGCGGTTCCGCGCCGATGGAACCGGCCGGAGGCTCCGGCTCGTGAACCGGTATGCTCCGGCTGAACTCCGGCTGCTGGCCGGCGCGGAGTTCAACCGGCTTCTGGCCGGCGATGGAGAGCTGCGCCGTCTGGAAAGCCTGAAATACGACAAAAACGCCGAGACGCGGCTGCTGCTGGAGGTTATGAACCTGGGCGACTTCCGCATCGGGAAACTTCCCGTCCGGCCCCTGACGGCCGCGAAATGGGCGTTTCTGTGGATGCTGGAGAACCGGTACGCAACCGGTGGCGCGATCCGGACGATCGATCTCGACGTCGCGCTTTACATCCTTTCCGCCCCCGATCTGCGGGAGCTGCGTCTGGCGCCCTGGGAGATACCGGGAGCCGCCGCCGGTTATGCCGCGGCGACGGGGCTGGAGGCCGCGGACGCTCACCGGGAGGCCGCCGCCTGGCGCGACGCCGCCTTCCGGCCGCTGGAGCTGATGCCGCCCGCCGACCTTGCGGATGAGCCGCCGCGCTATGACGCCGAATGGCTGACCCGCATCTGCGGTGTCGCGGTGCGCGAGACCGGCGAACCGTGGGAACGGGTCATGCACGGGATGAGCCTTTCGACGGTCTGCTGCGCCTACGTGAACTTCGCCCGGCGCGAAAGCACGGAACCGCACCGGTTCCGCCGGCGGCCGGACGCCGAACTTGAGGCGCAGATATCCGCCCGAATCGATGAGCTGGCGGAAAAGTTTTTGTCGGACCAACAGTGAGGAGTATTTATGGCCACAGTCTGCAAAATAACGCTCGACGCCGCGGAGTACCGCAAGGAGCTGGAAGCGGTGGTGGCGGAAAGCCGCGCGGCGGCCGGCAGTCTGGCGAACTTGCCGAACCGGCAACTTTCCGTCACCGCCGACACCACACAGGCAAAGGCCGCCGTGGAGGAACTGGCACAGACTCCGCCGCCGGAGATCGACGTTCCCGTGACCGCCGACGCCGCGCCGCTGGAAACGGTACGCGAGGAGCTGGAACAGACTGATGCCGCCGCGCGGAAGACCGGCGGGATTCTGGCGAAATTGATTCCGGTATCGTTGCGGGAGCAGGCGGCTCAGGCTTTCGGCGCGATTCGCGAGGAGATGAACAAGACGCGGGGCGGCGCCGGAAATTTTCTTGGAAAATTCCTGGCCGGCGGCGGGGCGATCGGAATCATCGCGGCCGGAATCGCCAGTCTCGGCAAAATCGCCGTGACAGCTTACCGCAACTGGATCAACGGCATGAAGGAAGCCGGCGAACTTGCGCAGCGGAATGCGGCAAATATCCGGGAAGCCGCCGAAGCGAACGAGCAGCTCCGGCAGAAGTCGGATGGTTATTTGTCGCGCCTGTCGGAATTGAGTTCGGCGGAGCAGCTCTCCAACTCCAACAAAGCGGAAGCGCGGAAACTGATCGCCGACCTGACCAAATCCTACGGCGACCTCGGCGTCAAACTGGATGAAACCACCGGCAAGCTCTCCGGCGTCGATGAAGCGATGGTGAAAAAGCTCCAGCGCGACAAAGACCGGCGGATCGCGGAAATGGAAACCGAGTTGAGGCAGTTGCAATCCGACAATGCCGCTCAGGCGCAGGTCCGCGACAATGCGGGAATACCGGTCTGGTTTGGCGGCGATGTCCGGCTCGGCGGCGAAGCGGACGCCAAAGAGGCCGGGCAGAAGATCGAGGAGAACGTAAAACGCATGACGGAGCTGCGCAGACAGCTCCACGAGCAGCGCCGCTCCGATCCCGTTGCCGACTTCCGCGCGAAGCGGCAGGCCGAAAATGCCGACCTTGCAAAGGGGAATCAGGAACGAAACCGTTCTTTTGGACAGCGCAAATCCGACGACGCCTTCAATGCCGCCAAAGACATCGACGTCAAAATCGCAAACCGCCGTCAGGGAATCGATGCGGAGCGCAGCAGCCGGCAGCGGGTCGAAGCGGAAGCCGCGCTCGGTTCTGCGCAAACCGATTATGAAAAAGCGAAGAGCGCTGGTGACCGGGATGGTATGCTGGACGCGGAAAAGCGGATTCTGCAGGCCAAGCAGGCAATCCTGGCATCAGATGAGAAAATTTATGCGTTCGAGCAGCAGATCGACACTCTCAACCGCCAGCGGGCGGAGGCCGTCAAGAAGATTACCGACCAGGCGAAGTATGAGCTTGATTACAACAAGCTGATCGCCGCCGCGGAGTTTGAAAAAGCCGCCGTGCTGAAGCTGGAAAAAGAACTCAAGGATCAGAATCTGAAACTCTCCGAGGAGGAGAAGAAAAAAATCCTCGAACAGCGGGAAGCCCTCCAGAAGCAGGACACGGCCAAACAGATCGCGGAAGCCAAAGAGGAGGTCGCTCTTCAGCAACTTCTGGTCGACGGCAATTATGAAGCCTATGAAGCCGAAAAGCTCCGCCTGGAGATGAAACGTCAAGGCAAAAAGCTGACCGAGGAGGAAACACAGGAACTGCTCGAACAGCGGAAGGCCTTGAAGGAACTGAACCTCCGGCAGAACCTGCAGGAGCAGGCCTACGGCCTTTACGGCGAGGCGATGACCAAAGCCGGACGCGGCCGGGAGTTCGAGGAGCAAAAGGCGCTGCGCGATGCCAGGAAAGCCAAAGGCGGCGAACTTTCCGAGGAAGAAACGGCGATGGTCAAACAACTGTCGGCCATCAGTTACGCGATGGCGAACACGCGGGAAACCTCGCTCGGCGACACATCGGTCAAGACCAACAGCCTGACCGCACGCGGCGGTTTCGCCGGCGGCGCCAAGCTGCCGGAGTCGGACAAGATCAACCGCGAAATCGCCAACACCAACAAACAGCAGCTTGAGCAGATGAAACAGATCGCGGCAATCTGCGAAAAACTTGGAACGTTTTAAGCTGTCGGACCAGTCAGACCAGTCGGACAGGTCGGACCCGTCTGACCGGTCCGACGGGAGGAAAAGTCATGGGAGTAAAGTTTCAATCTCGGGTGACGGAGCGCACTTCGGACGGCATCACCACCACGATCGTCTGGAACGGCTCGAAAGAGGAGATGGCCGCCACAGCAGCCGGCACGCCGGTCGGAGCCTGCACTGACGACGGGCAGCTCAAAAGCGTCCGGGTCTATCAGGAAAGCCCGCGCATCTGGCATTGCGAACAGCGGTTCACTCTGGCCGCCGACGGCGAACTCACCGAAAAGCCGGACAACGCCTACGGCAAAAAATCGGCGCAGTTGAAAGGTTCGATGCTGTCGATGCCGCTGGAAACGCATAAAAAATACCAGGCCCGCTGGAACTGCTATCTGGCCGGGGCTCCCGGCGTGAAAGCCGCTCCTTCCTGGTGGGAAACGGCGAAAGACACGGTTCTCAACCACGCCGATTCTCAGAAATACGCCTGGATCAAAACGCCGGGCGAGCTGCCGAACGGCAAAGAGGGCCGCTGGCACATCCTGAAAGACCCCGTCAAGCCCGGTTACGAAACCTACGACGTGGCGACCTATTCGGTCACCGAAACAGCCCGCTTCCGTTCGGCGAACGCGGCGGGGAAAATGGTTGCGAACAACCTGAATAAAATCGGGAAACCGGACAACGACTTCGGCATCAAAAGGGGCGACTGGAAGTGTGACGACGCCGGCGTCTCCTGGAATGGAAACGACTGGCTGGCGACGCTGACCTGGACGCTCTCCGGCAACGAAGAGGGATGGGACAAGGAACTTTACAGTTAAGTCGGACCGGTCCGACCAGTCGGACATGTCGGACGGAAAGGAAAAAATGCTGCCGCGCAAACTGCTTAAAAACGACAAGTTTATTGTTCTGTACGATCTCTGGAACCAGTTGATCGACCATCTGCAGAGCTGCCGCCCCGTCGCCGGGGCGGGCATCCGGATTCAGCGGCTTCCGGCCGGAACGGTGTTCTCCGCCTCAGCCGGCAGCACCGGCGGAGGCGCGGCCGGCGTGACCGCGGGGGGCGACGAAGGCCCGTTCGCGGTCACGGTCGAACCCGTCGACGAAGAACAGGAAAATCCGGGGCAGGTCGTCAGGCTGCACAACACCGCCTCCGAAAGCGGCGTCGCCGGGATGCTGACGATCGGCAGCCGGAGAAAGCAGATCGCCGACCAGGAGTGGCCGCCGAAAGCCGGCGTCGTGATCCTCGACATCACTTATGATGACGAAACGGAGGATTACACCGCGACTTTCAGTCTGGAGGAAACGCTGCCGGAAACGAAGGACGAAAAACGTTACATCCTGCGGATCGCGGAAATCTCCTACAACGACGATACGAAAAGCTGGAGCGCCGCGCAGGTGCATCCGGTCGGCGACATTGAGGTGACCGGCCGCTGGGTGAAATAACCATCGGACCAGTCCGACCAGTCCGACCGGTCGGACAAAAGAGGGAGAGAGGCCATGCAAGGGTTAAATTGGCAGACGTTTGGTTTTCCGCAGCCGGGTTTTCTGCCGGCGCGGACTCCGGCCGAGGGGCTGCGCAAGGCGCTGGAGGAGCGGCGGCTGCCGTTCCGGAATAAATGGGACATCGAAACGATTGCGCAAACCGATTATCTGCCGATGCTCGCCGCCTCCGGCGACGGGCAGACCTGGTGCCGCGAGTTCGACCGGGAGCTCCGGGAAGTCGCGAGGCGTTATTTCAACCACACCCTGCTCGATTTTTCCGGCCTGACGGACTGGGCCGACATCATGTGGACGTGGGACGAGTTGCTGCTGGAAGCCGCCGGAGGCGATGAAAAGGCGGTCTCCGATCCGGAGAAAGGCGATCTCTCCCCGGAGTGGAATCTGACCTGGGCGATCCAGCGGATGCGGGCGATCAATTTGCTGCTCTACGCGCCGGTACAATATCTGTGCGATTACGTTTCCGGCAGCGTTCACACCGGCGAACCGTCCAGCCCGGCGGCGGCGGTCGCGGCGGCGCTGAAAGATGCGCGCCCCGCTTCGGACGGAAGTTTCCCCGCCAGTTATATTCATAACATCTACGGCCCTGATCACGGCTGGCGCGAGGGTTCCTACTGCTGCAACGCGACCGTGACAAAAAGGATTTACGCGGACCTGCCGGAGGGATTCACGCCGGACGGCAATGTGTATTTGTTTATGAAAGTGGCCGGAGCCGGCGGCGACGATGAAAATTTCTTCGGTTCCGGCGTTTCGATCGGGATGAATCAATTCACCGCCGATGCCGACGGCGTTTTCGTGGAGTTTCGGAATGACGATTTCACCGCCGGAATCACCACGCCGACTAAAGATCACGAGACTTACAACGGCTGGGAGGCGACGCATTGCACGGCATTCGCCGACTATGCCGGTTTATTTCATTTCAAGGAAGGGGACGCGATATGATATTGTGTTACAATCTGACGCGGCAGGTGCCGGTAAGTCTGGACAACTGCCGGATCAATACGAAGCCGCTGCTCTTTTTCGGCGAGCGGCCGACGTGGGAGCTGCACTTCTTCCAGGGCGAACCGGGTTCCGAATGGACGGCGGCGAACCTTTCCGGCGTGGTCAGTCTGCGCGCGGCGGTCGACGCCGACTGGGATGGCGCCACGGTTCCGATGTGCCGTACCGTGGACGGCATCGACAAAAGCCGCGCCGCCGAGGGCGTGATCAGCGTTCCGGTGGACGCCTGCACCGCCGTTTTCCTTGAAAAGCTCGGCGGCAAAAAAAGCGTCGACGCGGTGTTTGAGCTGCGCGGCTTCGACGACGCCGGGGACGCGGTGCTGATCGTTCAGATCGACATCACCTGTCGCGGCGCGGTCGACCCGGAGGGCGGGGAAGTTCCGGCGGAACCGGATTCCGGCCTGGCAAGCAAGGCCTGGACGAAGGGCGTGCTGGCGCAGAAGCTGCAATGGGAGTACTCCGCCGACGGCGTGAACTGGCATGAAAACTGTATAAACCATGTCGACCGTTTTCAGCGCGTCAGGCATGGCGAGGACGGCACATGGAGCGATCCGCAGCCGATTCCCTACGGCGAGGACGGTCTTACCGTGGTGCCGGATGCGACCGGCCCGGTTGCCGACCGTCCGGAAAATGCGGCGGAGGGAAGCTGTTTCGTTTCGACCGATGAGGGCAAAGTCTACTGGTTCATCGGCGGGGCCTGGACCGCCGGCGCGCCGCTGACGACGGTGCCCGGTCCGGAAGGCAAACAGGGTCCGGAAGGCAAGCAGGGGCCGGAAGGCAAGCAGGGTCCGGAGGGGAAACAGGGCATTCAGGGACTCAAGGGCGACGACGGCAAGCAGGGACCGCAGGGCATTCAAGGCGAACCCGGCGACGGTCTGGCGATCGATGCGACCGGCACGCTGGCGAACCGCCACAACTACGATGCCGCCGACCGCGGCTTTCGTTACATGGCGACAGACCTTTACTGCGAATCGGTCACGGCGCGGGAGTCCGGCGCGGTGTTCGCCCGGGCGGAAGCCGGCGACAACGGCGCCAAAGCCTATGCCTGGACGGACGGGGAAACGACGGTCTACACGGAGCTGTCCTGCCCGTCGCCGCTCGATGCGCTCTATTCCGACAACGAACTCAAGACCGAAATCGGCAGGATTGCCGCGACCGCGCAGAAGTATCAGCTCTATTACCAGAAAACGGCGGCCGACCTCGGCGCATGGAGCGCGGGACTCCGCCTCTACTGCGGCCCGGAAGGCCCGGTTGGCCCGGTCGGCCCGGTCGGCCCGGCCGGACCGCGCGGTGAGAACGCTTCGGTCGCCTCTCCGATCAAATTCGGCACCGGCGAAAACGGCGCGCTGGAGATCATCGCCAACGCGGTTGCGCTGACCGGCGTCAAGCCGATCGCCACCGTTGAACTCTACTTTGACGATCCGGCCGATCCGGGGGAAGTCAAGACGCTGGACGTGACGCACCGCGTCACGATCCATTACTGCGACACCGACAACAAGACCCATATTTATTTTACAGATCAGACGCTCGACCTTTCCCGCGGCGGCCGCATCCGTTTCGCGCAGGGACTGCTTGAAAAAACAATGTATCAGGAATATCTGGATCAGGGCGGCGACATGCAATATCCGATTTTTCTGCGCAAGCTCTTCGCCTGGCTCGGCACCGCGATTCTGACCGGAACCACCAGCTACGCGATCACCGGGACGGTCGGCGACGCGGTGGATATCGCATTCGACGCGGTGAGCCTGAAAGAGGAAACGGTGACTTATGATCTCACCTCCGGCACGCTTCCGGCCGGGCTGACGCTGGCGGACGGCAAAATCTCCGGCACACTGCGGGAGGCCGGCACAACCGCCGCGACGGTCACGGCGACCGCCGGAACCGAAACGCTGGTCATCACCGTGACCGGAACCGTCGCCGGAATCATAACACCGCAGACCATGCACTACGGCTACATCGCCGACGGCGTCACCTGGCGCGTCGCGGACATCACTTCCGACATGCTGACCGCCGAAACCGTGGTTTCGGGGCCGCTTCCGACCGGCAAAATTGCAATCGAGGCCCCTGCCGGAGCGGTGGTGTTCGCGCTGGTCCCGGCCGGCTGCATCGTGACCAAAGACGACGGGCTGGGCGGAAAAACCGC
>ENA-UEQM01000565-UEQM01000565.1-human-gut-metagenome-genome-assembly--contig:-NODE-565-length-22073-cov-12.769322_pt1 | contig 22073 bp, 18 predicted proteins | sample MGYA00242948_ERZ507948 | MGnify/ENA primary metagenome ERZ507948 (study PRJEB26167, sample SAMN06115440) | human gut metagenome | host: Homo sapiens | place: China:Hubei | collected 2015-07-28... | reverse complement strand
CGGAGTCCGTCCGAAAACGGACTGAGGCTAGTCAACCAAGACTTGTTGCCAAGCCTCTGACTTCAGTCAGGGGTAGTGGACGGTTGAAACTTCCTCCTAACGGGCGGGCTGAAACGCCTCGATTTCTTCCTGTTTCAGGGCATATGTCCGGGGCAGCTCAGCACCACCGAGACAAGGCATTGTAGTCAAAAGTTACTCAGTAAAAACCCTAGATTACCCCAAAACGTAAAGATTTCCAATAGGAGTTCTAAAAAACTTTACCTATCCGACGTATTGCCTAAGTTTTTTCTCTCCTGTTGCTTGTCAGTTATCAAGATACCGAGAGGTTTACGGGCAAAAACGTGTCTCACGGGTCCGAAACGGGCCCCTTTCTGACAAAATCAGAAACGATTTCACAGACCGCGGCAGCGCTGAAGCTATCAGCTCTGCCGCACCGACAAACTCACTCAGAATTAGGCCGAGCTATATGGCAATAATCGTTCACAAGTACGGCGGAACGTCCATGGGCAGCGTGGAGCGCATTAAAAATGTCGCGCGGCGCGTCGCCAAATGGCACAAAGCCGGATATCAGATGGTGGTTGTAGTTTCGGCCATGAGCGGAGAAACGAACCGCTTGATCGGGCTTGCCAAGGAAATCATGCCCAATCCCGATCCCCGGGAACTCGATGTGATCGCCAGCACCGGCGAGCAGGTCTCCATCGGGCTGCTTGCGATGGCGCTTAAATCAATCGGCGTGGATGCCGTGAGCTTTAACGGTTCGCAGGTGGCGGTTCACACCGACAGCGCCTTTACCAAAGCGCGCATCGAAAGCATTGACTGCGAACCGGTAAAGCGTGAGCTTGACGCCGGCAAAGTCGTGATCGTTGCGGGCTTTCAGGGCAGAGACACCGCCGGTAACGTCACCACGCTCGGCCGCGGCGGGTCCGATACCTCAGGCGTCGCGATGGCCGTTGCCTTAAAGGCGCAGGAATGCCTCATCTTTACGGACGTGGACGGCGTCTATACGACGGACCCCCGTATTGAGCGCAAGGCCCGCAGGCTTGACGCGATCAGCTTTGAGGAAATGCTCGAGCTTGCGAGCCTCGGATCCAAGGTTCTGCAGATCCGCAGCGTCGAATTTGCCGGCAAATACAAGGTTCCCCTGCGTGTTTTGTCGAGCCTGACTGATCCGGATATCCCGGTTGAAAAAGAAGCCGTAAGCGGCACATTGATTTCGTTTGAGGAAGATCCCAAGATGGAAAAAGCCCTTGTCACCGGTATTGCCTGCACCCGCGATGAATCGCAGGTCACCCTTTCTCATGTGCCCAATACCCCGGGCATCGCTTATAAGATCCTGGGACCGGTTGCGAGCAACAATATTGATGTTGACATGATCGTGCAGAACACCGGTAAGGACACGACGGACTTTACGTTCACGGTCCCCAAGGGCGACCTTGAAAAGACAGTGAAGGTATTAAAGAGCGGAGTGCTGCCCGTCACAGGCCCCTGCGACATCACGACGTCCTCGAACATCGCCAAGGTGAGCGTTGTGGGCGTTGGCATGCGCACCCACGCCGGTGTTGCCTGCAAGATGTTTGAAACGCTTGCCAAAGAGGGCATCAACATTCTCATGATCGGCACCTCGGAAATTAAGGTGAGCCTTGTGATCGAAGAGAAGTACATGGAGCTTGCCGTTCGGGCGCTGCACGACGCCTTCGGCCTGGATAAGGCACCTGCGACGGAACTTTAAAAAACCGTCAGACACAAAAAGCGGCCCGGAAAAAATCCGACGGCCGCTTTTTTTGTGTCCATAAAACCTCAGGCTTTGATTTCGCCGTAGACCGCGTCGATTGCGTCTGCAAAGCGCGCCTTGATGGGGCCGCGCTTTAATTTAAGCGTGGGGGTCAAAAGCCCGTTATCAATCGTCCAGGGCTCAAGCATAAGTTTGACGGAGCGGGGCACGGCGTAGTTGGGAAAGCGCGCAGCCGCAGCCTTCACGCGCTTTAAGACGGCCTGGCGTGCAGCACGTTCGTTAAGTGAAGCGGGATCGTCGGCATTGAGCTTAAGCTCAGTTGCAAGTTCCTTCCAGCGCTCGGGGTTTAAGACCACAAGCGCCCCGATAAAGGGCTTATTTTCACCGAAAACCATCGCCTGACTGATGAGATGGTCATTTTCAAGTGCCTGCTCAAGGTCCGCGGGCGGCACCTTCTCTCCGGTACTCGTCACAATGATTTCCTTGATGCGGCCCTTGATCCGGACGTGACCGTCGGCGTAGATGTCGGCCTGATCGCCCGTCTTAAGCCAGCCGTCATCGGTAAAGACGGCCTTGGTGTCGGCGGGGCGGTTCCAGTAGCCGAGCATCACGGAGGGGCCGCGCACCTGCAGCTCATCGTTTTCGCCCAGACGGATTTCAACGTTGGGAAGCGCCACGCCAACCGTTGCCGGGTGATTGAAGCCCTCTTTGTTGACGGCAATGATGGGGCTTGTTTCCGTCATACCGTAGCCCTGCATGATGTTCACGCCGAGCCCCAAAAACGTTTTACTCACCTGGGGGTTAAAGGCTGCGCCCCCGGCAATAAAAATATGCGGACGGCCGCCGAAGACGGAGCGGATACCGGCGCCGACCTTTTTATCCAGGAATCCCGCAAAGAGGGGATCAAGGAGCGCGAGAAGGCCGCCCGACTCAACGGGCAGCCCGTTTTCACGGCAAAAGCGCCGGTAGCCGCAGTCCACGGCCCACTGAAACAGAAACTGAATGAATTTCGGCTTTTTGGCGAGCTGATCCTGGATTTTCTCGTAAATCTTTTCGTAAATCCGCGGCACGCTCATCATCACGGTTGGACGGATCTGCTTTAAATCGTCCTGAATGAGACTGATGTTGCGGTTAAAGGCAACGCGGTTGCCGCAGCCCAGGGCCGTGTAGTACGTGGTCGTGCGCTCAAAGGTGTGCGAAAGCGGCAGGAACGAAAACCAGACGTCTTCGGGTTCCGGGCAGACGTTTTGCAGCACTCCGGTCACGTTGGCAAGAATCGCGCGGTGCGTGAGCATCACGCCCTTGGGTTTGCCGGTCGTTCCCGAGGTGTAGACAAGCGCCGCAAGATCCGTGGGTTCGGGGCCGGCGGGAAGCTCTGCCCCTGCGCCGCCCGCAAGCCACGCTTCAACCCCAACGACGCGGATTCCGTCTTCCTTGTGATCTTCCACTTCATCGTCCGTGATCACCACGGTCTTTAAGAAGGAATGGGGTTCGGTATCGCGAATCGCTTCCCACTTCGCCTTTTTGGCGGTCACCAGGACGCGCGCCTGGCTGTCGTTCATGATGTAGGAGGAAGACCCCGCCGTATCCACGGCGTGAAGCGGCACAGGCGTCAAAGCACAGGCAAGCGCAGCCTGGTCAAAGACGACGGCCGTGAAACAGTTGGGCAGCAGCATTGCCACGCGCTCGCCCCGGTTTAAGCCTTCGGCGGCAAGCGCATGACGCCAGACATTGACCCGATCAACGGTCTCTTTGACCGAATAGGTTTTCCAGGTCTTTTCTTTGGCCGACCACTGGGTATAAATCGGCATGTCGGCACGCTTTTCGAGGTGATGTGTGAGCAGTTCGGGCAGCGTTCTTAAAAGATCAAGCTCACGGCGGCGTTCCAGAGCGGCTGCTGATAGCGGTTTATTCATCGTTTTTTTCGTATTCGTCAGCGCAGTCTCTCATCCGTTTGAGTGACTGCAGTGCCCGTCGGGCAGGTGATTCCGTAACTCTAACGCATAAGGGCTTTTTCGAGGGCGTCAAGGGGCAAAAACTCATCCGTACGGATGATGAGGGTGCGCTGCTGCCCTGTCGGATAATGAGAGGCCTCCGCGGGAAACGTGTCCCGCGGAGGCCGAAAGAACGCACCAGCCGGCAGTTACGCCAGGGCGTTTAAGCGCGAGAGGGCGATCTGCGCAATGAGTGTGGCCGCAGCGGGCAGCACCTCATCGTTAAAGTCAAAGGCCTGGCTGTGCAGCGTTGCCGTATGGTTGGTGTCACGCACGCCCACACGCATGATGGCGCCCGGAATTCTGGCCTGGTATTCGGAGAAGTCTTCCGAACTCATAAAGGGCGTCATTTCCGGCACGACGTGCTCGGGGCCGTAGAGTTTTGTGGCGGCGTCAATGCCGGCACGCGTCTGCTCTTCGGCATTAATAACGGCCGAGCACTGATGCACGTAGTTGATGTCAGCCGTACAGTCATTGGCCTGCGCGGTAAGCGTCACGATCTTCTTGAGTTTTTCCTCAAACATTGCGCGGACTTCCGGCAGGAATGTGCGCACCGTACCGCTTAAGGTGAGCTGGTGGGGAATGACGTTGGCGGTCTCAAAGCGCCCGGCGTTCACTGAGCAGATCGAGACAACACCGGTTTCCACGGGGTTAAGCCTGCGGCTCACAAGCGTCTGCAGCTGCGAAATGATGGCTGCGCCCACCGGAATCGGGTCCACACCCAGATGCGGACGGCCGCCGTGGGTACCGACGCCGTGAACGGTCACCCAGAAGCTGTCGGAAGAGGCCTGCAGCGGCCCCACGCGGAACCCGAACACGCCCTTATCGAGCATCGGTTCGGTGTGCGCGCCGTAGATTTCAGCAATGCCGTACTTTTCAAGCACACCCGCTTTAATCACGGCCAAAGCGCCCTGGGCAAGCTCTTCGGCGGGCTGGAAAATACCGATCACGCGGCCCGGGAAGTCGCGCTTGAGGTTGAGGTAACGCAGCGCTGCCATCAGCCACGTCTGATGACCGTCATGGCCGCAGGCGTGAGCGCGGGCTTCAATCGTGCTCTTCCAGCTGTTCTCGGAGCAGTCATTCATCGGGAGCGCATCAATGTCGGCACGCAAAGCCACGGTCTTACCCGGACGGTTGCCGTCGATTTCAACAATGACGCCGCCCTTGACAATGTCGGTATCAATCTTTTCGATGCCCCATTTTTTGAGAAGCGTCACGATGCGGCTGACGGTCACCGCCGTATCAAAACCGAGTTCCGGATGACTGTGAATCTCACGGCGGATTGCGGTGAGTTCATCACCCCAGGCGGCGATTTCAGGAAAAACCTTATCGGCTAAAACGATGGACATGATGTCTCCATGCTTTGAGAATTTCTGTGCTTCGGGATTCTATGCCTTTCGCAAAGAAGGTCTCAGCCGAACCGCTAAAATGAGGCCGCATTCAACCAACCGTCAACCCGAGCACGCACTTTCATGCAGACCGTTGCCATTACTTCGGCGGCCAACGACCGCTACCGCCGCTGGAAAAAGATCATGGAAAGCCCCCGCGCAGCGCGCAAAACGGGCTTTACGCTCGCCGAAGGCGCGCACCTCGCGGGCGTCATCCTCGAGCGGGACTTTCCGGTGGAAAGCATCCTTCTGAGAGACGGGGGTGTTTCGGCTGAAGCCATGGTCTACGCTCAGGCGATTGCCAAGCGGGGGAGCGTGCGCACGTTTGTGGTTGCGCCCGCGCTTTACGACGCCGTTTCGCCTGTGGAGCACGGCTCGGGCCTTACGCTTGAAATCCCGGTTCCGACGTTTGACCGGCCGCATAAACCGCTTGCCGCGGACGCGCTGTACCTTGACGGCGTGCAGGATGCGGGAAACGCCGGGACACTCATTCGTACGGCGCTTGCAAGCGGCGTCACCCATATCGTGAGTTCTCCGGGTACGGCGGGGCTTTGGTCTCCGAAAGTCCTTCGGGCCGGCATGGGCGCCCACTTCAGTGTGGTGATTTACGAAAACGTGCCGTCTGAAGAACTCCCCGGGCTTTTTGCGGCAAGGCGGCTTGCGGCCGACGCCCGCGGAGGCGCGGATCTTTTCCGCAGTCAAGGGTGGGAGCAGGGGCACACCGTCTGGATGATGGGCGCTGAAGGCCCGGGGCTCTCCGACGCAGCTTTAAGCGTTGCGGACGCCCGTTACCTCATTCCGATTGAAGACAAGTGTGAGTCCCTTAACGTCGGCGCAGCCGCCGCAGTCTGCCTTTTTGAGCAGAGACGGCGCCGGCTTATAAACCGCGCCTGAACAAAAAACGGTCTGACGCGCAATCAGACCGTTTGTTTTTACGCCCGGTTTTCTTACAGACCGGTAACGAGCACAATGAGAATGAGAACCGGGGCTCCGATCGCGAGAAGTCCCCGGAAGGCGGCAAGTTCCCAGGCCGGACGCACACGTCCGACGTTGAGTTCCTCGCGCACGGATTTCCAGGCCACAAGCCCCGCTAAAGCACAGACAACGAGCCCGCCCACGGGAAGGCTCAGGTTACTCGTGAAGTAATCGAAGTTATCGAAAATCGTGCGGCCCGCGATTTTAAAGTCCGCCAGGGGGCCGAAGGAAAGCCCGCAGAAACTTCCCACAACAAGCATCACGAAGGTCACAAGCGTCACCGCCCAGAAGCGCTTCATGCCGAGTTCGTCAATAAAGTAGGCTGCGACAAGCTCCAGCAGCGACACGGAACTGGTGATCGCCGCAAGCACCAGGCACGCGTAAAAGACAACCGCAAAGAACTGTCCGAAGGGAAGCTGCGCAAAAACGACGGGCATCGTGAGAAACGTGAGCCCGGGGCCGGCCGTGGGATCAAGCCCGAAGGCAAACACCGAGGGCATGATCATCAGGCCCCCGAGAACGGAAGCGGCCGTCGCAAGAAACGTAATCCACGCGCAGCCCGACACAAGGTCCGTGTCTTTGGCGAGGTAGGAGCCGTAGGTGAGCATGCAGCCGCAGCCCACGCAGAGGCTGAAAAACGTAAAGCCCATCGCCGCAAGAAGGCTCTTCCAGGTAAAGGCATCGCTGTTCCAGCTGAAAAGGTAGGAGAGGCCCGCTGAAGCCCCGGGCAGCGTCACACCGCGGATGATGACGATGAGAACGAGCACCAACAGAAGCGGCATCAGAATTTTGGAAAGCCGCTCAATCCCCTTGGCAACGTCAAAGACAACGACCCAGGCGGTAAACATCAGAAACGCCGCCTGAAAGCCGATCGAAACCATGGGGTTTGCCACGAGCGCTCCAAAGTGCGCTTCAAGCGCGCTTTTATCGGCCACGATGCTGTTACCCAACAGGGCATCGACGAGATAGGAAATCGTCCAGCCGCCGATCACGGAATAAAAGCACAGCACACAAAAGCCCGTGAGAATGCCGAGGTAGCCGAAAACGGCCCACTTTTTGCCGCCGATCGCGCGGTAGGCGGTGACGATGCCGCCTTTACCGAGCCGCCCCAGCGCAATTTCGGCCAACAGCAGAACAAGCCCGATCGTGAAGGAGAGAATCAAGTAGGGAAAGAGAAAGGCGCTGCCGCCGTTACTGCCCGCGAGATACGGAAACTTCCAGATGGCCCCGAGGCCCACGGCCGCTCCGGCGCTCGCGAGAATAAAGCCCAGTCGGCTTGTCCAGTTGATGCGTTCAGACATAATGTTGTCGCAATAAAAGAATTCGTGGTGCCCCGAGTGTACCGAGGATTCGGGCCGGTAGGAAAAACGGTGTCCCGAAAAAAGTCCGGAACACCGTTTGCGTCAGACGGTTTAGAGACTTTCGCTCAGAGACCGGTGGCAACCACAACGATCACCAGCAGCGGCGCCAAAAACCGCAGGGAAAACTTCAGAAATGTGTTGAGCGCCGCAGGATACTGATGCACGGCGTTGATCTGCGCCTTAAAGACGGGCCAGGCCTTCCAGCCTGCCAAAAGCGCGATCGAGAGGCCCCCCAGGGGCATCATGACGTTGGAGCAGACGTAGTCCAGAAGTTCAAAGATGTTTTTGCCGCCCACCGTAAAGCCCGAAAGCGGTCCGAAACTTAAGGCTGAAACGCAGCCGAGCACCGCAAGGGCAACGTAGCAGAGTGTCACCGCGCGGCGGCGGGTCATATGCCATTCACTTGTGAGGTAAGCGGTGCAGACTTCCAGAAGAGACACCGAGGAGGTGAGCGCCGCCACTAAAAGGCACACGTAAAAGAGAAGGGCAAAGATGCCTCCCATCGGAAGCTGCGAGAAAACGAGCGGCATCGTCACAAAGACAAGGCCCGGACCGGCGTTGGGATCCTGGTCGAGCGCAAAGACGGCCGGCATGATCATCAAACCCGCCAGAATTGCCGTCTGCACCGAAAGCCAGGCAATCCAAAGGGATGAGTTGGGCAGGTCCGTGCTTTCCTTGACGTAGCAGCCGTAGGTCACAAGGATGCCGCAGCCGAGCGAAAGCGAAAAGAACGTAAAGCCCATGGCGTTTAAAAGCCCTTCAAGCGTCACGGCAGAGGGATCAAACTTAAAGAGAAAGGCAACGCCTTCCATCGCGCCGGGCAGCGTGAGCGACCGGGCAATGAGAAAAATCATCAGCACGAAAAGGGTGGGTAGAAGGTACTTTGAAAGCCTTTCAATGCCCTGCATGACCCCGGCGGCAATCACGCCGCAGGTCAGCGTCAGAAAGAGAATATGCCAGGCGCAGTTCACCGGGCCGTTACCGACGAGTGACCGGAAGTTGTCGGTCAGAAGCCGGGCGTTGTCGGTCACAAGGTGCCCGGTGAGAGCGTCAAAAAGGTACTTCACGCACCAGCCGCCCACAACCGAGTAGTAGGACAGAATCACAAAGCTCGTTAAAACCGCGATGCCCCCTAAAACCGTAAAGACGGGGCCGCCGGTTTTTCTAAGGGCATTTAAGGCGCTGCCGCGGCCGGCGCGGCCGATTGCGAGTTCCCCCAGAAGCAGCGCAATACCGATCGTGAAGGTAAAGAGAATGAAGGGGATGATGAAGGCGCCGCCGCCGTAGGTGCCCGCCCAGTAAGGGAACTTCCAGATCGCCCCGAGGCCGATTGCGGAACCGGCGCTTGCGAGAATAAAACCGAAACGGGACCCCCACTGGGTTCCGGAATGTTGCTGCGACATAAATCAAAAACTGAAGCAAATACGAAAAACGCATCCCCGCGGCGGCACCGGTGAGGAGGGCTGCACGTTGTCCTTAAGACACAAGGGCGGGGTATTTTTAGGCAGTGCATTTTAAGGGAATAACCGTAGGAGATTGGCTAAAACGCAAAAGGCATCACTGAGAGAGAGGTGAAGCTTGGTTTTGGGCTGAATCAGAAGCGCCTTTCGTGTAATGTCCCCCAAGACTGTCGCCCGGCGTCTGACCTCAGAGGCCTTCACGTCAACCACGGCGTGCGGCAGACCGACAGAGGGGCTTCTTGCCGGAGGCGCTCTCCGAAGGGTCGGAGATCGAAAACAAGAAGCGGACCGGCGGCTGTTGACCGCGGCCGTCCGGACCGAACGGGTTTACGTGAGGGGATTCCTCCGTAAGGCTGTTATCCCGATCGTCTCCCGCGGGAAATGATTAAGGATCACGCGTACCACTATGCAGACAACTGTGACAGCGGCGGATGAATCCGCCAAAGTTATGTCAGGCGCCGAAATCGTCATCGAGGCGCTTCATGCCGAAGGTGTAAAACACGTTTTCGGTTATCCGGGCGGGGCAGTGCTTCCCGTCTATGACGAAATCTACAAGCAGAAGTATTTCCGCCACATTCTCGTGCGCCACGAGCAGGCGGCGCTGCATGCCGCAGACGCCTATGCCCGCTCAACCGGCGAAGTCGGCGTTGCGCTTCTCACATCGGGCCCCGGCGCGACAAACGGCGTCACCGGTATCGCCACGGCCTACGCCGACTCAGTTCCCCTCGTTGTCTTCACGGGCCAGGTTGCCACAAGCCTCATCGGCACCGATGCTTTCCAGGAATGCGACACCGTGGGCATTACGCGCCCCTGCGTCAAACACAATTACCTTGTCAAAGACGTCCGGGACCTCGCGCGCACCATTAAAGAAGCCTTTTACATTGCCAGAAGCGGCCGTCCCGGCCCCGTGCTGATTGACCTTCCGAAGGACGTTCAGGTCAATAAGTGCCCGTTTGTGTGGCCCTTAAAGATTGATATTCCGAGCTACCGCCCGGTCTTAAAGGGCCACCCCGGCCAGATCCGCAGGGCACTGCAGGTACTGCTCACAGCCAAGCGTCCGCTCATTTACGCGGGCGGCGGCGTTGTGATTTCCGGCGCCTCGGCGCTTTTAAACCGCATCGCCTCGCTTTTGGGCTACCCCGTTGTGACAACCCTGATGGGCATCGGCGGCTTTGACGCCAAAGACAGCAAGTGTCTCGGCATGGTCGGCATGCACGGTACCTACGAAGCCAACATGGCGATGCAGGGCTGTGACGTTGTCTTTGCCGTGGGGGCGCGCTTTGATGACCGTGTGATCGGAAATCCCGCCGACTGGCAGAAAAATGAGCGCACCGTCATTCAGGTTGACGTTGATCCGAGTTCGATTGCCAAAAACGTCAGAACCGACATTCCGATCGTGGGCGACGTGCGCGAGGTTCTCGCAGAGCTTCTCTCGCAGCTTGAAGCCACGCAGACACGCACGGACGCCGAGGCGCTCGCCGCCTGGATGAACCGCATTGACACGTGGAAGGCCAAGAAGTGCCTGCACTATAAGGTTGACGCCGCCAAGCCCATCCTGCCGCAGGCCGTTATTGAGCGCGTCGCGGCCGCGGCGGGCGAAAACGCCTATTTTTCGACAGACGTGGGCGAACATCAGATGTGGGCCGCGCAGTATCTGAAATTCAGAGAGCCGCGCCACTGGCTCACATCGGGCGGCCTCGGCACGATGGGCTACGGACTGCCGGCGGCCCTGGGCGTGCAGGTTGCGCACCCCGATGCGGTAAGCGTCCTTTTCACCGGTGACGGCTCGATTCAGATGAACATTCAGGAATTGGGAACGGCCAAGCAGTACGGCCTTCACCCCAAGATTTTCCTTTTAAATAACGGCTATCTCGGGATGGTCGCGCTCTGGCAGCGAGCCTACTATCAGGGCCACTGCTCGGAGTCCGTGATGGACGTGCAGCCGGACTTTGTAAAGCTTGCCGAGTGCTACGGCCACATTGGTCTGAGAGCCACGACCTACGCGGAACTCGATAAGGCGATTGACCTTGCCTTCAATAAGTACAAGGACGAACTTGTCTTTATTGACGTGCACATCGCCCCCGAAGAGCCGGTTTTACCGATGGTGGGTCCGGGACAGGGCCTCACGGACATGGTTTTGCCCGAGGAGAATTGAAGAATGAAAGAACGGCATATTTTGTCTGTGCTCATTGAAAACGCAGCCGGCGCCGTCTCCCGCGTGGTGGGCCTTTTTGCCGCCCGCGGCTACAACATTGAGTCTCTGACGGCGGCCCCCACCGAAGTTCCGACGATTTCGCGCCTGACGATCGTCAGCCGCGGCGACTCGGCAACCATTGAACGGATCACAAAGCACTTAAACCGCCTCATTGAGGTGATTAAGGTCGTGGATCTGATGGAAAACGAGTATGTCGAGCGTGAACTGATGCTCGTCAAGGTTCGTGCAGTGGGCCGTGACCGCGACGAGCTCATGCGCATGGTGGAAATTTTCCGTGCCCGCGTGATTGACGTCACCGACAAGACATTCACCATCGAAATCACCGGTAACGTTGATAAGAGCGACGCCTTTTTAAAGGCGATCGACAAGTCAATCATTCTCGAAACCGTCCGCACGGGCGCAAGCGGCATCGCGCGCGGTGAACGGGTTTTGAGAGCTTAAGTTTTTTTCTGTTTGTTTTGACCGGGAGTCAAGCCCCATGGCTCCCAACACTAAAAAGGGAAGTAAAAAAATGAAGGTTTACTACGATAAGGACGCTGATCTCTCGCTCATCAAGGCTAAGAAAGTGGCGATCATCGGCTACGGCAGCCAGGGCCATGCGCATGCCCTCAACCTGCACGATTCCGGTGTTGACGTCACGGTCGGCGTCCGTAAGGACGGCGCAAGCTGGAAGAAGGCTTCCGCAGCCGGTCTTAAGGTCGCAACCGTTGAAGATGCGGTGCGCGCGGCCGACATCGTCATGATGCTCATTCCTGACGAAAACATCGCTCAGGTCTACCGCGACCAGGTGCTCCCCAACATCAAGCAGGGTGCGACGCTCGCGTTTGCCCACGGCTTTAACGTGCACTACGGTCAGGTTGAGCCGCGCGCCGACCTTGACGTCATCATGATTGCTCCGAAGGCCCCGGGCCACACGGTGCGCTCCACCTATGTTGCAGGCCAGGGCGTTCCGCAGCTCATTGCCGTCTACCAGGACGTCTCCGGCACCGCCCACGACGTGGCGCTTTCTTACGCCGCCGCCAACGGCGCAGGCAAAGCCGGTATCATCGAAACGACCTTCCGCGCGGAAACCGAAACCGACCTCTTCGGCGAACAGGCCGTGCTCTGCGGCGGTTTGGTGCAGCTCATCAAGACCGGTTTTGAAACCCTCGTTGAAGCCGGTTACGCCCCCGAAATGGCTTACTTTGAGTGCTGCCACGAAATGAAGCTCATCGTGGACCTCATCTACGAAGGCGGCATCGCCACGATGGATTACTCCATCTCCAACAATGCCGAATACGGCCAGTACTACACGGGCCCGAAGGTTGTGAACGAGGAAAGCCGCAAGGCGATGCGCGAATGCCTGCGCCAGATTCAAAACGGTGAGTACGCCAAGAGCTTCCTCGCCGAATGCCAGTTGGGCTACCCGCAGCTTCGCAGCGAACGGCGCCTTACTGCTGAGCATCCGCTTGAAGTGACCGGCCAGAAACTGCGTCAGATGATGCCCTTTATCACCGCCAACCGCCTGGTTGACAAGAGCAAGAACTAACTGACACATCCAGGCTTTATGCCGGAATAACAGTCACTTAACCCGCCTGTTGGCTTTGCCTCGGGCGGGTTTCTTTGTGCCTTTAAACGGGAAGCGTACCGTGGCGGATAAGCCAGGTGTAAAGAAAGGGAAGGACCTTACGGTCGTTGGGCATATTAAGCATTGCGCTGAGACCGGACAAAGGCACGAGGCTCACGGCCTGACTTTCCCAGCCGGCGTCTCGGGGTGTACCGGCTGTGCGGCGCGCAATGTAGTAGCGGGTGATGCTTTTGGTGCGGCGGATGTCTGCGAGCCACGCCACGGGTTCAACCCAAAGGCCCGATTCTTCAAAAGTTTCCTTGACGGCGTTAACGGCCAACGTGAGCCCCGGCTCAAGCCGCCCCTTGGGAAATGTGGTTTTGATTCCTGCGAAGGCGTTACTCGGATGCACGAGCCAGACTCGATCATCGGGCTCAAGAATGACGCAGCCTGAGGTAAGAAAAAGCCCGTGGGTTTCGGGATAGTCCGGTTCCTCACATTGAATGCGGTCGTTGAGTTTTTTCCAGTCAGCAACCGATGCCGGAGTCTGAGGGCGTCGGGAAAAAGCAACGTTATAAAGCGAGGCGGGCAGCTCTCCCGCGTCCGTGACGGAGAGCGTTGCGTCCGAGGAGGGCGTCAGCCACGTGGAAAGCGCGGTTGAAACCGAAGGCGAGGCGAGTGTGAGAGGCTGCCCGTTTTCATTGGGCTGCGGATGGAAAATATGTGCCTGCGCCATGGTGTCTCCCGGGACGATAGCCATATGCCCGAAAGAACCGCTTCCTTCGGGCTTTGGTTTAAGCTTAGGAGCACTTTATGGCAGATTCGTGACAGACGGCATCAGCCGTAAGCGTCAGAGGCCTTCGGTCAGAAGGTGTACTTCCCGTCAAGTGTGACCGCATGATTGCGGCGGTCGTTTTCCCCGAGGTCAAGCCGGTAGGTAAGGCCGAGGCTCCCTTTTTCGCCCTGAGCAGCCACACCGAAGGCCATTCTCCAGCAGCGGGTGTCGGCAAAACGCATGCTGTGGGTCACACCCTGAAGGTGCGTCACGGTCTCTCTGTCGCCCGCGGTGGACACAAAGGAGATGTCGGCAAGAGGTTTTACCGTAAAGCCCGCCGCATCAAATTCTGAGGCAACCGTCACGCCCACCGGGAATTCCCAGTAAAGGGCGTTGTCGGGCTGCACGGAAACCGCCGCGTCACTGAAATTGTCGGGATTGATCTTCGTGGCTTTTGCGTCCGCATGCGCAAGGACTTTTACAACGCCTTCGGTGATGAGAAAGTCGCCGCCCGCCTCAGCCGTGAAAATATCCGCGTCCGTGTTGTGTGATTCGCCCGTGGCCGTATCGGTGCCGCCCTTAGCCTTCAGCCAGCTTAAAGCCCCTCGCACGCCGAGAGGCCCCCAGGTCTTTTCGCCGTAAATCCGCACGCCGAAAAATTCCGTCTCACCGTCGAGATTCTTTGTAAGCCCCGTCGTGTCAATGTCGCCTCTGCCGTAAGAGTAGGCAACGCCGAAGAGGGCTGTTCCGGTTTTGATATCCGCGCCGAGATGGAGGGCACCGAGGCGGCTCTTATAGCCTGCGTCATCCCCCATGGCCTTACTTTCAGAGCTCGCCCCGTTTAAATCGAGCCAGACGCTTCCCCCGTCATGACGCGTAAAGAGGCGCGTTTCCCGCACGCGTGCGTCGGTTGCGTCACGCGTGAGGTCAACGGCGTCTTTTTGCGCTGCGGTCACCGCTGCAAAGGCGTGGTGCGTGTCGGCAAAGGACGGGACCGAAGCCAAAGCGCAACAAAGAGATGCGGAGCAAGCGAGAACGGATTTCACGGGAAAAGTCATTTAAAAGGCGTTAATAGCAACTGCAACGGACAAATTTTAGCGGCACCGCGACGATAACGCGCGCCGCTGATCATGACGCCATTGCTTAGAAAATTCTGAAATCCGTCCTTACGCAGCCTCAGAGTTTCTTAAGTGACAATGTAAACGTACCGCTCGGATCGATTTCCGGGAGCCGTTCGCGGTAGGTTTTGAGAATCGCGCTTTCCGGATCGGTATCGGTAAAAGCCTCCGGATAGAAGACCTTCGCAAGAAACTGCGTCATGCGCCAGTCCGTGATGGACCGGAGGCTGCCGTGATCCACCCCGTAAAAGTCGTTGGTTTTCACAGCCCTGAGGTTCTCCCACAAGGGACGCCGTTTAAAGCCCTCAAGGCGCCTCACGGCATCTTCGCGCGCCACGGTAAAGCCCATCCGCATCTGATCGGCATGGTCGTTACCCCAGATGCTTCCCCCGATAATGACGATTTCCGGGTTTTTACTGAGCACAAATTCGCGGGTCAGGGCCCCGTAGGGTTCAGGCATCGTTTCGGCAATCCCTGCGGCATTGAGCCGCTTGATGATCGCCCCCCAGAGAATGGTGCTGTTGTAGGAATTGCCGTACTGACCGGGCCCGAGGTTGCCGAGTTCCATATAAACCGTCCGGTGCTTGCGCCCGTCCGGCAGAAGCGCAATACGGTGGGTGATTTCGGTGAGACCCGTGATGCATTCGTCAATGAGGCTATCGGCCACGGCATCCCGCTCAAGAAGTCGCCCGAGAATACGGGTGGAAACGACGTGGTTTTCCAGTTTCATTGTGTGGTAGTCGATGACGATCACGGCAACACCCACGCGCTCTAAAAGGGCAATACGCTGATTGTTGGCCGCAAACTGCGAGCGGCCGATCAGAATCACATCGGGCTTTAACGCGAGAATCCGCTCGGTATTCAAAATGTCATCGTGGTAGCCGCCGATACTCGGAATCGCAGTGATGGCGGGAAAGGCCTTCGTAAACACCCGGTATTCACCCATGCGCGTACTTTCCCAGTGATCCTGCGTGAGGCCCACGACCTTTGTGAGAGCCCCTGCGCCGCCCACCAGAAGATAGTTGGCGATGTAGTTGGCCACAACGATGCGTTGCGGTGCCTTTTTCACAGTGACGCTGCGGCCTGCCACGTCCTTGAAGGTAAGCGGCCAGGTCCCCGCGGGCGGAAGGCTGTCGGTTTGCGCAAAGAGAGCCCCGGCGGGCAAAAGCCCCAGAAAAGCTGCGGCAGAAGAAAATGCAAGCAGTGAACGGCGGTTTGTCATGACGGCGGGTCTCCCTTACAACGGTTTTTGGGCTAGAACAAGAAAATCGGTAATCAGTGTGCGGGGCGCTCCGGAGGTGGGATCCGTCACGGTGAGGCACTGCGGCTCAAGCACCGTCACGCGGGCAAACCCGGCCGCAAGCAACGTTTCCGTATCCCAGCCTGGGCGCGAAACACGGGTAAGCGGCAATGTTTTTGCAATCGCTTCCATGGGCGAAGTATCCACGCCGAGCACGAACTGCTTTGCGTGCCCGTAGGAGTGATCGGCTTTTTCTTTGGCTGCAAGCCACAGGGGATCATCCAGATAGCGGTAGTGGTTGCCGTCGGCGTAAAGGAGTTTTCCGCCGGGCTTGAGAATCCGAAACCACTCCCGAAGAGCGGCTTCAGGCGCGGGCAGATTCCAGATGGCGTTACGGGAAAGCACCGCATCAAACGACCTGTCAGGACAGTGCGTCTGCGTAATGTCGGCCTTTTGAAAGCGAACCGTCAGTCTGAGCGCCTCCGCATTGGCGCGTGCTTCTTCAAGCATTCCTTCTGACGCGTCAAATCCGGTGGACGTAAGCCCCGCGCGTGCGGCGGCAAGCGCGAGAAACCCCGCACCGCACCCCATATCCGCAACAGCAGAACCCGCGGGCAGCGTGAGAAGCTCTTTTATGCGCTTAACCCAGGCTTCCCCCTTCGGGGATTTGATTTCATCAATGGTTCTGAGACTGTAGCCTTCGGCGCGGGTATCCCAGTACCCCGCAACATTTTTTTGAATCGTCATGGTGGTCTTTTGATTAGTGATGATGCCCGGTGTCAACATCGAGCGGTTTCTGAGGAATGACAACCACACAGTCTTCACGGGTTTTATCGACTGCCGCCTCGATGCGGTAGATATCGCGCATCTCTTCGGGCGTCAGAACGTTTTGAGGCGTGTCATAGCGCCTTACGCCGCCCTCACAGATCATCAGCAGTTTTGAGGAAAAGCGGCTTGCAAGCATCAGGTCGTGCACAACCGCAAGCGCCACGGCCCCGGTCCTTTTCACGTAATCCACTGCAGCCTGCATGACAATGAGCTGATGGCGCATATCAAGGGCGCTCGTGGGCTCATCCAGAAGAAGCACCCTGGGTCCGGAGACAAAAGCCTGCGCCATAAAGACGAGCTGTTTTTGCCCGCCCGAGAGAGAGGCGACCGGTTTATCCGCGAGGGGACTGATCTGCATGGCGTGAAGCGTCTGATCAACCTTTTCAAAGACGTCCGGCGTCACGCGCCAGGAGAGGCTTCTTCCGAGCCCGAGCATCACAATCTCAAAGACCGTAAGGCGGCTTGTAACCTGGGTGAGCTGCGGAAGATACGCTACGGCGCGGGAAGAGAAGGTCTCACTGCCGTCGGTAAGCGTAACGGCCCCTGTATGCGGCGTCATGCCCGCGACGGCCTTTAAAAGGGTGGTTTTGCCGGCGGCGTTTCGGCCCGCCACGCACACAAGTGTCCCGCCCTCGATGTCAAAGGTAACGTGTTTGAGAATCGGGCGGCCGCAGTAGGCAACACCGAGGTCCTTAACGGAAAGCCTGAACGTCATCAGAAGTCCCTCCGGCTCTTTAAAAGAAGTACAAGCAGAAACGGGACACCCGCAATTGACGTCACAATCCCGATCGGAAGCATTGCCCCGGCGGAGAGCCATTTGGCAACAAGCGAGGAAAGCAGCATGATGAAGGCCCCGAAAAGGATGCTTCCGGGAATGAGCCAGCGCTGATCGTCCCCTAAAAGAAGTTTCGCGCAGTGGGGAGCAACCAGCCCCACAAAGGCGATGGTGCCGATGAAGGAAACGGAAGCCGCAACCAGTACGGACGCTGCCGAAAAGACAATGACGCGCAGGCGGGCGACCGGAACGCCCAAACTTTTGGCACGCTCTTCCCCCACGGAAAGGCTCGTAAGCTGCCAGGCGCAGGGCACAAGAAAAATGAGCCCGAGAAGAAGTGCCGCGCCGGCGGCAGCGGTGGAGAGCCACCCCGCGCGCTCGAGATTACCGAAGGTCCAGCCGTTGATGAGCTGGGCGGTTTCGGGGGAGGCAAGGTAAATCAGAAGCTGCTGCAGCGCCACAAAGAAGAAATTCATGATGATGCCCGCGAGAATCAGTGTGGCGGGCGACATCCCTTTGAGCCTTCCGAGCAAAAGAATGAGAAGGCAGATCACAAGAGCCGCAATAAAGGCCGCAGTGATGGTACCGGCCCAGAGCTCGCCGAAAAGCGTGAGTCCTCCGGTGATCGCGATGGCGGCTCCGAAACTTGCGCCCGAAGTGATCCCGAGCGTAGAGGGGCTCGCAAGCGCATTGGCCGTAATCGTCTGAATGGAAAGACCGGCCAGTGATAAAGAAGCACCGACCAACAAAGCCGTGAGCGCCATCGGCAGACGCAGTGACCAGAGAATAACGGCGTTGGGTTCAGTGGAAGCCGGCCCCGCGGCAACCGCCGCAATCACGTCTTTGGCGCTCATGCCGGAACTGCCTGTTGTAAGATCAGCCACAAGCAGGGCCGCAAGAGCAGCTGCCGCAAGAAGAGTAAGGAGCAGCCTGCTTCGCTGGCGTTCACGGTAATGAATATGGCAGGACATTGAATCAGCCGGTGTATGAAGAATTTTTAAAAGATCATACCAAACTGACGCCGCAAGCACATACGCCGAAAGTAGGGGAAAATGGCCAAATCGCCTCAAACGAAGGCCGAAGGGTTTCTAACGATGTCCCGAACAATTGCATTAATACTTTTTACCGTCGCCATTCCGGCGCGCGGCGCTGAAATTGCCGTCAACGTCCGAGATGCGGACTTTGTCCGTAACGGTTATGCCGAGATTGACATCCGGTTAAAGGACGCAGCTCCTGAGGGGGCGGTGACCCGGTTAGGGATGTAAGGTTTTTTGTGTCCAGACGATAATAGCGCTCCCGTAGGGCGCTAAAGGAATCACCGTGGCACACCGTACACCCAAAATAAACGGAGCCTGATTTCCGTCAAGCATTGCCGGTGTCAGCTGGGAAATGATTTACGGCGTCAGTCGGAAGTCATACTCCGCAAAGAATTCTTTTTACCTGAAAAACTCGGAGGAACCTAGGTAAACTGCTTAGCGTTATTCATGGAAAGTAATAATGGTTTATCCTGATGGCAAGGGAAATTAACGGTGAGAATAATTCTCAACAACGCCCCCTCAGGGGCACTTTGTGCGGGAGTTAATTCCTTGTAGGGAAGTCCTCTCGCGCTTTAAGAGAGGTGATTGTCATGACAGAACTTACTCGTCGTTCTTTCCTTGCCGGCGCGGCTGCCGTGGCGACGGCCCCCGTCGTCGGAACGGCCCACGCCAAAGACACCAAGTTGCCCCGTCCCGACGTGAAGGCGGACTATCCCGCTGCGGGAAAAACGCAGGCCTTGTTTGACCGCGTACCGGACGTTGAACCCGATGTTGCGAACAGCGGTACTTTTGATTTCGGGGTTTCGAACTTAAATGAAGGCGAAACCATCACCGCCACCCGCTGGGGTATTGTGCGCCCGGTCGTGAAAGGCGGTCGCGTCGTGGAATTGAAACCCTTTGAATACGACTACGCGCCGAGCCCCAACATTCAGGGCCTTGCGGAAATTCCGTACTGCGAAGCCCGCATCCGCTACCCGATGGTGCGCGAAAGCTATTTGAAGTCCGGTCCCAAGAGTAAGGAAAAGCGCGGTGAAGACAAGTTCGTGCGAGTTTCCTGGGATAAGGCGCTTGAACTCGTCGCCAAAGAACTCACCCGCATGTACGACACCTACGGGCCTTCGTCCGTTTACGGTTCCAGCTACGGCTGGAAATCCACGGGGAGCGTGAACGATCCTTGCGCGCTGCAGTACCGTCTGCTGAATTTTATGGGCGGCTTTACCGCAAAGCGCAATTCCTATTCTTCCGCGGCCGTGAATACCATCCTTCCCTACGTGGTGGGGTCGGGAAACCCGCGCTGCACGGCGTGGGACGACGTGATCGACCACAGCGAACGCATCGTATTTTGGGGCTGCAACCCTTTGGTGACGAACGACATCGACTGGTACACGACGCTGCATAACTACGCGGGCTACATGCGTGCCCTTAAAAAGAAGGGTACGAAGACCTACTCCGTCAACCCGATTTACAACGACACCGCGGAATACATGAAGAGCGAATGGGTGGCCGTCAATCCCGGTACCGATACCGCCGTTATGGCCGCCATGATTTACGAACTCGAAGTGACGGGCGAAGCCGATCACGCGTTCCTCGATAAGTACACGGCGGGGTGGAAGGAATTCCGCGCCTATCTGATGGGCGACGAAGACGGCGTCAAGAAAACCCCGGAATGGGCTGCGAAGATTTCCGGCATCAAGGCCGAAACCATCAAGGCCCTTGCGCACGACTTGAAGGCCCACCGCACCATGCTCATGATCGGCTGGGGTATCCAGCGTATTGATTACGGCGAACAGTTCCACTGGATGCTCGTCACTCTGGCGGCGGCCTTGGGGCAGATCGGTCTTCCCGGCGGCGGCTTCGGTACGAGCTATCACTACTCTTCAGGCGGCGCGCCTCTTGCAAACGGCCCCTTCGTGGGCGGCATTCCGAGTAAGGTCGCCCCGGTCCGTCCCGTGAAGCCCTGGCAGGGCAGCAAGGTGCTGCACGTCGCGGCCATTACGGATGCGCTCGAACACCCGGGCGCCGTGCGCGACTTTGACGGCAAGAAGGAAACGTACCCGCACTTCCGCATGATTATGTGGGCGGGCGGTAATCCCTTCGCGCATCACCCCGACACGTTCCGCTTGGAACGCGCGTGGAAAAAGCCCGATACGGTCGTCGTCACCGACGTGGTTTGGACGGCGACGGCGCGCCATGCCGACATCGTGCTCCCGGCGTGCACGTTCTTGGAACACAACGATATTTCGGTCATCGGCACCAATTCCTGCGACGGCGTGGTGGCGATGCACCAGGCGATTAAGCCGCAGTATGAAAGCCGCAGCGACTATTGGATCTACAGCCAGCTGGCGAAGAAACTCGGGTTCGAAAAGGAATTCACCGAAGGCCGTACCGAAATGCAGTGGATCGAAAAGATCTACAACGATGCCCGCGGCATGAGCGACGTGTACGACATCACGATGCCCGACTTCAAGACTTTCTGGGAAAAGGGTTTCCATCTCTATGACGTGCCGGAAGAAGCACGCCGGTACGTGTCCTTTGCAGAATTCCGTGCCGATCCCCAGGCGAATAAGCTCAATACCGAATCCGGCCTTATTCAGCTTTACAGTCCGAAGATTGCCGGGTACAAGTACGACGACTGCCGCGGGCACGCGATGTACTTTAAGCCCGCCGAGGGGACGGCCTCGGCGACGAAGGACTTTCCGCTTGCTCTGATGGCTCCGAAGGGGCGCTACCGTATGCACAGCCAGTTGGACTGCGTCAACAATCGTCAGCGCGGCAAGATCGAAGACCGCGAACCCGTGTGGATCAATCCGAAGGATGCCGCATCCCGCAAGATCGTGAGCGGCGACGTCGTTTTGGTAAAGAGTCGCCGCGGTGCGATGTTGGCGGGTGCGATCGTCACCGAACGCGTCAAGCCCGGCGTCATCGTCGTGCAGCACGGCGCGTGGTTTGATCCGAGGAAAACCCCGAAGGGACGCATCGACGTGGAAGGCAATTCCAACTCTCTCACGATTGATAAGCCGACGTCGAAATTGGCGCGCGGCAACGTTTCTTCCACGGGTAACGTCGAAGTGACGAAGTGGACGGACGAATTGCCGCCGGTGACGGTTTTCGTGCAGCCGCGCCGCAAGCTCTAAAAAAGGGTCCAAGATGCCCGTTTAATGGGTGTCATTGACTTGAAACGGAGTTGCCGGAGGGGAGACCTTCCGCACTCCGTTTTTTGTATTTTTCATGCAATGAACTACCAATCTTTAGCCAAGCTGGAAAAGAAACTCGCCGGCTACCCGCAGAAAGCGCGTGATTTTCTCTTTGCGGTCGTATCGGATCCGTGGCAGGTGAAGCGTGACAATCTTCGGCAGTTGGCTCGGTCGCTCGGAATGACGTTGTTGCAGGGGCAGGATATTCTCGTTAAGTTGCATGCCGACGGTTTCATCACGGAAGGTTCCGTTGAGATTGCGTAGGAGTACTGCGGCAGTTGGCGTCTGAAAATCGCGCCCGAAGCGATGTTTGCCGCCCTCAAGGCCATGCGGCCCTCGGATGTGACGACGTGCCGCTGTAAACAACACCCCGTCTGAAGACGGGGGCTTTATTGTAACCGCATCACACGGCCCAACATAAGGCTGGTTTACATC
>ENA-UEQM01000557-UEQM01000557.1-human-gut-metagenome-genome-assembly--contig:-NODE-557-length-22355-cov-9.123709_pt1 | contig 22355 bp, 17 predicted proteins | sample MGYA00242948_ERZ507948 | MGnify/ENA primary metagenome ERZ507948 (study PRJEB26167, sample SAMN06115440) | human gut metagenome | host: Homo sapiens | place: China:Hubei | collected 2015-07-28 | study... | reverse complement strand
AAGTATTCGGCACCGGCACCTTGCCGGTCGGGTTCCAAGGGCGAAGCGCCTTGGTCGCCGAAGGCGAAATCCCCGAGAGGTTTACTTTTTCATCTTGAACGCGCCGGCAATCTCATCTTCGGAGAAGTCCGCGCCCACCACGTCATATTGCGCATACAAATAAAGTGATGCCCGGTAGACCTGCTCCGCCACCATCACCAGATAACCGAGGACGAAGAGCCCGACCAGTCCGATGAACCATACGACCGCACTGCCGATCATCACTGCCGGCACGCCGCCGGTCATCACGTTCACAGCGGTCAACAGCGCGGTCAGCAACACCAGCAGTATTGTTCCCATGCCGGTGATGATCCGCAAACCGACGAATCCGGCGAGGGATTCCCCCCAGGTCTTTTTGATTGCAACGGCGGACAGCTTCAATGCCTGAAACGGATTGTCCAGCGCCGGATCGCACACCAGCGCCGGAATTGCGAAGGCCGAAGCCACCGCCCAGACCACGCCGATCAGCCTGATGATCAGTTTGCCGAGCAATCCGGCCCGTTCCGAAAGCATCGACAGGATCACGCCGACCGTCGAGGCCAGCAGCGACCACAGGAAGATCGCCTTGAAACGGCTCAGCGCATATCCGAAGCCGCGCCCGATCCTTACCGGTTCGCCGTAAATGCCGCGGATGATTTCACTGTAGAATGCGACGTTGCAGAAATTCGTCAACACCATCGTGACCAGATAGAACACCGCGAAAATCGCGACGCTGACAATCTGAACCAGCATCCCCGGTTCCTCCTCGGCGGATTCAGCGGATTCGGCGGCCGCCGCCATTGACTGCATCATTTCCGGATTGCTGCCGATAACCAGATAGGCCACCGTGCCGATGCCCGCGATGATCAGCAGGATCAGCGCGAACATCGCAAAAGCCGAAATCAGCGGAAAAATCAGCAGCTTACGCTCCTGATTGATCACCGCCAACGACTTGCGAAAGATACTCCAACTGCGTGCCAATCTTCTCATACCATGCCCCTCCCTGTTGAAATATGAAAGAAAAAAGGACGCCCAACCCTACCGTCACCGGCCGGTTCGACGTCCTGAAGACACTGAATGATGCAGTGGTAGCGGAACTCGATACCCCCTTTACTTATGATCGTGCTCGCAGCCGCAATCGCCGCAGCCGCAGTCATCGTCCTCACAGCCGCAGCCGCAGCCGCAATCGTCGTCCTCCTCGGAGCAGATGAAGTGATCCTTGATCCGCTCGATCACCCCTTCCGGCGTGAAACCGAACTCTTTGGCCAGCACCTTGTACGGAGCCGACGCGCCGAAGTGGTCGAGGCCGATCGCCAGACCGTCGCGGCCGATGAAGCGGTGCCAGCCGAAGGTGCTGCCCGCCTCGATCGACACGTAGCACATGCAGTCCGGCGGCAGCACCGAATCCTGATAGTCGTAATCCTGTTCGAGGAACAGCTCCTGACTCGGCATCGACACGACCCGCACGCCGACCCCGCTTTCGCGCAGGATCTTCGCCGCTTCCAGCGCGAGGTTCACTTCGGAACCGGTCGCGATAAAGACGATATCGGTCTCCTCATCGTCGCTGATTACGTAAGCTCCTTTGGAGACATCGACCTTCTTCGCGGTTTCCGCGTCGAAGGGGGCGAGATCCTGCCGGGTCAGCAGCAGCGCCACCGGGCCGTCAGCCTGCAGCGCCGCCGCCCACGCCTGCGCCGTTTCGTGCGCTTCGGCCGGCCGGATCACGGTCAGCCCCGGAATGCTCCGCAGCATCGCGATCTGTTCGACCGGCTCGTGGGTCGGACCGTCTTCGCCGACATAGAAGCTGTCGTGGGTGAACACGTAGATTTCATGCAGATGCTGCAGCGCGGCGAGGCGGATCGCCGGTTTCATATAATCGCTGAACACGAAGAAGGTCGAGGTATACGGAATCGCGGTGCCGTTCAGCGCCATGCCGTTGCCCGCCAGACCCATCGCGAATTCACGCACGCCGAAGTGCACATTGCGTCCCGCGTAATTATCGCGCGAGAAATCCCCGCCGTCCTTCACGTTGCTCTTGGTCGACGGAGCGAGGTCCGCCGCGCCGCCGAAAAGCGCCGGAACCAGTTCCGCCGCCTTCTGCAGCACCGCGCCGGAAGTGGCGCGCGTGGCGACCGGCTTCGACACGTCGATCACCTTAAGCAATTCATCCTGGATATTCTCCGGAACCGTGCGGTTCAGGAAGGAGTAGATCAGCTTCGCCCGTTCGGAATCGGCTTCGAGGAACGCCTCAAACCGTTTCTCCCAGTCCGCGGCCTGCGCCTCCAGCTCTTCCGCGCGGGCGTGGCAGAACTCCTTCACCTCCTGCGGAACCGTGAACGGCTCGGCAGGCATATTCAGGTGTTTGCGCAGCGCCTCGACCTCTTCCGCGCCTAGCGGCTCGCCGTGGGCGCTCGCCTTTCCCTCTTTGTTCGGCGCGCCGAAGCCGATTCTGGTCTTGCCGATGATCAGGGTCGGACGGCCGTCGGATTCGACCGCCTGCGCCAGCGCCGCGTCGCACTTCGCGATGTCGTTGGCGTTGTCCACCTTGATTACACGCCAGTTGTAGGCGGCGAACCGGGCGGCGACATCCTCGCCGAACGCGAGGTCGGTGCTGCCTTCGATCGAAATCGAGTTGTCGTCGTAAAAGACGACCAGTTCATCCAGCGCGAGCGTGCCGGCCAGCGAAGCCGCTTCGCCGGTGCACCCTTCCATCATGCAGCCGTCGCCGGAGATCACGAAAATCTTATGATTCATCAGGCCGGTTTTGTCCAGCCCGGTACGCGCCGCGAAATTGCGGTTCGCGATCGCCATGCCGACCGCCGACGCGAAGCCGCTGCCCAGCGGGCCGGTGGTCACATCAACGCCGTCGGTGTGCCCGTATTCCGGATGGCCCGGCGTCTGGCTGCCCCACTGGCGAAATTCCTTGATGTCGTCGATGGAAAGGCCGAATTCAAAGAGATGCAGCAGCGAATAGAGCAGCATGGAGCCGTGTCCGGCGGAAAGCACGAAACGGTCGCGCCCGATCCACGCCGGATTCTTCGGATTGACGCGCAGGTACTTGCTCCACAGCGTCACCGCGAAATCCGCGCAGCCGAGCGGCATGCCGGGATGGCCCGACTTCGCTTTCTGGACCGCGTCGGCAGAAAGCATTCTGACGGTATTGGCAGCGAGCTGCGCTTTGGCTGAATCGAACATAATCTCTTAAAATCCTTTCTTTTTGATACCGGAATACTGGCAATTTCGGCAAACCGGAGCTATTTTCTTATACGGTATTCAATTTAACACAACAAGCACCGAAAAACAAGTGCTTTCTCGAGAAATATGACAGAGCGTTTCATCACTTCGACCCTGAACAAGAAAGATCCGGCGCGCGAAACCTCGCTCCGACCGCCGAAATTCGCCGATTTCCCCGGGCAGGACCGGGTCAAGGAGCAGCTGGAACTGTTCGTTCACGCCGCCAAGGCCCGCGAGGAGGCGCTCGACCACATCCTGCTGTGCGGCCCGCCGGGGCTCGGCAAGACCACGCTGGCTTACATCATCGCCAACGAGCGCGGCACCAATCTCAAAAGTTCGAGCGGTCCCGCGATCGAAAAGCCCGGTGATCTCGCCGGGCTGCTGACCGCGCTGGAGCCGGGCGACGTGCTGTTCATCGACGAAATCCACCGTCTCAATTCGACGGTCGAGGAATATTTGTACAGCGCGATGGAGGATTTCTTCATCGACATCATGATCGAACAGGGGGCGGGGGCGCGCTCGGTCCGCCTGACCGTACCGCACTTCACGCTGATCGGCGCGACCACCCGGCAGGGGATGATCTCCGCCCCGTTGCGTTCCCGCTTCGGGCTGAACATCCGGCTCGACTACTACGACGCGGAGAGCCTGAGCCGCATCCTGAAGCGTTCCGCCGGAATCCTCGACATCGACATCGACGACGACGGCGCGCGGCAGATCGCCGGGCGCTGCCGGGGAACCCCGCGCATCGCGAACAACCTGCTCCGCCGCGCCCGCGACTATGCGCAGGTGCGGGCGGATTCCGTAATCACCGGCAAGGTGGCGGAGGAGGCGCTGGAGATGCTGCAGATCGACCACGACGGCCTCGACGAAATGGACATCCGGATCCTCGAAACGATCATCGCCAGCTTCGGCGGCGGCCCGGTCGGACTCAAGAACATCGCGGTGTCGATCGGCGAAGAGGAGGATTCGATCGAGGATGTATATGAACCATTTCTGATCCAGAAAGGATATCTGGTACGCACCCCCAAGGGGCGCGTCGCGACTCCGAAAGCGTGGGACAAGGTCGGGATGAAGCCGCTGCGCGGTTCCGACCGTCAGCCGGAGCTGTTTTAGAGCTTATAACTGATAAAGAAAGGTTATGACGCCGCGCCGAAATTTCAGCTGCGAAGTCTGAAAAAATCGGCGATCATGGAATTATCGATGATTTTTACGGACAAGCGGATGGATTTTCGCCGCAAGTCAGAACGTTTTGGCTTATCAATTGATAAGCTCTTAACCATTCAATCAAAGAGGGGTGATCGACATGCCGGCAAGATGGGTACAGGCGTTGTTGGAAGTGCAGGCGACGGACCTGCGGATTCGGGATCTGGAAACGCGCATGTCGCTGCTGCCCGGCGAACTCACCAAGCTCAAGGAAAAGCGCGACAAGGTGGCCGCCGGCACCGCCGCGGCTGCTGACGCCGCACGCAAAATCGAGCGTGCGATCAAGGCCAATGAGTCCGAAATCGCCCGGCTGACCGAGGAGAGCAAAAAGCTCCAGCAGCAGTCCGCGATGGTCAAGAAGAACACCGAATACCAGGCGATGCTCAACACCATCGCGCTGAACAAGAACAAAATCGGCGACCTTGAAGGCAAAGTGCTCGAACTAATGGACCAGTTCGAGGCGGCCAAGGTCAACTACCGCAAGGTCAAGACCGCCAACGACGCGACCATCCAGACCATCCGCGGCGAATTCGAGGAGCTGGTCGCCTTCGCCGGGGAAGTCAAGGAGGAGATCAAAAAACTCCGCGAGAGCCGTCCCGGCATGATCCGCTTTGTGGACAACGACACTCTCGGGCGCTACAACGCGCTGCTCGGCGGCAAGAACGGCGGCACACCGCTGGTCAAGGTTGAAAACGGCATCTGCGGCAGCTGCCACTTGCGGGTTTCGCCGCAGGTGATGAACGATATCTCCAAAGGGGCGGTCACCTATTGCGCGAACTGCCAGCATCTGCTCTACGACGACGAGGCCCAGCCGGAATAAGCGCAAATGGACAAGACGCCGGAAAAATCCTCCAATGACCTGCGCGAGCTGGTTTACCGCGGAGTAGAGTCCGATGAACTGGACTACAAGGCCGCGCTGAACTGGACGGGCATGTCCCGCGCCGCCCGCGCCAAGATCGTCCGGCACTGCATCGCGCTGGCCAACACCAAGGGCGGCTACATCGTGGTCGGCGTCGGCGAGGACGCCTCCGGCCATCCGTCGGTCTATCAGGGGCTGACGCCCGAGCAGGCGCACGGTTTTGATCCTTCCACGGCGGGGCCTTTCATCAACCGTTACGTCGAACCGCCGATCGACTTCACGATCGAGCGCCCGGTGATCGACGGCAAGCGGTACGCGATCTTCGTGGTCCGCCCGTTCAAAAAACTGCCGCACGTCTGCACCGCCAGTATTGAAAACGAACTCCAGACCGGAGTGTTTTACATCCGCACCACCGACGCGTCGAGCCGGCCCGCCTACCGGGCGATCGAAATGCAGGCCCTGATTCAGCGTTCGCTGCGCAACCAGCGCGAGGAGCTGGGCCGGATGCTGCGCGGCATCCTGTACGAAAACCGTTCCGGGCTGCAGGAATCCACCACCACACAGTTCGCGGATACGATCGCCAGCGCGCAGGTTTTCTTCCGCCGCCGCAAATCGCCTCCGCCGGGGATGCCGTCGCTGCTGCTCAATCTGTCGGTGGAACCGCCGACCTACAATCCGGAAGCCTTCACCCTGAGCCATATCCGCCGCGCGGTGGACAACGCGTGGACATTGCTGGCGGGTTCGGAGTTCATCCGGTTCGGCGACCTCTCCAAAGCCTACCTGACCAATGTGTCGCTGCGTTCGCTGCCGGAAAAGCAGCTCAAGATGTGGCAGGTCTTCAAAACCGGGCTGTTCCACTACATCGAATATCTGGAAGCGCCCGATCGCCGCGTCAGTTATGAGAATCTGGTCAAGGCGCTGGCGGAAGCGGTGTCGTTCCTCGGCAAACTTTATGCGGAACTGGGTTATGCCGAAGAGTTGCTGACCATCCGGCTGACCATTTCCGGAACCGAAAACTTCAGCCTGCGGCCGAACGCCGACAGCGATGAGGAATTCCGCTGCCGGATACCGGAGGTCCGCATCGAGATGCGCCGCAGTGCCGCCGACCTCGCGACCGGTTTTGAAACCCATGCCCAGCGGCTGATCCGCGAATGCTGCGAACGGTTCAACCTGCCCGAACACTATCTGCAGAATCTGCCCCGGCTGATCCATGCCCATCTGGAGAGACGGTGACGCTGCGATGATCAAACCGATTGACGTGCCTTTCGAGCCGGAGGATGCCCCGGCCGCTTCCGCGACGGAACTCGACATTTCCTGCGAGTTCGACGCCGCCGATTTCGAGGAGCTTCCTCATGAGCTTGAAAGCGGAAACGCCCCGCCGCCGCTGCGTCCTGCCTGCGAGGAGTTTTTCGCCCCCGGCGGACCGCTCAAGCAGGCGGCGGAATACGGCGGCCGCCCCTATGAGTTCCGGCCGCAGCAGCTGGAGATGTCCACCGCGATCGCCGACGCGCTGACCGCGGGAGAAAACCTCTGCATCGAAGCTCCGACCGGAGTAGGCAAGAGCTTCGCCTATCTGGTGCCGCTGATCTACCGGGCGGTCCACTCGGGGCGTCCCGCCGTGGTCAGCACCGAAACCATCAATCTGCAGGAGCAGTTGATCGACAAAGACCTGCCGCTGCTGAAGCAGTTGACCGGCATCAACTTCAAGGCGGCGCTGGCCAAGGGGCGGCACAACTACCTGTGCCGCCGCCGGTTCGCGATGCTGAGCGGCGAACAGCGCGACACGCTGCTGCCCGCCGCCGGGCTGGCGGTGGATGTGACGCGGCTCGGCAAATGGATGCAGCGGACCACCGACGGCGAACGCGATTCGATCGACTTCCGGCTCGAACCGACCGTCTGGAGCATGGTGTGCAGCGAGGGGATCAACTGCCTCGGCCCCAAATGCGAATTTTTCCGCAACTGCTTCTACTACAAGGCGCGGCAGGCGTGGGAGGACGCCGACATCGTGGTCGCGAACCACGCGCTCTTTTTCACCGACCTCGGGATGCGTCTGGCCTCCGGCGGCAACGGCGCCGCCGGTTCGCTGCTGCCCAACTACGGCGCGGTGCTGATCGACGAAGCGCACACGCTCGAGGACAACGCGGCCGAACACCTCGGGCTGCACCTCTCCCGGATCGGCATCGTTTCCACGCTGAACCGGCTCTACAACCCGGAAGCGGCGCGCGGGCTGCTGATGCGCAAGGGGGCCGATCCGGAGCTGCGCGGCATCGTCGCCGACGCTCGGGACGAAGCCTACGGCTTCTTCAAGCACTTCGAGGATTTTCTGGCCGACCACCGGGAAACCGCGCTGGAGATCCAGCAGCCCGACCGTTTCCCGGACCGGCTGTCCCCCCATTTGCTGAAGCTCTCCAAGCTGCTGACCGACTACCTCGACGACATCGACGACGCCTCGTTCCGCACCGAACTTGACGCGCAACTGGTCCGCTGCCGGGAGTTCCTCAACGGCATCGACCACTTCACCCACAAGACGCTGCCGGACGCGGTTTACTACGCCGAAAGCGACCGCAATTCGATTTCGCTGCACGCGGCGCCGCTGAACGTCGCCGATATTCTGGCCGACGTGCTGTTCAATCAGGATTTTCCGGTGATGCTGTGCAGCGCGACGCTGACGGTGCGCCGGTCCTTCGACTATTTCGTGAACCGGACCGGCTTCTGCAACGGCCGCACGCTGCTGCTGGATTCGCCGTTCGGCTCCGATCAGGCGCACATCTACATCTCGCGCGGCATGCCCGATCCGAAGGATGACAACTTCAATGCGGCGCTGGCCGATGAGATTCCCCGCTTCGTGGAGGTCACGCAGGGGAAGGCTTTCGTGCTCTTCACCAGCTATGGAACGCTGCGGTACTGCGCCGACGCGCTGCGCGGTTACTTTCAGGAGAAAGGGTGGCAACTGCTGATTCAGGGCGAGAACCTGACCCGCACCGGATTGCTCCGCGAATTCAAGGAGGACGTGAATTCGGTGCTGTTCGGCACCGACAGCTTCTGGACCGGCGTGGATGTGCCGGGCGAAGCGTTGAGCAACGTGATCGTCACGAAGCTGCCCTTCGCGGTGCCGAGCCACCCGCTGATCGCGGCGCGCATGGCCCGGATCGAGCGGCAGGGCAAAAGCTCCTTTGCCGAATACAGTCTGCCGGAGGCGGTGCTGAAATTCCGGCAGGGAGCGGGACGGCTGATCCGCAGCCGCAGCGACCGCGGCATCATCGTGCTGCTGGACAAGCGGGTGATCTCCAAGAACTACGGCCGGATTTTCCTCGATTCACTGCCCTACAAATTTGAAATCGTCTGAAAAGGATGATATACTTTCATACCATGAAAGGAGAGTTTCCCATGAAAAAAGCCTGTATGCTCGGAATTGTTTCGCTCGCCGCCATTCATCTGGCGGCGGAGGTGATTGTCACTCCCGCCGACTGGAAAATCGGCCGGGACGCCAAAGACCCGGTCGTGACGGAGGCGAGCTTCTCCGCGACCGCCAACGGCCCGGATACGATCCTGACCCTCAAATCCTTTCAGCCCTTCCCGGCGGCGGAAAACGATCTGCTGACCTTCTCGATGCGCTTCCCGAAAGGGAAAAAGACCACACTCCAATTTTTCTGGATGAACGACCGGGACCGCAAGCTGTCGGAGGCCAAGTCGCTCCGCCGGACGATCACCGGCACCGGCGAGCTGGAAACCTGCGTGATTCCGCTGGCCGGCCGCACCGGTTGGGAGGGTACGATCACCGGCCTGCGCCTCGACCCGGCAGCGCTGCCGAAAGGGACTGAGGCGGAGTTTTCCATCGGGGAATTCAAACTGACCGGCCTTGCCGGCGGCCTGCCGATCCCGGCGGCCTGCTGGTTCCGCGGCAGCAACTATGCGAACCACCGGCTCGAGGGCGATACGGTCACCGGCGATTATACCGGTAAAAACGACCCGCAGACGCTCGCGAACCTCCCCTGCCCGATTCCGGCGGACCGCCTGAAAAGCGTCAGTTTCGAGCTGAGCCTCCCGAAAGGCGCGAGTTCCTCCGGCCAGCTTTTCTGGCGTCCGGAGAACCAGAAGGCGTTCAACGAGAAGAACGCCGTCCGCTACCGGATTCCGGCCGACGGCGAATTTCACGAAGTCAGAATCGACCTGTCCGGCAATCCGAACTGGTCCGGCAATATCGTCGGCCTGCGCCTCGACACCGCGGACAAATCCGCCCCCGCGGGCCAATTCCGGTTCAGGAACTTTACAGTGAAGCAGTAGGGGCGCCGACACCGCGGCACCACATCAGATTGTGGTGCCGCAAACCGGAAAGCACTCCCCGGAAGATGGAGAACCCGGTCCGGTTCGCCCGCATCGCCAGCGGAAACTCCTCCCGCGGGAAACGGCGCATCAGCAATTCGCGCGTTTCCAGCCACTTCCGGCCGTAACCGCCATACAGATAGTCACGCAGCTCTCCCGGCATCCGGGTGCCATAGCTGCCGAGATTGTGGCAAAGCACCCCGGACATCAGAAAACGGCATCCCTGATAATGGTAGAAAAGCAACGGCTCCCCGGAAGGATTCCAGGAACCGTTCTCAGCTTTGCGCCAGTCGAGGGTCATCCAGTTCCACGGGCCGACATCGGCGCCGGCATGTTGCGAAACTGCGACATCCGCCGATAAGGAGGGCCATTCATTCAGGTATTTCTGATCCGCGAACCGTTCCGGTTCCACCCGGTCGAAACACCAGTCGATGCACTGACGCCTCCAGCGTTCCAGAAGCCGGAAACACTCCGGAGTGCGCCGGTAGATCTGATAAGCCACATTATAAATGCCGAACCGTTCGCGCCAGCGCAGTGATTCCGGGAAACGGTGCGGGCAGATCAGGATGGATCTCTCTCCGAGTTCACGGTAGAGCGGCTCCGGATCGCGGTAGAAAAACAAGTCGGCATCAAGATAATTCAACGTTTCCGCCTCCGGGAAGCGCCGAAATAGAAAGAGCGGCAGCACCGGACTGAGCGTGAAACAGTACTCCGCCCGGCTCCGTCCGGGGCGGCAGGCGGCAAATTCCGGATCGGCTTCCTCGATTTCGGAGAGCCGAACCGGCACCAGCCGGGCATCCCCCCACTCCTGCAGCAGCCGATAGGCCTCCTCATCCAGCGCGGCCGCATACAATACGAAATCGGGAACAGAACGCAGCAGCGAACGGAACAGGGTAAGGCCGGTCACCAGATAGTTCCGGTCAAAACAAGTGCAGAAACAATACTTCATGCGCCGAAAAACTCCCGGATCGCCTCAATCACGAAATCCGCTTCCTCCTCCGTCAGCTCCGGATACATCGGCAAGCTCAGAATCCGCGGCAGCAGACGCTCCGTTTCCGGCAGTTCTGTGCGGGAAGCGGCGGCGAACGCCTGCTGTTCCGCCAGACTCTTCGGATAGTGGACCGCCGTACCGATCCCCCGGTCTGCCAGAAACTTCCGCAATTCCTCACGGCATTCGCACCCGATCACATACTGATGAAACACCATCCGGCTTTGCGGCCGCTCCAGCGGCAGCTCCAGCGGCAGGCCGGTCAGCCCGGCGGTGTAACGGGCAGCCAGAAACCGGCGCTTTTCATTGTCCTTGTCCAGATGCGGCAATTTCACGCGCAGGATCGCGGCCTGCAATTCATCAAGGCGGCTGTTCAGGCCGAATTCCGAGCTGTCGAACCGTTCGCGCCAGCCGTACTGCCGGAGCGCCTCAAGTTCACTGCGACATGCAGCATCCGCACAGGTCACCAATCCCCCGTCCCCGACCGCACCCAGATTTTTAGTCGGATAGAAGCTGAAGGAGCCGAAAACACCGAAAACGCCCGCCCGCCTGCCGTGCAATTGCGCTCCATGCGCCTGGGCGCAATCCTCCACGACAGCCGCACCGTACTCCGCCGCAGCCGGAATGATTTCGTCGAGCGCCGCCATCTGGCCGTACAGATGAACCGGCACCACCGCACGGATATCCGCAAAAAACCGGAACGCCTCCCGCAGCGAAACAACCGACATCGTCCGATATTGATCCAGATCAACCAGTACCGGCGTCAATCCGGCGCGCAGAACCGCCATGCCGGTCGCCGATGCGGTCAGCGCGGGAACCGCCACCCGGCTTTTTCCCGGCAGACGCAACGCCCGCAATGCCAGCTCCAGCGCATCGGTTCCGTTGGCGACTCCGACCGCACCGGCACAACCACACCATGCGGCGAACTCCTCTTCAAAGGCGCGCACCTCGTTCCCCAGAATATACCAGCCTCCGGCGAATACTTTCCGGATGGCCTCCTCCATCTCGGCGGAATGGGCGCCGTAGAATCTTCCCGGAGCGCATTGCGGAATCTTCATTTCCTCTCCCCGACCCATTTCAGAAATCCGTCATAATCACGGATATAATCCGATTCATCATAATAGTCATCCGCCAATACCAGCAATACGCAACCGCCGGAGAAACTGTGCATGGTATGCCACAATCCGGATCCGAGAATCACTCCGACATTGTCGCGCCACATCAGGATATCCTGTTTGTTCCGCCCGTCATCCAGCGACAGGGTAAAACAGCCGCTCAGGCAGAAAATCACCTGCCGCAGCTTGCGGTGAGCGTGTTTTCCCCGGATACTCGAACCGCTTTCCAGATTGGTGATATAATAGAGCCGGCGCGGCTCGAACGGGAGCTGCCGCCCGAATTCGGCGATGCACAACGCCCCGTCGCGCTCGTCGACGATCCGGGGCAATTCCAGATAGCCGGAATGCTTCACGATAATTTCCGGGTAGTTCTTCACTGATTCCTCCATCATACTCCTCGGCAGGCATGTTTCCGGCGTTGCCACAGGAAACCGTGATAACGGATCGGCTCCTTCTCACCCCGGAGCCGGATGCTGAACGGATAACTCTCAAAGCGGGTTACCAGTTCAAATTCAGGTTCCAATTCCCGCATAAGCCGCCTTTCTCCGATAAAATGAACCGGATACCGTGCCGCATAAAGACTTGCCGGAACGGTCTGCAACGCGATTCGGCAGCGATCCGAGCCGGAAATCAACGGCGTGCGATCAATCAGCAACCAGGCGGCCTGCGACGCAATCGCCTGCTGTAATATTTCGTGATAATCCGGCAGATATTGCAAGACACTGGAAAAGAGAATCACATTCGGCCTGCATTCCGACAAGGCCGTCCGGAAATCCCGGTGGAAACGAATACATTCCGGCATAGGCAACCGCTTGCCGCAGTCCACAAAATGAGGCTGTTCTACAATATTCCAGACAAGTTCTTTCAATCCCATGAGCATGCGGCGGTTCTGAAAAAAAACACTGCCGAGAGAACCGCCGAAGTCCACTACCCGGAGTTTCCCTTCTTCCTGGACAGCGGCTTGCAGCAGACAGGCCGCCAGCGGGTAATTGGGTTCCTCCTGAAAAAACAGCCGGGAATCCCGTTCAAAAACAGCATTTCCTGCAAGCACTTGCCGGGTCGCGTCAGCAACTTTTTCCAGAATGTCGGCGGCCTGATAACCGGAGCTCATTTGCTCCGCACTCTTCCAATTTCCGAAATCACCATCATATCGGACTGCTCCTCGCGCCTGCCGCAATTGCAACAGAACCGGAGGACACCACGCCTTGATCCATGATTTCAATGATGTTTTCACTCGTCACACCTCTTTCCGGGAAAATCCCCTCACAAAAAATCGAATCGTGCAGTCAACATCTGGACAGCATTGGCTGCACGACCATACACTCGATTCTCTTGCGGAACTGGTCCCTGCAAATATTGCTTCAGTTTTGTAATCATCCCTATCAACTTTCCATATTTTTCCAGCTGCGCCGGAACGCCATCCATACATACCAGCTCGATATGCAAACTCCAGCATTCACAAACACGGCGGCCCAGGCTACGCCGTAAATTCCGGCCCGGTAAGCGCCGAACATGGTACAACCGGCCATCATCGCCGCTCCTGCCGCCATTACTCCATAAAGCGGTTCCCGCTTGAATGCACGCAAATAAACCGTGCACGGAACCACCGAGGCCAGAAAAATTTCCGCGACGATCAAAAGGATACTCGGTTCCAAAGCCAGAAAACGTTCGCTGAAACGCGGTAAAAAATATTCCAGGCAGGCGATACCGCCTCCCGTCGCTCCCATCCCGGCAAACAGCAGCCCCAGGCTCAATATTGTTCCGCGCCGGAAACGGGCTTCCAGCTCGGCGAGTTTTCCGGCTGCAACCAATGTGCCGTAGAGCGGCAGCTTTACTCCCATGATCACCATTGCCAGCGAGCCGACCAGTTTTACCAGATTCTGAGTGATTCCCCACCGCCCCGCCGCCACGGAGCCGCAAAAGTAAAATACCACCGGCGTGAAAAGCCAGCCCAGACAGTAATTGGCAAGCCAGCTGACCCCCAACCGCCATTGCAGAGGCAGGATTTCCCGTCGCCAATCCAGCCCCCCCCTGCTCCGAAGCGGAAGCGAACGCAGGAAATTCCGGTAATGTTTCCATAGCCACCCCAGATCCCACACCGCCGCCATCAGCATCGAAAACGTCGCGCTCCAGATCCCGGTTCCCGCCAGAAGCGCACCGAACAGAACCAGCTTCGACCAGAACTGCTCGCCCAGGTTCATCTTCTGCATCCGGGCGACCTGATTGCATCCCTCAAGCAACGCGCGGACCGGCACCGTCAGCAACTGCAGCCCGGTTCCCGCCACCAGCAGAATCCATGCCCAGCGCCAGCCGCCGACTCCGTCGAGGCGCCCGGAGAAAAAACAGAGTCCGCCCACACTCAATCCCACCACCAGCACCAGACTGCCGACCGCGAACCACGATGTCACCAGGCAACATAACCGCCCGATCCGCTCGCGCGCCACCGGATCACCGCACAATGCACCGTCATCCGCCAACGAAAGCCGGCTCCACTCATGGCTCGTCAACTGCGTGACCACAGTACACAGTCCCAGATCCAATATGATTTTAATCCCCAGCAGACTGAATGCCGTATAGTAATATCCCTGCTCTTCGGGAGTCAGGCACCGGATCACCAGCAGAATGGACAGCGGCCCGGAAATCAGCGTCCAGAGGCGGCACAATGCAGCCCACACCACAGCGCGATCCACCTCACAGGCCCATAGCAGGCGTTTGCATGCCGTCAACCAATCCATTACGAAGCCTACTCCCGCCGCTGAAAATCGAACTTTTCTGGAATATAGTTCTTTCAGGCGGTTTTGTCAACAATTCCCGGTAAAAATGCTCCCTATTTATTTGCAAAGTCTTCGTTCCGGATTTAAGTTACTGATATTGATTTTTCACAGCAGTTACAGTGCAAGGAATACGTTTCGATAATGGATGTTCTCGCGATCATTCCGGCGCGGGCCGGAAGTAAATCGATACCCCGTAAAAATATCCGCGACATCGCCGGTAAACCGCTGCTGGCATGGACCGTGGCCGCCGCGCTGGAGTCACGGAAAGTGACCCGGGTCGTCGTTTCGACCGACGGCGCCGACATCGCCCGCGCTGCTCGCGAAGCCGGCGCTGAAGTGGTAGAGCGCCCGGCGGAGCTGGCGACTGACACGGCCTCCAGTGAATCCGCGCTGCTCCATGTGCTCAACACGCTTGCAGCCCGCGAGAACTATCATCCGGATCTGGTCGTTTTCCTGCAATGCACTTCCCCGCTGACCACCGGTTCCGAAATCGACCAGACTGTCAACCAGCTGCTGGCCAACAATGCCGATTCCGCATTCAGCGCGGTGCCGTTCTACTACTTCGTCTGGGAGAATACGCCGGAAGGCGCGGTCGGCATCAATCACCTTGCCAGCATCCGCCAGCGCCGTCAGGAACGCCCTCCTCAGTTTTTGGAGAGCGGTGCGATTTATGTGATGCGCACCACCGGTTTTCTGCGTCACAACCACCGCTTTTTCGGCAAGACTCTTGCGGTGGAGTTTCCGGTTTCCCATCTGCAGGAAATCGACGACCCGGCTGACTGGCGGATCGCGGAGGCGCGACTGCTGGAACGCCTGAAGCGGCAGGGCAGGTTCAAACTGCCGGTGCGTCCGGAAGCGGTAATCTTCGATTTTGACGGAGTCTTCACCGACAATCTGGTCAGCATCGACAGTTCCGGCAATGAAACTGTTCGTTGCAGCCGGGCGGACGGCTTCGGCATCCGCCTGCTCCGGGAAGCCGGTTTTTCACTGGCGGTGATTTCCACGGAAATCGATCCGGTCGTTTCCCGCCGCTGTGAAAAACTGGGCATCGAGTGCCTGCAGGGAATCCATGACAAAAAAGCAGTTCTGCTTGAATTCGCCGCAGCCCGGCAATTTTCACCGGAACGGCTCATTTTCGTCGGCAACGATCTCAACGATCTGCCTGCCTTTGAAGTCGCGGGCTGCCGGGCGGCTCCGGCAGATGCGCATCCGGAGATTCTGCGTCAGGCCGACATCATCCTGACCCGGAACGGCGGGCATGGAGCAATCCGGGAACTGGCGGAGCTGCTCCTTTCCAACCTCTGAACATAAGGAACTGCATGGATATGACAGTAAAAATCGGCAACCGGGAAGTCGGCGACACATGTCCCTGCTTCATCATCGCCGAAATCGGCATCAACCATAACGGCAGCCTGGAACTGGTCAAGGAACTGATCGAAGTCGCCAAAGCAGCCGGCTGCGATGCGGTGAAATTTCAGAAACGGACTCCGGAACTCAGTACTCCTCCCGCTCAACGGGACCTGCTTCGCCAGACTCCATGGGGAATCATCCCCTATTTGGAATACAAGAAAAAAATAGAACTTTCCGGGGAGGATTACCGGGAGATCGACCGCCATTGCCGCGCACTCGGCATGATCTGGTTCGCTTCCTGCTGGGATCTGCCTTCCGTGGAATTCATCGAACAGTTTCAGCCGGCCTGCCACAAGGTTGCCTCTGCGATGCTGACCAACCGGGAATTGCTGCTGGCGCTTCGGGACACCGGCCGGCCGGTCATCCTTTCGACCGGCATGTCCACGCAGCAGGAGATCGATAACGCGGTGGAACTGCTTGGAAAAGAACGGTTGCTGCTCACGCACAGCACCAGCAGCTATCCCTGTCCTCCCTCCGAAACCAATCTGAAAATGATTGGAACTCTGCGGAAACGTTATGGAGTTCCGGTCGGTTATTCCGGGCATGAGGTCGGCCTTCAGATATCGCTTGCAGCCGTCGCGCTCGGCGCCCGGCTGCTTGAACGCCATATTACGCTGGATCGGGCCATGTGGGGAAGTGATCAGGCCGCTTCCCTTGAACCCGGCGGTCTCAACCGGTTGGTCCGGGATGTCCGCATCATTGAAACCGCATTGGGAGATGGCGTCAAGCGCGTGTACGATTCCGAATTATCCAAGCGCCTGTCGCTGAGAGGGTATTGACTTTTATGAATATGATTGTCGAGCGGGCGGCGGATTGGTTGCTGCCGCCCCGGATATCTCGTGGCGCCTTTCAACTCGTGAGGACGTTCCGGGGAATACTCCGTACTGATCCGGAAGTTCGCCGGTCTGTCGGGCGCAATCGGGAACTGCGTAATCTCTGGCAGGGGGAGCGGGCGTTTGTTTTATGCACCGGCCCCTCCATTCAGCAGGAGGAGCTGCTGCCGCTGGCCCGGGAGCATTGTATTGCCGTGAGTATGTTTTCTCTCCATCCGGCTTACCGGGAAATTGCTCCGGAGTTTCATGTCCTCGCTCCGAACCACGCCCCGCTGGGAGAAGCCGGCGCCGACAAGATGCTTCGTGCTTACAAAAACGCCGAAACGTCTCGAACCACCATGCTGCTCGGTCATATGGATTACGAGCACTCTTATCTGGCGCACATGCGCCGCAATCCGGAACTTCGTCCGGCCCGGCTCCGTTTCCTGAATTTCGACGGGGCGCGGCATCTGGACGAATTGAATTGGAACCGTCCTGCTCTCTGGGAGCTTTCCGGCCGTCCTTTTCTGTTGCGCAGTGTTCTGTACGGGGCGCTTCAGCTTGCGCTTTACATGGGGTGTGACCGGATTTACATTCTCGGCGCCGATCAGAATTATCTGGAATCTTTTTACGCTCCCTCTGAACATTTCTACCGGGAAGAAGAAGGCGTCAGCGACCGTTTGATTCATCAGAACATCTCTCCTCTGGAACTTCTGGATGACATTTATTACAGCTGGCAGGGATATGAACTGATCCGCCGGTATGCGGAAAAGAAAAATCAGAGGATCGTCAATTGCAGCGGCGGCATGCTGCCTATCTTCCCGCGTGCCAGGCTGAAGAATATTTTGTGATAAACCGATTGCAATACTTGTTTTTTCCGGTTCCGCGGGGTATATTATTTTAATTTTATGGAAAAAGGCGATTCCGGGATTGACTTGATTGGTGGAATTCGGTCGCTATCAGCGTCCGGGCAGGATTGTCCGGGAACTGATACCGGGATTCCGCGAGTCATGCGGAACACGGCGGCGGGAATTTTCCCGTTCCGTTTTCAGCCGTCCGGAGTCGTTCTTTTCCAGAATCAAACATTTCGTTTTGAAAGGACGAACAACATCATGGCTGAAGAAAAAATCGTTTTTCAGTTCGACGGCGAACGCACCATGGAAATCTCCACCGGTAAAGTCGCCAAACTCGCCAACGGCTCCTGTCTGGTCCGCCTCGGCGACACCATTGTCCTGACCGCCGCCTGCTCCGGCGCGCCGCGCGAAGGCACCGACTTTTTCCCGCTGCAGGTCGATTACCGCGAAAAGTATTCCGCGGCGGGCAAGTTCCCCGGCGGCTACATCAAACGCGAAGGCCGTCCCTCCACCAAGGAGATCCTGACCTGCCGCATGATCGACCGCCCCATCCGGCCGCTCTTCCCCGACTACTTTTTCGATGAAGTGCAGATTTCCAGCGTTCTGCTGTCCGCCGACGGCGTGAATGAGCCGGATGTGCTCGCGATGGTTGGCGCCTCCGCCAGTCTGATGCTCTCCGACCTGCCGTTTCAGGGGCCGATCGGCGCGGTGCGCGTCGGTCTTGTCGACGGTCAGTTCGTGATCAACCCGACCCGCGCCCAGATGGAACAGAGCAAGCTCGAACTCATCTACGCCGGCCGGCCCGACCAGGTCATCATGATCGAAGGCGAAGCCGATTTCGTCAGCGAAGCGCAGATGAAGGAGGCGATGTACCTCGCCAACGAGGCAGTGAAAAAACAGTGTGACGCGCAGATCGAGCTGGCGAAAAAGGCCGGCCGCGCCAAAAAGGAATATAAGCTCTATCCGGTTCCGGAAGCCCTGATGAAGGGCATCGAAGCCTTCTGCGCCGACCGCATCGAAGCGGTCTGCACCATCCCGGGCAAGGAAGACCGCATGGTCGCGATGGATGCGCTGCGCGATGACGCCCGCAAGGCGCTGCGCGAACAGTTCGCCGATATGAGCGACACCCAGTTCGGCCTTGAGACCGCGAAGGGCTTCGACGACCTGGTTCGCACCGTCACCCGTAACGTGATTCTGCAGAAGCAGTTCCGTCCGGACGGCCGTTCGACCACCGAAATCCGGCCGCTCTCCGCCGAAGTCGGCGTGCTCCCCGTGGTTCACGGCAGCGCGCTCTTCTCGCGCGGCGAAACCCAGGCGCTGGTGCTCGCGACCCTCGGCAACGAAAAGGACGCGCAGGAAGCCGACGACCTGACCAGCGAAACCGGCATCACCAAGAAGCGTTTCTATCTGCACTACAATTTCCCGAATTTCAGCGTCGGCGAAGTCGGCCGCATCACCGGCCCCGGCCGTCGTGAAATCGGTCACGGCAATCTCGCGGAGCGTTCGGTCTCCAAGGTCGTGCCGAAGGATTTTCCGTACGTGGTTCGCTGCGTCTCCGAAATCATGAGTTCCAACGGTTCGACCTCGATGGCTTCCGTCTGCGGCGCGACTCTCGCGCTGATGGATGCGGGCGTGCCGATCTCCGCCCCGGTGGCCGGCATCAGCTGCGGCCTCGTGACCGGGGACAACGGCGAGCGGCTGCTGCTCACCGACATCATCGGTGCGGAAGACCACTTCGGCGATATGGACTTCAAGGTCTGCGGCACCCGTGACGGCATCACCGGCTTCCAGCTCGACCTGAAGCTGCCCGGCATTCCGATCGACCTGCTCTGCGAAGGCATGGAGCGCAACCGGATCGCCCGGATGAAGATCCTCGACGTGATGGAGGCGTGCATCGCCAAGCCGCGCGAAGAGATCAGCAGCCGTGCGCCGCGTCTCGAAGTGATCCAGATCAATCCGGAAAAGATCGGCGCCCTGATCGGCCCCGGCGGCAAGAACATCCGCGCGATCACCGAAGAAACCGGCACCAGCATCGATATCGACGACGACGGCAACGTGAAGATCATGGCTCCGGACAAGGAGCACCTCGAAGCCGCCAAGGAACGCATCCTCGGCAGCACCGCGGAAGCCGAAATCGGCAAGATCTACCGCGGCAAGGTCGTGACCGTTCGCGATTTCGGCGCGTTCGTCGAAATCCTGCCGGGCGTGGACGGTCTGCTCCACATCTCCGAGATGGCGGACTACCGCGTCAACAAAGTCACCGATATCTGCGAAGAAGGCCAGTTCGTGACGGTCAAGGTGATCGACATCGATCCCTCCGGCAAGATCCGGCTGAGCCGCAAGGCCGCCCTGAAGGAACTGGACGAATAGTTCCGCCCTCTGGAAACACCAAACGCCCGACGGAAATCCGCCGGGCGTTTTTTCGCGGTCAAATACCGTCATCCGGGATTTCGCTCCTGCTGAAACGAAGTCCCGGCTGCTTCTCTAAAACGTCAGCGTGAGCGGCGCAAAACCGGGCACGGTCAGTGTTGCTTTGCCGGAATCCCGGTCGGAACGGATCAGCGGCGAATCGATCAGCGGATAATCCGTATCTGCCGGATTACCGTCCAGCCAGCGGGAACCGTCGGCCCGCAGCTCCATCGCTCCGCACTGCTTCGAAACATAAGTCAGCCGCAGATGGTCGCGATCGAGGCACCAGGTATTCTCCTGAATTTCCGCCTGAAATTCCGCAAAGCTCTGATAGCGGGAGGCCTCCGCCACTTCGCAGATCACACCGTTCACAGTTCCGTCGCATACGATTTCGCGGTCCTGATATTCGTATCCGCCGGTCCACCGCCACGGAGTCGTCAGGATCAAAGCCGCATACGCGCCGGGCGTCGAAACGAAGATGACTTCAGGTGTCTCCACCACATCCAGAAACTCCATTTTCGGCAGGTACGCATGAATGTAGCGGCACGGCTGATCCGCCGGAATATGATACAGCGCCAGCACCGCCGAACGGTTCTGGAAGAATTGGGCGCAGCCGCATCCCGCATCGCCGGTCCAGCACCCATGACCGTCGGCATTGCCGGGATGATGACTGAAAATCCGGCTGCGGGTGGAACCGCCGCGCAAGGTCACATCCCAGTCATGCTGGCCGTCGCTGACTTCGGAACGGCGCTCCTGCCGGACGATCGAACCGATCACATAATCGGCGCTGCGCAGCGTGTACTGCGCCCTGCCCTCGCCGCTCTCGCGGATCACCGCTTCGCCGTCCGGCTTCCAAAGCGCGACCGCGGCCACCTCCGGCAGCGGCTCAAACTTCGACAGCACCGCATCGACCAGACACTCCCGGATCAGTTCGGGGCAGCCCACGCCGCCGTAAAGATAGCCGAGCGCATACATTCCGGCGGCGGCATGGTCCAGCGCCTCGGCGGAACCGATCCGCCCTTGCGCTCCGCCGCAGCAGCCGTCCGGCGATTTCTGGAAAAATCCGGCCAGCAGAAGATTCATCATATTCCCGGCCAGGCGGGAAAGCTCCTCATCCTGCGCATGATCGAAACAGAGCAACAGACTCTGCCAGATCGAAACCAGACAGCGCGAAGAATCCGCCTCACCCCGGCCGCGACGGGCGCGCGAACGGATAAATTCCTTCAGGAACGCCGCATCCTCAGCGGCAAGCTCCGCGCCGGAACGGTTCCCGAACGCCGGAAATACCGCATCCGGAAACTGTTTCCCCGCCACCAGCCGTGCCGCGCGAAACCGCACCAGCTGATTCTCGGCGGGATTGGTGCTGGAAAAATCAAACTGCGTAAAAAAGCGGCGCACCGCCGCCACAGTATCTTCTTCGAGCCGTTCCCGGTAGCGGGCCAGCGCCAGCGCGATCTTCTGGGCGGTGAAATCCGACTCCTCGCGCAACGGCTGCCCGTCCGGATGAGGGCGGTCGAACCAGCCGGAAAGATGGCGAAGCCCGGCGTTGGCGGCCCGCTCCTCGCCGAGTTCAAATTTCACGATCGGTTCGGCCCGGCGCTGAATACCGTAGGCCTCGTTCGCGACGATCAAATCGAAAAGCTGTTTCCTGCGGGATGCAATAGACTCCATGATGCTGCTCTTCCTGTTTCAAAAAACTTACTTTCAGCCCGCTTTCAGGCGGACCTTATTCAATAATAGACCGGAAAATCGGGAGTGTCAAGCGGGATATCGCAAATAGTTCGGATTTCCGTTAAAATTTTCCATTTCCTTCCATCATGCAGCCAATACCGGAATAAAAAGCGAATTTTTTCAATCGGGGTATTGACATTTCGGACTTTCCGGTTTATAATTATAACAACGCGATTTGATATCGTTATCAAATCAACTGGAACCCGAAAGGTGAACCGAATGGGCGTCCAGTTTTTTTACAACAGGAATTGAGTACGATATCAAATATTAAAAACGATTCGTTTCAAAAGGGTTGCATTATCACAAAAAACAAGGAGGTCTGTACAGTGTTCTCCTGAACCGGATGTTATTTCCCGTCATTGCCCGATACCGGAAAACCGTTGCGTGCCACAAAAGGAAGCAAGAAATGAAAAAGAAAGTTTTGACCATGCCTCTCCAGTCAGCTGCCGCATCCTTTTCTCCGAACCATCCCCTCCCCGAGCATTACAGGCGGAAGAACACTAAATTTACTCTGATTGAATTGTTAGTAGTTATAGCGATCATCGCCATACTTTCTTTTCCCGGTGAAAAGAAAGTAGGCAAAGAAAAGCCGCGTAACGGCATGTGCGTCACTTCGTTCCTACTT
>ENA-UEQM01000553-UEQM01000553.1-human-gut-metagenome-genome-assembly--contig:-NODE-553-length-22438-cov-11.549931_pt1 | contig 22438 bp, 19 predicted proteins | sample MGYA00242948_ERZ507948 | MGnify/ENA primary metagenome ERZ507948 (study PRJEB26167, sample SAMN06115440) | human gut metagenome | host: Homo sapiens | place: China:Hubei | collected 2015-07-28... | reverse complement strand
CCTCTTTCGCCTTGGCGAGCTATAGCCTCAGAGACATAGTAGATACTGCGGTTCTTGAAATAAGGTTGCGACTTATTCTGCATTTCCACAATAATCTTCTTGCCCTCATCTGTCTCGCAATAGATATCATATATTAGCGAACGGTCGTCTTCATACAGAGCAGGCTGCTCTTTGTCGAGAAAACTAAGGTTCACGATATGCTCCTCGCCTGCCAATAAGTTGTTGAGGAAGTCGAGCAACAGAGGTTTTGATATCTCCTGACCGAAGATTCGCTTAAAGCCTATGTCGGTAAAGGGGTTTATGAATTGTGCCATAGCTATTCTTATTGATTATTTACCCTATCTTATGCAAAGATAAGAAAAAAATTGATTGTAGCATAGATTAGTGACTAAAATTATACTTTTTTTATTCTTCCGTATATGATTCTTAATTCTATGATGCAAAGAACTATAAAACATAAACCTAGATAAACACCAATTACACATTACACATTAAACATTAAACATTAAACACTAAACACTAAACACTAAACACTGCGAGTAGTCTCGATGGGCTATGCGAGTAGCCTCATGAGCAAATACGAGTAGCCTCATAAGCTATCGCGACTACTCGCATATTTGAAACATGTTTTCTGCGTTTTCTAAATAAGATAAAAACTCAGGGGCGTTAGCCTTCCGTTTACATTCTGTGCGATTAGCCTCCGTATATCCTTAGTCCGGTACATCCGTTTAAATTCCGTAGGATAATATGGTTGTTTTGGTTGTACATGTTGTATGTGTTGTCTTAAAAAACAACCATATTGTCTTTTAAGCAAAAAAGAAAACAACCTATACAACCTATACAACTTTATACAACCTCAGAATGTCTCAGGGCGCCAGCCAAGGTTGTTTTGGTTGTACATGTTGTATTTGTTGTCTTAAAAATACAACCATGGCTGCTTCCGTTTATTGCGTGAATAAAATATCCTACGGAACATAAACGGAGGTAGCGGAGGTTGGTGGGGGCAGAGGCTAATCGCACAGAATATAAACGGAAGGCTGGCACATGTCTTTGATAAAACTTAATAATGTGGTCATTAAGGTCATTAGTCATTAAGGTCATTAAGGATTTTGAAAGTGTGAAATTAAGCCTATATATTTATACATAAAATATTAAAATATAAATTATATAGAGGTCTGACACGCACTTATTTTTTGAAAATGACCTTAATGACAAATGACCTTAATGACCACTTTTGCCAAGACATTGTTAATAGTTCCGTGGTTCGGCAGATATCCGTGTGCAACATATTAAGCTAAAAAGAGGCGATTCGTGTCCAAAATACACACCACAATGGTTCATTACTAAGCATTTAAGCCATAACGCCTTTAATATATGACAAAACACCTATATTTTTTGATAATCCATTATACACTTATTCTATATTTTAATACCTTTGCAACACATAAATTACTCGCTCGAAATTAATCCATATTATTACTCAAAACGAGCAACCTAATAACAGAAATAACTAAATTAATAATATCAAATTAACTAAAACATGAAAACAAATCTATTTAAATCGCTGCTGGTCGCTACGATGGCGATTGGAGCAATGGGGGGGTGAACTCTGCATTTGCAGACAATGAAGAAGTTATTGTCAATGAGAATTTTGATAATGCAGCTATACTTTTTAAGGCTCAATCAAAAATTTCTCTCGCCAATGATAACAATGTTAAATTTACAACTGCATCAAATTCAACTAGAGCTTATTCAAATGCAACTTACGATTTTGATACAAAAGGAGCAAGTGCGGTGAAAGTACAGTTTTCTTATTGGATAGCTAATGCTAACTGTAATTACGATGTTGCTTTTATTATTAGAGATAAAGATATTAATGCAAATCATGGTAGATATTCTATGGGACTAAATGGTGCTTTTATAAGCATTGGAAGATGTCGAGATGGTGCTAATTATTTTTCTATAAATCGTAATAAAACGGCATCTGCGTCTAACGATAATCTTGGATTATGGTGTAATGCTGAAGTATATATTGACCTAATTAAAAAGACTATCGATTATACGATTTCTAAGCTTGATGGCGGAGCTGTAATTAAATCAGAAAAAGGAATTGCTTTTAAGGATGCTAATGCTGTAAATGTTAGCCAAATAGATTTTTACGCTTGTGTTGATAACGAGACTGATTATCTTGACAATCTCGTGATTACCAAATATACATCTGATTTACCTTCTTATAAATATACTATCAATGCTGTTTGTGGTGAAAAAACAATTAAACAATTAGGTTCTGGTGTCTCACAGCAAAATTTAACTTATTCTATATCAAATTTACCATTTGCAATTATGGATGAAGGCATCTGTTACAAATTAAACGATTCAGACGTAAAGGACTATAAAAAGACTTTTACAATGGGTAAAACAGATGCTACAGAAAAAGTTTTGTATACTGTGGCAGATGACATCAGTTATTTCTTTGAAGCAGAAGACATTCTATCAAGAAATTATGGAAATGTAAGCGGAAGCTATTCAAGTGGAACAACTGCTGGAGTTTATTCTGGAGCTAACTTAACAATGCATTCAATTGCTTCTGGAAAATATACAGTTACAGTTAACTCTTCAGTCCGTCGTACAAATGAAGATATACTCAAAGTTCAAGTTTCTACAGATAATAAAGAATGGACAGATGCAGGTCTAATAACTCTAACAAATAATGTTGGTGGTAATTACTCAGTAGAAAATGTAAACCTTCCTAAAGATGGTTATATTCGTCTTGTAGAGAACAAAGGACAGAACATGTGTCACTATATAGATTATGTAACTCTTTATAGAACTGGCGACGCAACCGAGACCGTATCAGTTACTGACGCAGGCTTCGCTACATACGCAACAAAATACAATGTAGAAGTTCCAAACGACGAGAACGTTAAGGTGATGACCGTAAAGGTAAATGATGATAATTCTACTATCACCCTCAACAAGGTTGAAGCTGGTACTGTAATCCCTGCTAACACAGGTATCTTGGTTAAGGCTGCTCAGGGTGACTACAACTTCGTAGTAACAAGCGATGAGGGTAAAGAATTGGAGAACAACAGCCTCGTAGCTGCTAAAGAGGCTGTAACTTCTGACGGCGCTACATTCTTTGCTTTGACAAAGATGGATACTAAGGTAGGTTTCGCAGTAGTTAAGGAGGACGTTAAAATCCCTGCAGGTAAGGCTTACTTGAAAGTTCCTGCAGCCACAACTGCTAAGTTCTTCAGCCTTGATGGCGAAGCTACAGGCATCAATAGCGTAAAGACAGCTAAGGCTGATGGCGCTTACTATACTCTCGAGGGTGTAAAGACCACAAAGCCTGTAAAGGGACTCTATATCCACAACGGCAAAAAGATCGTTGTTAAGTAAATCACTGAACTTTCGCATGTGATTCAAGTACGGGCTGAAGGCCCAAAAGCTCCTAGCCCAGGGCATCGCCCTGGGTATGATGGCAATCAGTAAGGCGCCCTGTAAGGGCAAAAGCCTTATGTCTTGTCTTGAGTTTTTAAAGCTTTTGCCCTTACAGGGCGACAGGTTTGCGTCCGTAATTACCCAGGGCGATGCCTTGGGCTAGGGGCTTCTGCCCTTACAGGGCGTGTGGAGCTTACATGCGAAACTTAAGTAAATCATTTATCCACTAAAAACATTTAAACAATAAACTATTATGAAGAAATATATTAAGCCTCAGATTGAGGTATCAAACATAGAATTAGGCTCATTGCTAAGTGGTTCAGATCCTAATGTTTCAGAAACTATTAACAGAACAGAAGGCATCAGCAATCAAAACGCCATTCTCTCAAAGGAATACTCTTTCGAGGATGATTGGGGTTACGAAGAATAATTCTCCATACTAAGAAACATGGAGCTGATACACACTAATAGGCTCCATGTTAATATACAAACAAACTTTAAGGATGCATCGAAGAAATATCTTTGGTGCATCCTTTTTTTGTAGCTATATCCCACACAGATATCGCAGAGATTACGGAACTATTAGCAAGGTATTGTCTATAATTGTCTATAATTGTCGTTATTATGTGGCGAAAAAGAATTATCTTTGCAACCATATTTAAACAGTAAACGAAGGTATAAACCTAATAAAAGGGAAGATATGGATGCTAATAAAATATCTGTTGTTATCAACACCTATAATGCAGAGAAGTTTTTGAAGAGAGTGTTAGACTCTGTAAAAGACTTCGACGAAATCGTGGTCTGCGACATGGAGAGCACCGACAATACCGTGGCTATAGCTAAAGAATATGGCTGCAAGGTGGTGGTATTTCCTAAGGGCGATTGTGTGAGCGCAGAACCTGCACGAACCTTCGCTATTCAGAGCGCAACTATGAAATGGGTGTTGGTATTAGATGCTGACGAGCTTGTGACTCCTGAGCTAAAAGAATATCTCTACGAGCATATTTCTCATAAGGATGCTGCGGAAGGATTGTGGATACCACGCAAGAACTATTTCATGGGACGATTCATGCATAGCACATATCCTGACTATCTTCTGCGATTCTTTATCAAAGAAGACACTACTTGGCCCCCATACGTACATACCTTCCCTATCGTGAAGGGTAGACAAGAAAAGATTCCTGCCAAGCGCAAGGAATTGGCTTTCATACACCTTGCCAACGAGAATGTACGCACCATGGTAGGTAAAACAAACCAATATACAGAAAGCGAAGTAGAGAAAAAGAAAAACAAAAACTATGGTATAGCAGCATTAATATACCGCCCTATGTTCCGCTTCTTTAAGTCGTATATATTAAAAGGTGGCATCAGAGATGGCAAAGCTGGCTTTATCTGTGCTTGCTACGATGGCTTCTACCAGTTTATAGCTGTATGCAAGATATTAGAAAAGAAATATAGAAAGGAAATATAGAAAGGATATTCCGAATAGCAACAGGCTATTTGATAGCGTTTTTATATATTCGCAGTATCTCGGCATAGAATTTACCATACGACAAATAGTTATCGAAATATTCTTTTGCCTTTTTGCCTATAGCCTCTTTTGTGGTAATGGCTGTGCGAATGGCTGCTGTTAGCCCTGCTGCATCGCCATGAGTAACGAGTAAGCCTGTAACGCCATTTTCTACATATTCTGCTTGTCCACCATTATTGGTTGTAATTAGGCATTTGCCAAGCATCATATATTCCATACACGACAATCCGCAAGCCTCTTGAGCTATGGTAGGGATAATACCGACATCTGTCTGGCTGATATATGGTCGCACATCATCCTTGAAACCAAGAAAAGATACGTGGGCAGAGATATTGCGGTTGGCTATCTGCAGCTTAAGCTCGTTGGTATATTCTGCGTCGCCAGCACCAACGAGAAACAGATGGTAAGGAATATCCTTCAGCCTTGCCACAGCATCTATGAGCACATTAAGCCCCTTTTCTTTGGCTATTCTGCCATGATACATCAATATAGTAGTGTCATTAGGCAAAGATGCTTTAATATCGTCAGCGGCAAAGCCATTGGCATTATCATTAGTCTTGATGCTATTGCGCACCACACACAACTTAGCCTCATCAACCTTAGGCTGCGAAGATAGAAACGCCTTGCGGGCAAGGTCGGAAACAAAGATTATCTTCTCTACATTAGCATACACCCAAGTGTATAAACGCGAAGTCTTGGCAGGGCGCACAAGATGGCGTGTGACGACGATCTTGATGTTGCTATGCGTAAGCTTCTTGGCTACAGCAAGTTTTAGTGCATCCTTGAAGTTGTGTACATGCACTATGCCATCTCTTAGCTTCAGAATGTTATTTAGCGAATAGTCGTGTATGGGCACACCAAGTGTGGCAACCTTGCCGACGATGGCAGGAATAGGGCGAGTGAATATCTCCACATCGTTACCACCAGAGATAAGGGTGCTGCATAGGTCGTAGACGTATTGCTCGCCTCCGCCCCACACCTTATTAGATATAATATGAGCTATCTTCATCTTGAGAGCAGCATTATATAATGTTTCTGAATAGCTCAGCAAACTTGCCGAAACTTGCCAACGATAGGCTTACATTCTTTTCTTTCATCCAGCATAGCGGAATATCGTGGAACATAGCTGCCACAAGAGAGAAAGTGCTTGGTGCACCTATCAGATAGTCGCATTCTGAGAGCAAGCAGAGGTCATCTTCTTGTCCACCTTGTGGAAATACTATTTTTATATCCTTTAGAGCCTCATGATATGAAGCTTTGTTGAGTGCAGGGTCGTTGCTGCACACGTAGACCGTTAGCTTCTTATCTGGGAATAGATTGCGAAACTGCTGTATGTAGTCTTGATACACCTCATCATCGTAGAAGTAGCGACCATTATGCCAAGTTTTATAGTCGCCACGACGAATATGCACACCAAGGCGCACCTCGTCGTCAGCTTTCTTACCCATAAAGGCGTGAGTTTTGTTCAATATAGCCTTGTCGAAAGCAAAGAGCGAGAGTATCTCTTGTCGGTATTTCAAGAATAGGTCGTAGAATCTCACATACCATCCTTTCACCACGAAGGTGGAATGAGAGAGCATAAATTCCTCGTTCTTCTTGGCAGTCTGCTCCGAGTCGTCATTATAAACCACAGTAGGTATCAATCCCCATTTAGCGCCATATTTGGCAACCACATAAGAGAAGAAATTGTGGCCACGAGTGTGGCAGATATTGAAATACTGGTATTTGTAGCTGAAACGCATGGATATACTCTTTCTGCCATGCTCACGCGCCCAGGCATAAACATGACCATACTGCAAGATGTTGTTACACATGCGTCCTTTATCAGATGCGAATATCATAGGGTATTCTTATTTATAACATTATTATTTTTCCTTTCTCAACCAATCCAACACGTACTGCTGCTTGATACCATCATGGAATATCTGTGGATCGTTGTCAAGCGTCAGTAGATATTTGGGATAATTATCCGGTATAGCTTGCAATGGTGCCAATTCTCGCTTCATTGTATCCTCATCCCTCACACTAAGTGAAACTTGATAATACGATTTTCGCTCACCTTGAACAACAACGAAATCTATCTCGGCATCACCTATTTTCCCGACATAGATTTCTCCACCCCGACGCGCCAATTCCAAATAGACAACATTCTCCAACACATGCCCCAAGTCGCCCCCCTTGGTACCATTGATGACACTACGCAAACCAATATCCACAAGATAATACTTCTGTCCAGTCTTCAACAATTGCTTCCCTTTGGCATCATATCTCGGAACAGAATAAAAGATATAACTATTCGTTAATGCCGAGATATAGTTTTCTACAGTATGCGAAGCGATTTTTCTTCCCAAAGAAATCATCGTGTCACTGATACGCTTGATGACTGATATGTTGCCAATATTATCAGCCAGAAAACGAACAACACTCTCCAACATCATGATATCCGTTATCTTCCTGCGACTCACCACATCTTTCAGCACTATCGTGTTGTACAAACCCGCAAGGTATTCACGCACCATCTCACGGTCGCCTTTGATTTGCAAGACATAAGGGAATGAACTATTCTCAATATATTCACGATAAGCTGCCTCAATATTTGTATCAGAAGACTTCGATTGAAGATATTCATTGAAAGAGAATGGAAACAACTTGATTTCCACATATCTACCAGTAAGCAAGGTTGCTATCTCACCAGACAAGAGATAAGCGTTGGAGCCAGTCACATAGAGGTCAACATTATCTAATAAAAACAAACTGTCTATCGCCTTTTGGAATCCATCCACCATCTGAATCTCATCAAAAAAGAGATAATTCATCTTTCCTGGACAGAGATTCTTTTTGACATGCGAATACAAAGCCTTATAGTTGAGAAATGGCTCATTGTCCAAGTCTTCGAAGTTGAGTTCTTGCACCTGTTTTTCAGACACGCCTTCAATTAGAAGCCTCTCACGAAACATTCTCAAGAGAGATGACTTGCCACAACGACGGATACCAGTCACCACTTTTATTATTTTCTTATCTCTCCATTTTTCCAGAAGAGACATATACTCTGTACGTTCTATCATAAGCAGAAAGAAAATGAATTACACTGCAAATATATAAAACTTTCTTGAGAAAAATGAAGCGCACTGCATTTTTCTTTCAAACATCCATCAAATTTGCAACGTACTGCAATTTAAATTCTTCCAGTTGAGATAAGATGCAAGGAGGATAATATCATAGTTTTGTATAATTATAAATAATTAATTGCCTAAAATAGGCTATATATACTACAATAAAGATGTCATATAAAGAGGCAAATATACTATTCCATCTTCTATTTTCAAATCTTTGTCATGTAGAACATATGGGGTAGATAAATTATTACCATATTTTGCGATACATTTCTTAAGAGATGTAATAGTATATTGTTTACCCGACTTTACCTCAATTGGCGAGATATTATGACGACTTGTTATAGTTGGCTTTGCAATCAGAAAATCTATCTCCATTCTATCTACTGCTTTTTCCGCAGAATATTTACTAAAGAAATAAAGTCTGTGTCCAGCAGATCTAAGCATCTGTGCAACAATATTCTCTACTAACATACCCTCATTAACCTCAAGTTTTCCGAACATTAATTTTTGGTAAAGTTCAGTTGCAACAATGCCTCTTTCATCAAAAGCATGACTAATCAATAATCCTGTATCACACATATAGCATTTTAATGTAGTACGCTCTTCATTTAATTTTAGACCAATGCTCGGCTCTGTAGAGTTAAAACAACAATTTATTATTTTAGCATCAGATAGCCAAAAAAAAGCTTCAGAATAGTCACGCATACGAGCTTGCTGTTGAAGATCGGCTAACTTAAACTTCTTTTCATGTTTTTGTAACTGACCTGGAATTTCCTCAAAGATAGATGCAACTTTCGTTTCTTGGTTATCAGCATATTTACGTATATCATTACGATATATAGATAGTATGTCGCGTTTTTTTTCGTCTACTTTATCAAAATCATGGGTGTCAACGTAAGTCTGAACAGCTTGAGGCATTCCACCAACAATCATATATTGACGAAAATAATCCAAAGCACGCCGATGAAAAGCTCCCATTGGAGTCTTTTTTTCAAAATTCGACTTAATAAAAGGCATAAGAACTTCATCACCTAAAGCCCATAAGAACTCCTCAAAATCCATCGGGAACATTTCTATCGAATGCTCTTCTGATGGCAACATGATATCTTTTACATTCTTTTTTATAGATACCAACGATCCTGTTTCTATGTAGTCATAACGATTATCTGCTACAAGATGTTTGATGGCTGCTCGTGCACGTGGACAAAACTGAATTTCGTCAAATATAACTAACGAATGAGCTTCTTCACCCTTAGCCATTCGAGGTGTTAACTTCTTCTTACTATAAAGCTCAAGGCTTGATAATAGCATGTCTAAATCGTCAAGGTATAAATTGAAGAAATCCATCACAACAGAACTCACACGACTGAAATCTATAAGAATATAAGAGTCATATTCATTCTTGGCAAAAGCTTCTACTATATAACTTTTACCTATTCGTCTAGCTCCCTCTATCAAGAGAGCAACTTCCCCATGTCTATTATGCTTCCAATCAAGCAGTTGCTGATAAACCTTGCGCTTCATACCACACTCTTTTTACACCTTTCTAAGAAATTCAACCTATAAAATTTACACTTTTCTAAGAAATTTCTATGTGCAAATATACACCTTTCTAAGAAATTCAACAAGATTTATATGTAAAAGGCACTTTTATTTAACGATTTTTGAATATTAAAAGCCACAGCTATTTCACCACCAGCTCGTTTTGCGTCATACGCTCCATATACGACTGGATGATGGCTTTCACCTGGCGCTCCATAGCCTCGCGCACCTTAGGCTCTTTGTTGGCTACGTTGTCTTTGAGCAGAAGGTCGGTACGGAAACGATACAAGGCTTTGGTCTTGCTGCCATCCCATTGCAGGAGATAGTCGCCCTTGACATACTGATAGAAGCCATTATTATAGTTTACCGCCCATGTATCTTTGGCTGGAGTGGTGAGAAGGTCGATACCGAAGCCCACATACTTCTTGTCGTAGCCAAGATAGCTCAATACGGTAGGCATTATGTCTATCTGCTGAGCTATGGCATTGCGCATACCTGGTTTAAATTCGCCACTTGGGTCGAAGAAAATGATAGGCGAGCAGAAGCCACCAAGGTCGGTCTGATAATAGTCGTGATCGCTAAGGTTGGTATGGTCGGAAGTTATCACAAAGAGAGTATTCTTATACCAAGGCATAGTCTTAGCTTTCTCAAAGAATTTGCGAAGAGCATTATCAGTATAGCGTATGCACTTATGGATTTTTATACCCTCTTCAGGATAAACCTTTTTATATTTCTCAGGCACAACATAAGGATGATGCGACGAAGCTGTGAAGAGAGCAGTCATGAAAGGCTCTTTCATCTCACCCATTTTGGTAGCATAGAACTGCATAAAAGGCTCGTCCCATATAGCCCATGTGCCATCGAAATCCTTGTCGCCATTAAATCGCTTGTCGGCATTATACTCCGTGCGTCCGAAATAGTCGGTAAAGCCTGTGGCACGAGCAAAAGCCTGGAAGCCCATAGAGCCATTCTCGGCACCATGGAAGAAGGCTGAATAATATCCCTTGCTCTTCAGTTCGCCAGCCAGTCCGCTAACATTATTCATAGATGCTGGAGTAAGGAAGAAAGGCTCTACAAACATCGGAATGCTCGAGAGGATACTTGGCATACCGTCGATACTCTTTCTGCCATTGCAGTAAGAATATAGATATGTGGCGCTATGCTGCATCAAAGAGTCGGTGAAAGGAGTATATCCTTTGTATTTACCACCTTCGAGCCATTTATTAAATCCACCTATATATTCACGACCGAAGCTTTCGATGATGATAACCACGACATTCTTCTTGCGAGCTACGAGCGAGTCGCCAGGAGTGTGAATAGGTGAATATATCTCATCGAGCTCTTGCTGCGAATAGTAGTTAGGCACAACGAATACCGATTTGCCTATGGTGCGGATGATAGAGAACGGAGTGTTCAATACTATGGCAGCCTCTTGCGGACGGTCTACATACTGATTGGCATTGCTAATGGTGATAGGGCGCACAGCGGTAGTGAAGCCACCACGTATGCCAGCCACACACAAAGGAACAAAGACGGCAAGGCATAATGCTTGCAACACATAGTATTCTGCCATACCCTTAGCCTTGTATGGTTTCGAAATCTGAACAGGAATCTGTCCCTTTGGCATACGATAAAGATACCACATGCCTACTATCAGCAATACGCCAATAACCACAAGATACCAATGGTTTATCACCTCGGCAACAAAGATGCTACCAAGATTATTCTCGTTTTGAAATTCAGAGAATACGGTTATAGTAGTACGTCGAATGGTATACTTGAAGTATACACAGTCGGCAAGGTTGGCAACAACGCAGATGGAGTTGCACACCAAGAATACCCACTTAGCAATCTTCTGATATATAGCTGTTTCCTTATAGTGAATAGGGAATAGCATCAGCATAGCATACAGAGCGTTGGTATATAGAATGGCAGAGGTGTCGAACATCAAGCCGCCACGCGTTATTTCCCAAAACGAGCTCCAAGTTATTGCCTCAGAAAACATACTCCAGTTGGTTGCCAAGAATACCAATCGGCATATCTCATAGACAACATAAACCATCACCATGTTTACCACAAAGCATAAAGGTGATGAAAACAGATTTCTTTTCAACTTCATTTTATTCTTAATCTTTTTCCTAAATCTATTAATAAATAATCTTCTCTACTATCGGCGCCATGTCGTAGTATTTATATTCAGCCAGTCTGCCACCAAATATCACATCGCGTTCGGCATCTGCCATAGCTCGATATTTCTGATATAGAGCGTTGTTATTGTCGTTGTTTACAGGATAGTATGGTTCCTGTCCTTCGGCAGTCTCCATAGGATATTCTCGCGATACAACAGTCTTCGGATTGTCATACACCTGCTGTCCGAAGGCTTCGAAATGCTTGTGCTCTATCACTCTGGTGTAAGGCACTTCAGCCTCTGTATAATTGATTACGGCATTACCTTGATAGTTTGCAGTATCAAGAAGTTCGTGTTCAAACCTTACTGAGCGATATTGCAAAGCACCATGGCAATAACCGAAGTATTCGTCTATCTTGCCTGTATACAATATCTTTGCGCAACGGCATTCAAAGTCGGCATGCTTAATGATAAAACCTCCTTCTGGCTGTCGCTCTATCTTACAGTCGAAGAAGTCTACACAAACGAGAGTGTCTATGCCATCCAAGAGTCCCTGAATAAGCTTGTTGTATCCTCCCTTAGGCACACCCTGGTAGGTGTCGTTGAAATAGTTGTTGTCGTAGACAAACCTCACGGGCAGTCGCTTGATGATAAAAGCAGGCAAGTCAACAAGTTCCCTACCCCATTGCTTCTGGGTGTAGCCTTTTATCAGTCGCTCATAGATATCGCGTCCCACGAGCATCAACGCCTGCTCTTCAAGGTTGCGAGGTTCGCTCACTCCCTCAGCCTTCAGTTTCTGTACTATCTCCTGTCGTTGTTCCTCAATCTTTGCCTTTGCCTGCTCAGGAGTTGTTACGCCCCACATCTGGTAAAAGGTGTTCATATTGAAAGGAAGATTATAGAGTTTGCCCTTATAGCATGCCAAAGGTGAATTAGTATAGCGATTAAACTCCACGAAGCTATTCACGAAGTCCCACACCTTCTTATTTGATGTATGGAATATATGTGCACCATACTCATGAACATTTATTCCAGCCTCCTCACGGCAGAATATGTTGCCACCAAGGTTGTTGCGCTTGTCGATGACGAGACAGCGCTTGCCTTGCAGTTTTTGTTTGTAAGCATAGGTGGCTCCATATAGTCCTGAGCCCACTATCAGAAAGTCATATTGTTGCATATTTCTATTTCTCTTTGCTTAGAGTTTTTGTCTCCTCCTTATTGTTTTCAGTCTGCGAATATACGAAAACATTTTGATATATGAGATAAGAAGGTAAAAAAAAGAGTGGTTTTGTTTTGCAATTCCGTCTGCTTACACTAATTTTGCCACAAATATAGCTATCATCATGACAAATCTCACCATAGGCTTCGATGCCAAACGAACAGTACGCAACGCCACAGGACTTGGCAACTATTGTCGCACCCTGCTCAACGACCTCGGTTCTATTGACCATACAGACTCCCTTCGTCTGTATGTACCCGACCTTGGGCGCGACGACCTACGCTCGCAACTCAACATGCAACAGAATATGCAGTTTGTGTTGCCTACCAACACTCCAAAGCTACTGAAAGGTCTATGGAGAATACGCAATATCGTCAAGGACCTGAAACGCGACCATGTAGATATCTATCATGGTCTTACTGGCGAATTGCCTATGGGCATACATAAGGCTGGAATAAAGAGCGTGGTTACTATTCACGACTTGATATTCCTGCGCCATCCTGAATACTATAAGCCTATCGACGTGATGATATATCGTTGGAAGTTTCGCTATACTTGTCGTGAAGCCGACAAGATTGTGGCTATCAGCGAATGTACCAAGCGCGACATAATGGAGTTTGGAAATGTGGCTGAAGACAAGATAGAACTGATTTATCAAAGCTGTGGCACACGCTTCAAGACAAAGGCAAGTGAAGAGCAGAAGGAGCATGCCAGCAAACAATATGCTCTGCCAAATCGCTATATTCTCTTCGTGGGCACTATCGAAGAGCGCAAGAATGCTTTGCTTGCAGCCCAAGCCCTACCCTATCTCGACCAGAACATCCATCTTGTGCTCGTTGGCAGACGCACTAAATATGCTGACAAGATAGAAGACTTCGTAAAAAAGAATAATCTTACAGAGCGTGTACACTTTCTTAGTGGAGTGCCCACGAGCGACCTCTATGCCATATACCAAATGGCAGAATGCTTCGTTTATCCTTCGCGCTACGAGGGTTTCGGCATTCCTATCATCGAAGCCATACAGAGCGGACTGCCTGTGGTGGCTTGCACAGGTAGCTGTCTGGAAGAGGCTGGCGGTCCTGACAACCTATATGTAGACCCCGACAAACCTCAGGATATGGCAGAGGCTATAAAAACTCTCATCGCTAACAATGAGACCAAAAAGCAGATTGTGGCTAAGAGCCAACAATATGTCACTCGCTTCGAGAATAATGATATTGCTGCCTCTATGCTAAAACTATATCAATCTTTGTAGAAAACAGTTTTCAAGACTATAATATTTAAGAATATCTATAATGGGCAAAGATACTACCCTTCAAATAAAAGGAATACTCATCTTGATGATGCTTTGGCTTCATCTATATAGCAACGAAGACCTTTTCGATGGCACATGCTATGAATTTCTATATTGGTTTAATGGCAATCCTTTCTCTTACCATTTCGCCAAGAAATTCTGTTCTATGTGTGTGCCTGCTTACATATTTCTGAGTGGTTATGGTTTAGGAAAGGTGTATAACAAGAAGGCTTTATCAGGTCAGAGCATGGGCAACGGCAAACGATGCTTTAACCTATATGTTCGCCTATGGGTGATAATAGCTATATTCGTGCCTATAGGTAGCTATTTCAATCCTGAACATTATCCTTATTCTATGCTTGAATTGGTAGAGAATATGACGGGTATAAGCACTTATTATAATGGTGCATGGTGGTTTCTGTTACCTTATATAATATTAGCTATGTCGTCAAGATATTTTATACGATACATTATGCAATTTGGCAAAAAGGGCGACATAGTAAATACCTTGATGCTATTAGCAATATGCGTATTTGGATATGTGGCAATAGCTAAAGTCAACGATAGCACAGATATACTTATGCGACTGCTTACTGGGCTCATGGCTACGCTCTATCTATCATTTATGTTCTTCGTTGGAATAATGTTTGTAAAACATAATGTGATAGAAAAAGCTATCAACCGCATGGCTACATTCAGCAACGCTACAAGATATAGCCTTGCAGCCGTGGTGGTATTAATAATAGGAAGATTGTGTATGGGCAACTCGGCACTTATCCACATACCATTTACACCATTGATAATATTATCATTGGCAATATTGCTAAATGGTAAATCAAATAAGTTTCTACAATTGTTTGGCCATCATTCTACCAATATGTGGTTGGTGCATTTCTTCTTTATCACATACATTTTTGATGGACAAATCTACATACTACGATACCCTATCGTGATTTTCGTTGCGTTGGTAGCAATATCGTTGGCAACATCGAAAATCATCGACAGGATATTGATGTATGTACAGCCATTATTGAATAAATGGCTATAAAAGTTCTATTAGCTTCTTCATTCCCTCGCTTGCACCAGCCTTGATGTGAGTGATATTCTTGTATGCTCCCGACATCACCTCGTTAGGGTCGATGAGGTAAATAGGTATGCCAGGCTTGGTATATTGCACCAAGCCTGCAGCAGGATATACATTCAAGCTTGTGCCTATGATAACAAAGATGTCGGCATTCTGAGCTTCTATGGCAGCAGGCTCTATCATTGGCACATTCTCGCCAAAGAAAACTATAAATGGGCGCAATAGCGAACCGTCGCCAGCCTTGGTGCCTGGTTCTACGGTACAGTTGTCGGCAGGCAAGTCTATTATATAGCGCTCATCATAAGGTTCACGACTTGAGCACACTTTGCTTAGTTCGCCATGCAGATGGATAACATTCTTTGAGCCTGCACGCTCATGCAAGTCGTCAACATTCTGAGTTATCACACATACATCGTAATCATTCTCAAGACTCTTTATAAGCTTATGCCCCTCGTTAGGTTGTGCAGCATATAGCTTCTTGCGAAGCATGTTGTAGAAGTTGGTCACTAAGGTAGGATCTTTCTCCCACCCCTCATGTGTTGCAACCTGCTCTACAGGATAGTTCTCCCATAGACCATCATTGCCGCGAAATGTCTTGAAGCCACTCTCCACCGACATTCCTGCACCTGTAAGGAATACTAATTTCTTTTTCATAAAGCAATTCATTATTCAAGCATGGCAAGCCATACCTATTAATATAAAAGCTAAACATTTACAAAAATACTATTTTTTTGAAAATAAATGTATGTATGACCAATAAAAATGTTATCTTTGCACGAATTTTGATATTAACACATTATAAAACAAGACTAAAAGCATTTATGGACAAAGTTAGTTACGCTTTGGGTATCGGCATAGGCCGCCAATTGGCAGACATGGGAGCCAACGACATAGTTACTGAGGATTTCGCAGCAGCGATGAAGGATGTGCTCACAGGTGCAGAGCTTAAAATCGATGAAGCCGAAGCGCAAGCATTGGTTCAGGAATATCTCCAGAAGAAGGGAGAAGAGAAGGTGAAGGCTGTAAAGGCTGAGGGCGAGAACTTCCTTGCAGAGAATGCAAAGAAGGAAGGTGTAGTAACATTGCCAAGCGGATTGCAATATCAGGTGCTCAAGGAAGGCAACGGCAAGAGCCCTAAGGCTACCGATCAGGTGAAGTGCCACTATGAGGGAACTCTCATCAACGGTAAGATCTTTGATAGCTCATATCGTCGCAACGAGCCTGCTACATTCCCTCTCAATGGCGTTATCGCTGGATGGACAGAAGGTTTGCAGCTTATGAAGGAAGGTGCTAAATATCGTTTCTTCATTCCTTTCAACCTTGCTTACGGCACACGTGGCGCTGGTCAGGACATTCCTCCATATGCAGCTCTTATCTTCGATGTAGAGCTCATCGAGGTTATCTAACCGTGTACCCCTACCCTGTTGTGGCGGCTTTTATAGTCGCCACATTATAATTAAAACAAAATACAAAAACATAATAAACAAAATGAAAAAACTTAGTTTTGTAGCCGCTTTGGCTATTGCTGCCGCAACATTTGCTTCTTGTGGCAATTCAACTCCTAAGGCTGACATGAAGAACGATGTAGACTCAATGAGCTACTGCATTGGTTTGGTTCAGTCACAGTACATCCGTCAGGCTATTGAGCAGGGTCAGGTTATCGATACTGCTTATATCGACGAGTTTATCAAAGGTATTAACGAGGGTGCAAATGCTGGCGACGACAAGAAGAAGACCGCTTACTATACAGGTTTGCAGATTGGTCAGCAGCTTTCTACACAGCTCGTAAAGGGTGTTAACTACAATGCTTTCGGTAGCGACTCTACAAAGACTATCTCTTTGAAGAACCTCCTCGCAGGTTTCCTCACAGGTGTTAAGGGCAAGAAGGGCATTATGACTATTGATCAGGCACAGATGATAGCACAGGAAAAGATGAAGGCCATCAAGACTGCTTCTATGAAGAAGGAGTTTGGTGCTAACAAGGCTGCTGGCGAAAAGTTCCTTGCTGAGAACAAGAAGAAGCCAGGCGTTGTAACTTTGCCAAGCGGTTTGCAGTATAAGGTTATCAAGGAAGGTAGCGGCGCTATCCCTTCAGATACAACAAAGGTTAAGGTTCACTACGAGGGACGCACCATCGACGGTAAGGTCTTCGAAAGCTCTTACAAGAATGGTCAGCCTGTAGAAATCCAGCCTAAGCAGTTTATCAAGGGTTGGACAGAGGCTCTTACCCACATGCCTGCTGGTAGCATTTGGGAAGTTTACATTCCTCAGAACTTGGGTTATGGTGAGCGTCAGGCTGGCGATATCAAGCCATTCTCAACCCTTATCTTCAAGATTGAATTGATTTCTGTAGGTAAGTAATAACATTATTATATTATGAACAAAACTATCATTCTATCTCTTCTTTTGCTTGCAGGAAGCGCAAACATGGCTTTCGCAGGCAAGAAGGATAAGAACAAAAACAAGAAAGTAGCTGCTACTGAGCAGGTGAAGCTCGCTACAGCAAGCGACTCTCTTAGCTACATGGCAGGTAAGACTGCCACAAAGGGTTTGCTACCCTACCTCATTAATCGTATGAATGTAGATACTGTCTTCATGGCTGATTTCGTAAAAGGCTATGAGGATGCTATCAGCAAGGCCAACGACCCACAGTTTGTTGCATACTCTGCTGGCGCTACTATCGCTGGTCAGGTAATGGAAGGCATATTCCCTCGAATGAAGTCTGAGATGGAAGGTGCCAACGACTCTATAGCAACTACTTTCTTCCACAAGGGCTTCGTAGCTTCCCTCAACAAGGACAACAGCATCTGCACAGACTCTGCTGCCGAGAAGACTTTCCAGGAGCGTATACAGGCTTATCAGACTCAGAAGACTGAGGCTTATAAGAAGGAGAATGCTGACTGGCTTGTAGAAAACGGCAAGAAGGCAGGCGTAAACACCACAGCAAGCGGCTTGCAATATAAGGTGCTCGTAGCTGGTCAGGGCGAAACTCCTAAGGCCACCGACCGTGTAGAGGTTGTTTACGAAGGTAAGATGATCGACGGTACTGTTTTTGATGCTACTTCACGCCATCATGGTCAGAAGTCGGATAAATTCAGATGCAACGAAGTTATCAAGGGATGGACAGAGGCTCTCACCAGCATGCCTGTAGGTAGCAAGTGGGAAATCTATATTCCTCAGGAGCTTGGTTACGGTCAGCGTCAGGCTGGTCAGATTAAGCCATACTCTACCCTTATCTTCACCGTTGAGCTCAAGAGCATTGAAAAGCCTGTAGAAACAAAGCCTGCTACAGAAGCTGACTCTAACAAGAACGCAGAAACTGCAAAGAAGGCAAAGGCTGCTATTGCAAAGAGAAAAATCATGAAGAAGAAATAATAGCTAAAACTATTAATAACTATAAGACAGGCAACATGCAAAATATGGCATGTTGCCTGTCTTTTTTATTCTATGTGTAAGCAAATAAAGACATTATGGCATATTTTTTTGCGCAAAAGGTTTGTCAATTCAAGAAAATTACCTATATTTGCTCGGTAATAAGAACATATTGATATATATATATATAACTAAAAATGGAAAAAATTGACAAACTCGACCGTAAGATACTAAGCATCCTTTCAAAGAATGCTCGTATTCCTTTCAAGGATGTTGCAGCAGAGTGTGGAGTATCACGCGCAGCAATCCATCAAAGAGTTCAGCACCTCATCGAAGGTGGTATCATAACAGGTAGCGGATTTGACATAAATCCTAAATGTCTCGGCTATAGCACTTGTACATACGTAGGCTTGAACCTCGAGCGTGGCTCTATGTACAAAGAGGTAGTAAAGGAATTGCTTGAGATTCCTGAAATCATAGAGTGCCACTTCACAACAGGTCCTTACACCATGTTGGTAAAACTCTATGCACGCGACAACGAACAACTTATGGACTTGCTCAACAACCGTATGCAGGGTATCAAGGGCGTAGTTTCAACCGAAACTCTTATATCTCTTGAGCAGAGCATCAAGCGCGAGATTCCTGTTCACCTCGAAGAACAACAGTAATGCAAAATTTCAACCTATCGTCGCATCTCGATAATATCTATGCGACTTTCCCTGAGGCCGATCATCGCCCGATGATTGGCCTTACTGGTAATTGTGCAGATATAGATGTCACCATACGCAACTACTATCACAAACAGATAGTGGCTGCGGGTGGTGTTCCTGTCATTATTCCTCCCGTAGCCGATAAGGATGTTATCATCAACACCCTTGAGCGTCTTGACGCCATAATCCTTACTGGAGGTGCTGACTATAATCCGTTGTGGGCAGGTGAAGAACCATCGGCAAAGCTTCATCATATCAACGCTCAGCGCGACCTTCCCGAACTTCTTATCACTCGATTGGCTTACAACCGCAATATTCCTATGCTCGGCATCTGTCGTGGCATACAGACTTTGGCTATGGCTCTCGATGGCAAGGTTATTCAGGATATATCTGAAACCATACCTAACACCATCAAGCATTCGCAGGATGCTGATACTTGCGAGCCTACTCATTCGGTATCTGTAGTCGAAGGGTCTATGTTGCATGCTGTATATGGCAAAGACAAACTCTACGTAAACTCTTTCCATCATCAGGCTGTGGGCGACTGTGGACCAAAGTTTATTGTCACTGCAAAGGCTAACGATGGGGTAGTGGAGGCTATAGAAAGTAGCGAATATAGAAAGATAATGGGTGTACAATGGCATCCTGAATGTATGGGCGACGACGGACAGCCACTATTCAAATGGCTCGTTGATGCTGCCGCAGAACATAACAAGGCTAAAGCCATCCACAATCGCATACTCACCCTGGACTCTCATTGCGACACTCCGATGTTCTTTCCACAGGGTGTGAAGTTCGACCATCGCGACTCTCGCATCCTTGTCGACTTGCACAAGATGACGGAAGGTCATCAGGACGCTGTCACCATGGTGGCTTATCTGCCACAGCCAAAGGTGGGCGAAGACTTTCGAGAGAAGGTGGAATTTCCTGTAGAAGGACCAAAAGAGTATGCTGAGCTTATATTCAGCAAGATAGAAGATATCGTTGCTGCCAACAAAGAATATCTTAGCATAGCTCGCACTCCTGTCGACCTATACGTAAACAAGCTGGCTGGCAGAAAGTCGATAATGCTTGGCATAGAGAATGGTTTAGCCCTGGAGAGCGACATCAATAACGTGAAGCATTTCGCCAACCGCGGTATCGTATATATCACACTTTGCCATAATGGCGACAACGATATCTGTGACTCTGCTCGTGGCTCAAATACTCACAACGGAGTGTCTGCGTGGGGCGAAAAGGTTATTAAGGAGATGAATGCGCAAGGAGTGATGGTAGACCTAAGCCATGCTGCCGAAAAGAGCTTCTACGATGCCTTAGACATCAGCGCTACGCCTATCGTCTGCAGTCATTCTAATTGTAAGTCGCTCTGCGATCATCCTCGTAACCTCACCGACGACCAGCTACGCAAACTGGCGCAGAAGGGTGGAGTAGCACAGATAACTCTCTATCACGGCTTTGTATGCAAAGATGGCGAGGCTACAATCCTTGATGCTATGAAGCATCTTGAGCATGCTATAAGCATCATGGGAATAGACCATGTGGGCTTGGGTACCGACTTCGATGGCGACGGAGGCATACGTGGTTTGGCTAACTCGTCAGAGCTTATGAACTTTACCATAGAGCTTATGCACCGCAGATACAGCATCGAGGATATGGAAAAGATATGGGGCGGCAACTGGCTAAGAGTGATGAAACAGGTACAGGATTCAAAGCTGTAGGCTACCATATAAGCAACAAGCATCAATACCGTAAGTAATTACAGGCATTAAAACAAATAACAAAGAAATGAAAAAAAGTAAGATAATGATAGCATTACTGATAGTGGCGCTCATAGCTGGTGCTGCCTTCAATTTTCTTCCTTCAAACAAGGCTGAAGTAAGCGAAACGGAAGAGATAGAGAAGGTGCAGCCAGTAGGTCCTGACTTCAACGCAGACTCTGCCTATATTTATCTTCAAGAACAATGCGACTTCGGACCTCGCACCATGAACTCTACAGCTCACGACAAATGTGAGAAATGGATTATCCAGAAGTTTGAGCAATATGGTTGCAAGGTGACAACACAAAAGGCTACTCTCAATGGCTACGATGGCACTCCGCTTCGTAGCACCAATATCATAGCTTCGTATAATCCTGAGGCTACAACAAGAATTATGTTTTGTGCTCATTGGGATTGCCGTCCTTGGGCAGACAACGACCCTGATAGCACCAACTGGCATAAGCCTATAGTTGCAGCCAACGATGCTGCAAGTGGAGTGGGAGTGATGATAGAATTGGCTCGCATACTCAAAGGTAGCGGCCTTGAACTTGGTGTAGACTTCATCTGCTTCGATGCCGAAGACTATGGTACACCACAATGGTTTGAAGGCGAAGACCCTGGCGACACATGGGCTCTCGGAGCACAATACTTTGCTAACAACCTGCCAGAAGGCTATGCTCCACGATATGGCATATTGCTCGATATGGTAGGTGGAGTAGGGGCTAAGTTCTATCGCGAAGGCATGTCTATGCAATATGCACCAGCAATAGTAAAGAAGGTATGGAACGCAGCACGCCAAGTGGGCTATGGCAGCTATTTCCCTAAGGATGATGGCGGCATGATTACCGACGATCATATTCCTGTAAACCAAACAGCCAACATCCCTTGTATCGACGTTATTCCATATTATCCTGACTGCGCTCAGAGCAGCTTCGGACCAACATGGCATACAATAGCCGACAATATGGACAACATCGACAAAAACACTCTTAAAGCCGTTGGCCAAACAATGGTGCAAGTGCTGTTTACAGAGAAATAAATATCCGTTATAATCTATTCATCTAACAGCTGTTAGATAATAAAGTATCCTATATTACTCTTTGCGGAGTAATATAGGATATTTTTTGCTCTATTCATACATTGCTAAGACTAAATATGGCTCACCAAATAAAACATGGGGACAGATAATACTTGCTTATGTTTTGTCCCACACGGATTGCACCGATAGCACGGATTTTTAGGAC